>Ga0182024_10022940_pt1 | contig 11215 bp, 14 predicted proteins | sample P32metaG_FD_120480 | JGI IMG/M metagenome (GOLD analysis project Ga0182024, IMG submission 120480) | Permafrost microbial communities from Stordalen Mire, Sweden - P3-2 metaG (Illumina Assembly) | ecosystem: Environmental > Terrestrial > Soil > Wetlands > Permafrost | place: Sweden: Stordalen... | reverse complement strand
GTGTGCATCAACTGCGTCGCGATCGGACTTGGATTGCCGTCATCTTCATTCGTCAGTACAATCACACCGACTCTCCCGCCCAGATCGATGAGCGTCTGCGTCTTGTATCCCGGGTATGATCCGCCGTGCCCGACATAAATCTTGTCTTTGTCGCGATTCACTGCAAAACCGATCGCGTTTCCGCGCGTCCAGTCGTTTTCCAGAGCGCGCACCCGATGCATTTCGCGCAGGGCCCCGATGCTGAGAATCTGCTTTCCGTTCACGCGCCCGGAGCGGAACTGAAGCGACACGAACTTCGCCATGTCCTCGACATTGGAAGTGACTCCTGTAGCGGGACCCAGCCCCCGCGCGTCGATAAAGGGCATTTTCTTGCGCGGCGGCATCAATCGGCCATATCCCACAGCCATACCGTCAACCCGCTGATCCACGCTCGACCCGCTCATTTCGAGCGGTGTGAATATATGCTGCCGAACGTAATCGGCATACTTTTCGGCGGACACCGCTTCCACGATCATGCCCGCGATTCCCAGTGCGAGATTGGAATACTTCCATCGAACCTCGGGCGAGTATACGGCCTGATGCTCCGCGATATAAATGCGTACCTGCTCGGCGGTCGGAAAATCGTGTGTGGTCCAGTGCGGACCGGCTTCGCGCGGCAGTCCCGAGCTGTGCGTCACTAATTCCTCTATGGTTATCTCCGGATCGTCCGGCGCGGCCGGCCCGATCTTGAACCAAGGCAGATACTTCGACACTGGATCGTCCAGGCGAAGCTTGGCGGCGTCGCGCAGTTGCATGATGGCCGTGGACGTGAACAGCTTAGGTGTGAAGCCATGCGAAACTTCGTTGCCGGAGTCATCGGTATATGGCCCTCAACATCGGCCAACCCGAAGCCTTTCTCCCAGATCAATTGTTGATCGAAAACCACGCCGACCGCGATTCCCGGCAGGTGCCGCGCGGACATCTGCCCGCGGATCCAACTATCGAACAGGCGTTCCTGGCCCAGAACGTCGGGATGATCCGCAACGCCACCGTACAGCACTACCGGCAATAGAATCAGACTGAAGACGCGCATGGCACTCAGTATATCGTTGATGGTTAAGTGGATCCCAATTCAGCCGTTAATGCCGCACAACAGTACGGTTTTGTCTTTGTAGAAACCATAGTGAGCTTCGGATCACTCGTATCTCAACGCGACCCTCGGATCGACGCCAGCGGCCCGCCTAGCCGGAGCCCATGCAGCGCCGAGCGCGATTCCCGCCAGAACTAGCGCCAACACGACATACGTCCAAGGGTCCGTCGCGCTCAAGCCATAAGGCATAGGTCATTAAGCTGGACTCGTCGTTTTTCTCGATATCAACTGGCCATGTCATGAGGCTACCCCGACGGCCGGGTTGGGGCCGGGTCCGCCGGCCGCCGTCGACCGTCGCCAATGAGAACAGGGTGTAGCTGGCGGGGTCGACGCTTTTGGGCAGGCGGAGGATGAACACGAGACTGGAGGCCTCAGTTAGACGCACGGGCGATTGGGGGGCCGGCATCTCCCAGTATTGAGTAGAGCCCTTTTTACGCTCGACGGCTTGTTTGCGTTCGAGAGGGATAAGAACTCTGCCGTTCCAAAAGTAGACCATCCCGAGTTCCTCCGGTTGCGAGAGACCGCGCGGGGCCGCCGAAGGTGCGCTGCCAGCGGGTCGCGTCAGGGAGGGGGCTGGGGCGGCGGGCCGGCGGATGATCGCGCCGACGCCGGAGCGGGGGCCGGCTGGGTTGCGCCGGCGGGAGGTTGCGCTGATGCCGACGGCGTCGTCGAACGCGCAGGCGACGGAGGCAGGGTTGCGTCGCCGAAGGTCACCCCCGACACTTTGGGCCTGGGATAATGCTGGAGCTGATCATCGACCAGGAAGTGCATGTCGGCGGGGTCGATAGACCACCACTTGCCAGTGACGTGCGTGCCGTCATTGAGAAACAGGCTGTTGGGTTGGGCCGGCGCAGGTTCGGGAGCTGCGGGTGTGGCAGTTGCCGCTTTGGGTGGAGGCGGCGCGGTTGCCGGCGCAGGCAAGGAAACACCGAATAGGATGGTCTGAACTTCATGGATGTCGATGGTCTGCGACTGATCCCCAACCTTGATGTGAAGCTCTTGGGTGTTGCCGGATTCCATGGCTCCGGAGATCTGGCGGCCATCCTTCAAAGTGACGACATCGGCGAAGAGCCGGTTGCCCGCCAGCAGGTCGAAATGCCAGAGGATGAGCAGCAGGATTCTTCTCATCACCACACCCCTGATTCTAGATTCACGCTCGATGCACAATGGGCGTCCAGGCCGGAGCTGATCTGAAAGCGAGTTTGCTCTAATGCATCATGATACTGCAATGTTGAGGCGCGGAGCTGACAGGCGACGATTTGCGCGGGTAAACCCCACGCTTCTCATTCCAATCCTTCGGAGGTTCAATTGGAGGCCGGGTGGCGATTAATGGCGTCCGATACTTGTGATCCCTTGGACCGGCTCACCCGCATGTCGAAAGACCTCTGCGGCCTGCTGGAACGGCTCGAGAAGCGCAAAGTGGCGCTGGTTTCGGTCGCGGAATCGCTCAACACCGGCTCCGCGCCTTGCGGGTCGCGCGAGTGCGGATCGGGGGCTAGCAGTTGGATGCGTGTCGGAGTTCCGGAAAGTCGCCAAGCGTGCGGACGGCACTGGACAATTCGCGTCGATCGTTCCACTCAATGGTCTCCAGCCCAATCACATACCCGGCAGCCCCGGTGTGGCAGCGCCGGACTTCCCCAACAATTGCATGATCGCCGCAGTCCACTCGAATTCGGGTGCCAACGAACAGTTCGTTCCCCATCGTGATCTTCATACCTCTGGCCGAAGCGTTCACGAATCTGGCAGCGTGCGGGGTATTATTCCCGTTTAGTAAAGTAACGCGTACGGGAGCGTCCAACTCTACGCGACCTGCGACTCGACGCTCCACTCCGCTGACCTCTCCTGCTACGAGGGGAACTGTCCCAAAGCGCGGTTGAACCTCTTGCCTACCCATCCGCACCCCTTCTTCTTGCAAGCGCAGCAGCCCAAGGATGTTAAACTCCTGCACCCAATCGGTGTTGTGCTTCTCCGAGCAGAAGTACTTGAATCGCAAGCGTTGGAATGCAGAAAGGCCTTGCTCGCATTCAAAGCAAACCGGACAGACCGTCTTCATTACGCTTATCCAAGCAAGGCAATAACCAGATTCAACAAGGCCGCCTTCTTGTTTCTAACGCACTACGGCCATTGGAGTATTCCAGAAGAGACTAGCCTCGGGGACGGTCCTTGCAAGATGACAAATTGTCATTTGTATAGACAAGATGACCAGCCTGGAGGGTATACAAAGTTAAGGGAGAAAAAACACCGTGGCGTCTCAATTTGAGCCGAAGGTTGATTCAGCTATCAAATTCAAGGGACCTTTTTGGGGGGCGCCGAACTGCTCGTCTCTAAGCAGCTATAACAGATCGCATGGCCGCAGGGCGACTCGTGGAACATCCTGTTTCCGATAGCAGATGCTTCAGTTCTCCGGCGTTGCCCCAATGGACAATCTGAAGGCCAAGATCTGCACCCGCTTCCCTAACCGCAGAGTTGCGGACCTCGCATAGCATGATATCTCCGCGACTCTGAATCCTACAAACCTCCCCAGCCCTCGGCAGCTCTTTCAATTGGGTATCGCAATGAACCCTGACGCCGCCCATTGAAACGTTCACGACAGAGCCATAAAAGCGGGTGCCCACAGCCGCCAGTGGTGTTATGACCACCGAAGTGCTTGCGTCGATCCTTGGTTCCGACCTTCGTTCTTCCGGCGTGATCATAGCTGGCTCCCTGAGCTTTACCCGGGATTCAGACCGTTGTTCCATAACCTATTTTGCGATCCCAGCGGCCCTTGGATCAATAAGTGGAGGGCTGAATTGGATGTATGATCGCACCTAGTATCGCTCACTCAGGGACTACGGACATCTGAACCTGCCATTGATTACAATCGACTTTCGGTTGCAAGCAGTATCGTGCCAAGGTTCTGTGACAGTCACTGCGTTAAACCAAGCGTTCAACTCGTGGACGTCCTCGCAGTCCGGGTAGTGAGAACTTCTCTCCTCTAACGGATGGATACAGACGACAGGGAACTCGGGTACCGCTACCGCAGAGCCGATGGGCCAGGACCTTTGGCACCTTGTGGGAGTAGCGTCAGAAGATGCATGCTCGCTTAGATGGAACAAGCTTTCCTAGCGTCGCTCCAGGCGATTTTAGTCGCTACGTTGATACACGTAGTCACGAGCGGTTATCGCGAAAAATCGGGCCAGCAGCGCAGGCGCGAAGCCTTGGTACGGCTTAGGTTTGAAACCTGGAGAGAAGGCGATTGAGATTGATTCGTTGACTCCGCCGCTGTGCGTGAGTCGACAGTGGAGCCTGGGCGGCCCTGAGGGATCGCTTCAAGAAGTGGGTTAGCACCGCGAGATTGGTTCGCAGCGTATCGCCTTCGCCGCAGGCGGCCAGCACTGTTTTTGCGGCTGATTCGATGGTATCCGTTGCTTCGCGCGCGATTACCGCCGCCATGTCCCTCGCGTTACCGGCATTTTTGGCGCGACGCGCAATCTTCTCGGCTCGCAGCATCGCGTAACATTCATCAGGATGTTGGTGATGTTGGCCACCATTTCTTGCGGGACGCTGGCTCAAAAGAGCCGCCCCTGCGCCATCCGCAACTCCGACCGCGAGGGCTCCGGCTGTACGTACACCATTTCTTTTCCATCTCGAGACATGGTAAGCCCCGCGGAATCGGTTCCCTCTCTCGCGACCATTCCAATGCAGGCGCTTCCGCCATGGGCGTCCAGCCCGGCAAACCCGGCGAAGCGCGTCGATGAAAAAAATTCCCGCGCGGTCACTGACCAACGCCCGTCACGCACGCCATTGCTCACCAGGCTCTCTTTGCCGCCGGACGCGATCTGCCAGAGCGCGCTCGAACCGCTGCCACGCTTGACAAAATAGAGGACACTCCCGTCCATCGATTCAAACGCCTCGAATCCGCCCGCTCGCGTCACCTGCGCGGCATTTCCCGTCCCTGCTGACTCCATTTTCCAAATTTCCTGCTCTCCGCTCCGGTCGGAACAGAAGTAGATCCACCGCCCATCCCGAGACCAACTGGGCCGGACCTCCATAGACGACTCCCGGGTCACTTGGCGAAGCGGGCCGCTGGATGCGGATATCGAGTAGATGTCCGAGCTCTCACCGTCGCCGTGCGCATCGAACGCGATCATGGTTCCATCGGGCGACCATCTCGGCGAAACCGCACGAAAGGCCGCTCCCGGCGGTGAGATTCCGCAAATCGGATCCGTCGAGGCGCGACACCCAGATGGCAAAGCCTCCGGAACGGTCGGATGCGAACGTGAGGTACTGCCCGTCCGGCGAGATTTGGGGAAGGCTGTCGAACCGCTGGGAAGGAAGAATGCACCGCGGCGAAGAAATCCGGTCGCCCGAAACAGAGGCGCGCCACATACGGTAGGAACTTTCCACCTTTTGATACGCGATGATACGCGATCCTCTCAACGCTCCCCAATCGCGGGATCGAGGGACGAACCACATCGGTTTCGGCTCCGGATCGGCACTGGTGTGGACGGGGCTTTGACCTTCAAGCGCCACAGTGCGTTCACTCCAGATTGCTTGGATGAGAACACGATCTCCCGGCTTCGGGCGTCCATGCCAGCCCCGCCAGGTACTTATTGCTCTGCGCTACCTTATGCGCGGCGCCTCCCGCCGCCGGCATCAGAAACAGTTCCGCCAACGGTGGCCGCACTTGCCGCGAAAACGCAATGGTGGTTCCGTCCGGCGAAGCGACGAAGTCATAATCGCCGAAGAAGCTGTCGTGCGGAGAAAGGTCAACTGCTTCCGTTCTCCCGATTCCAGCGACACCAGAAATCCGAGAGCGGTTCGCCGGGAGCTTTGCGATCCATCACCAGCAGGCTCTTCGAGTCGGTGGACCACCCCACGGACAGGCTGCTCGATGCGGCAATTCGTTGGTCGGATCCGCCCAGAGCCGGAATGACGTAAACCTCGCCCAACGGCCCCGGATTGCGCAGGAATCCCAGACGGGCGCGATAGAATAACTAGAACTGAGTAACCGGAGGGAATTCATGAAGCTTGGCCGAATCATCCTAGCTATCTTATTGGCCGCTTCGCAGTTGTTTGGCGTCGATACCGGGGCCGTCGACCGGGTCTTCGCCTTGATTCGGAACAATGACCTGCGGGATTTGCAAGCGGCAGTGGAGCAAGGCGCCGGAGTGAATTCCCGTGGGGATCGCGAGACCACACCGCTGATGTACGCGGCGGCGTTCGGCAGCCTGGAATCGGTGAAGCTGCTGCTGGCGGCTGGAGTGGAGGTGAACGCCCACAACGCCCTAGGCGCGACGGCCTTGATGTGGAGCGTGACCGAACCCGCCAAAGTCAGGCTGCTGGTGGAGCACGGGGCTGATGTAAACGCGAAATCGAGCACCGGACGAACGGCTCTGCTGCTAGCGGCCTTGCATAACGGATCGGACGGGGTGGTGGACCTGCTGATTGCCAAGGGCGCCGACGTGCATGCGCAGGATAACCGCGGACTGACGTTCCTGCTGGCGGCTTCAGCGGCCTGCAATTCGCGGCAGGTCCGGTTCGCGTTGGACGCTGGCCTGGACGTCAATGCGAAAGACGTAACCCTGGGATTCACGCCTTTGATGAATGCGGCGGGGAATGGCGATTTGGACTCGGTGAAGCTATTGCTGGCCAAGGGCGCCCACGCAAACGACGTTTCGGCCAAGGATCCGATCAACGTGTTGCGAGGACCCATCGATCTTGGGTATTACACTCCGTTGATGCTGGGTTCGTTATACGGGCCGCCGGGTATTGTGGATGCGCTGCTGCGCGCCGGCGCCAAAGTGGCCGCCCAAGATATCCGCGGGCGAACGGCCCTGCACTACGCGGTCTCCACGGAGGCGCAGAATCCGGAGATCGTGCAGCTACTGCTGAAGGCGCACTCGGATCCAGCGGTCAAAGATAACATGGGCGAAACGGCAGTGGACTGGGCGGCGAAGTATCTGCACCCTGGCACCATGCGGGCGCTAGGCGCTACTCCAGCCGCACGCCCGGAGGCGGCGAAGGTTGGTCCGGCTTCGGCGCCCTTGCCGCCGATCCGCGCGGCGGTGGGACGAAGTCTCGAACTGCTCCAGGGCGTGAGCGGCTCGTTCATGATGAACGGCGGCTGCGTGGCCTGTCACGCGCAGGATCTGACTGCCTTGACCGCGAAATATGCGAAAGCTCACGGGTTCGCGGTTGACGAAGCGGGGTTGAAGTCCCAACTGGGCGACTTGAGAGCCAGCTACATCAGCAATGGAGACCGTTTCCTGCAAAGGTATGACGGGGGAGGCGGGATTGATACACTCGACTACGCCATGCTGCACTTGGCGGCCGTCGATTATTCAGCGGATGGGATGACAGACGCGATTGTGTACAACATGGTGAGCGAGCAGATGGCGGATGGCAGTTGGATCCGGGGCGGGGCGGTGCAGCGCGGGGGTCCATCGCCGGCGGCGCGCGCTCCGATGCAGGACAGCGACATTGTTCGCACGGCACAGGCGGTTCGCGCGATCAGGACCTATGGTTGGGAGGGACGAAAGGCGGATCTGGATTCGCATGTGGAGGCCGCGCGGCTCTGGCTGCTCCGCGCCAAGCCGGTTTACAACGAAGAATTCGTGATGCAGTTGTTGGGATTGTACTGGGCGGGGGAGAAAGCTGCCACTATCGGATTACTGGGGCGCCAGCTCATGGAGCAGCAGGTGGTCGACGGAGGATGGTCTCAAAATCCGTACCTGCCGACGGATTCCTACGCGACCGGGCAGACACTGTTTGCGCTGAGCGAAGCGGGGATACTGAAGCCCGCGGACCCGGTGTATCGGCGGGGAGTCGATTATCTGTTGCGGACGCAGCACGAAGACGGGTCGTGGCACGTGAAGAGCCGGTCGCCGAAACTACAGCCATACTTTCAGAGCGGCTTTCCGTATGACCACGATCAGTGGATCTCGATGGCGGCGACGGCTTGGGCTACGATTGCGCTGGCATTGGCAAGTCCGCCGGCGATGTAGCTTGGTGCTATTCGGGCGCCCCGATGAGGCATGCGCAAAGCCTTGCGGAATCCGCTGCCAGTCATCGAAGATCCGCGCCGCCGTGCGGCCCAGAATATGCGACGCCCAGTGCTCCACCCGTAGCCACGGCAGGATCCGTAATCGCGTGTTGTAAAATGTTGCGCCGCCGGCAGCTCCTCTTCGATTGCGACGATGTGGACGTTATCTGGTTCATTCCAAACGGCCTCGGAGTCAAAATAGATAACCCGAAATGCCAGGCTCGCCGATGCGGTTTTCGGCTAGAGTCCCCCACGATAAATCCCGTAAAATCGTGGTCGCGTCATAGGATAGTATCCCCAACGTGAAAAGGCCAGATGTTTAGCATTATCGGCGAGTCAAGACGAGAGGAATGCCGCCCGGGAACGCAACTAAACAGCAATGATCCCCGAACTACTGTGGCGGCCCGATGGCGTTACCGTCAAGGAATTGCTCAAGCCATTGGCTTTGCGCCGGGAAGGCCTTACGCTCGTCAGGGTCCGCCTTTTGGACCCTCTCAAGTCGACTGTTCCGGCACTTCTGAACGCGGGCCGCGGGGTCGTTAACCTTGTGTGGCCGTCGTCAGCAGCGAAGCCGGCCCTGCGCGGCCTCCGTCACGTCGTGTGCGTTCGGGGTCTGCATCTGCGGGGATCCTCCTCCGCTTCGTTGCGAGCTCCCCAGCGCCGCCCGTGGGCTAGCCACGCACGCCCATCTCCCACAACGGGCAGTGCCCGCCAGTTGGTTCGTCAATTCCGAGGGGTCCCAAGCAGATCGGTGATTCGGGCATCGTCCGCGCGCGTAAGGGCGGGCGAAAAGACACTTGCGCGGTGAGGAGCCGCCTGCGGGTGTACTATAAGCTTAAAGGTGGCGAGAATCCGTATCAATTGCCCACATTGTCGCCGCGAGATTCCGGCGGCATTCCTCCGTTCCGCTGTGGGCCGTATGAATAATCGACTTCGCACGCCGACGGGCCCTCCGAAAGTGATGAAGCGATGCAGGCACTGCAACAATAGGTTCGGCGCGCGCGAACTCCGCGCCCACCTGCCGCGCGGTGCCCGGAGAAGCCGAAGAAACTCATACCTGATTCCGGCAGCAAATCTACCTGCACTGCGTAAACCTGGCTTTTAGAGCATCGCGCTGCTTGTTCCGGAACTTCACATACCTTCGTGTCTCCCTATCAGGCGGCTGCCGATAAAGCTCCGAATAGAGATCTCTGATGACCCGGGAGGGGAGCTTCAAAAGAAGGCTCTAAAACTGGTCAGAATTCCCGAGCGAATTGCAGGAAGACGGCCGCCCCTTTTTTTATAGGGTCTAAAAAGTACGGAGGGGTAGCCAAGCACGGGGGATGGCAACAACTGCGGGAAGTATCTGATAACACATCGGTTGCTGTTTTTAAGTCTTGCACCTCTAGCGTACATGGCTGGGCTTTTATGAGGTGCCACGGCGGGAGGCTCAAAGTGGCAGAATTCAGTACCGCATTGAGACCCGATAAGTCTTGCGCCTCCAGAGTACATGTGTCGACTGATCGATAAACCGCTGCGGACCGCATCAGAGCGCCAAATTCATTTTCACATTGAGACCAGAAGTACTCTTCTCTTCAGTTGCTTACGCCTTATATATTGAAGTCGAAAAACCGCTTTTTTGCCGGAATGTTCATTTCAGGCTTCGGCGCGCTCGTGAAAAGTGACGGGCCCTCCATGCACGATGTAGGTCGATATTTGCTTTTGGCCGGATCAAAGGGTGAGCATTGGTTGCCCGCGATGACGAGCCCATTCGCGGGCTGTGGGCGACCAACGTTCAGGTTCGGCCAAGGCACTTCCCCAAGAGTGGTTTGGGTGGGAGCAGGACGTCTACAGGACGTTCGGATAGTTTCTCCGCCCGCTGCCGAATGCGTGAGAAGTGACCCTGCAGTCGCCCTACCATGAGGTAACGGTACAACGGCTGATGGACGAAACGGAGCTCCTGCACGGAGCAAACGACTGGTCCGCTGTCGAAGCGCTTGGCGATATAGCGCAAAGCGACGTGCCGGCACATAAACGCGAAAATAGCTTTACCGCGCGGCCTATTAATGCCCGCGATATGGTAGTTAAGTGGTTGTACATTCAGTTACTTACGGCCTGTATTGGTAAGCGCAAATGAAATAGACAAAACTTCCCTATTGGCTAATTGGGGCGGGAAAACGGCCCCAAACCCCCCATTTATTGAAGTCGCGAAACCACCTGCTACCACCGCAATGTTCATTTCGCCGGCTTTCCGGCCGGCCAAGGACGAGCGTTGGTTCCCCGAGATGACGGGCTGGCCGGGCCGCGGCGACAAACGTTTCACGTTCGGCGCCGGGACTTCCGCAAGCGCGGTTTGGGCGGGAGCGCGACGTCGTCAGCAGGTTCAGATTGTTTCTCCGCCCGCTGCCGAATGCGGGCGAGACGTACCCATTCCCGTTCTTCTATTTGATGGAGTACTTCGACCACCTCGAAGTTGGCCCACGCCCGGGTCTCCTCCACGGTGGCCCGCCACGTCTTGAGAAACTTACGCTGCCAGCGGCGCGGGAGTAGGCGTAGCGCTTCCAGCCGGTCCAGGTCCCCCAGCACCTGCTCAAAGTCCCGGTTCAATGCGGCGAGGGCGTCATAGGCCTGGGCCTTCGGAACATTTTTGGGAATTGCCGCATGGGGAGAATTCTTGGCGTTGTTTGTTCCGGGTCTTGCCACACCACATGACCGCTTTTGGCGCGCGCTCAGTCAAGTCCCTGCGGAGTTTCCGCGGAACGTTCCAGCGGACCATCCGAAGCAACTCCAGCAAGCTTCCCAACCGCTGCTTGCGTTGCCGAAAAATCCAGAGATGATGGATGCCCGCCAGGGAGCAATTTTGCATTTGCCAGCGCCAGACGGCCCTAGATGTTCGTTCTGTTGAGAGCTATACTATAAAACATTTTTGTGAGAGAATGGTTTATGCCCTTCACCACGAAGCGGCAGGCGCTCAGGCTTGCCGCAGATGAGAAACAGAGACTGGAGACGTTGCGGCGGTCCCGCAGCGCCGAAAAGCGCCAGACGTTGCATGCGGCGATTCTTCTGGATTTGGCCCGTGGGAT
>Ga0182024_10022939_pt1 | contig 11215 bp, 6 predicted proteins | sample P32metaG_FD_120480 | JGI IMG/M metagenome (GOLD analysis project Ga0182024, IMG submission 120480) | Permafrost microbial communities from Stordalen Mire, Sweden - P3-2 metaG (Illumina Assembly) | ecosystem: Environmental > Terrestrial > Soil > Wetlands > Permafrost | place: Sweden: Stordalen... | reverse complement strand
CGGCCGTTGCGGAGGGTTACGACGGCTCAGCGCCGTAACCCGATGTCCCCTTCGATCCAGGAGATCAAGCAGCGCCGTTCCTATGAAACCGGAGGCTCCGGTGACGAGAGCTTTCATGCTTGCTCCGGAACGCGATGCAGATAGTTGCGGTCCACATCTGCCGCGGGCTGCAAGGTCATCGTAAGGGTTAGTTCAGCGGATGACTATGCTCACCGCTGCGGTGTTACGCGGGATTGGCCGCCACCTCTCGTCTTCAGCAAGAAGCGGGTCCACGCTTGCATCTCCTCATGGGCTTCTGCGCTCGGGACTCGCGCTTCGGAGGCTCCGACCTCGTGGAAGTGCGTCTTGGGGTCCGTGATCTTACCCGTTGCCGCTGCGGCGGCAAGGTCCGGATATCGCTTTCGGTAGTACTCCACGTCCACTAGGGTCGGAAATTTGCGACCTTCGAAGTAACCCGTCTCCTTGAAATGCTTCTCGACAAGAGCATCCGAGAGGTTCTTGAACGCCTTATCCACATCCGGATTGTACTTCCGGTAAGCTTGCGGATCGATCGTCAGACCGGCGACGGCCGCCCTGATCAGAGCCAGCAAAACGTCACTCGCCACGAGGACCTGTCCGGGCCGTTGAAGCTCGTTCTTGTCCACGCCGAGCATCGCGCATAGTTGATCATAGGGCGGCAGGTACTTCGTCATTGGAAACCTTCCGTAGCTTATTCGCCACGCTCTCATCCCAGGATGCTGCGAAATTCACGTCCTTAGTTGCGCCTACTTTTCGCCGTGTCAATGGCGGTCAGCGGCTCCGGCCTGGCGCGCGCCGCCAATTCCTGCCGATAAGCTGCCATCGATTTCTCCGCACGCTTTGCGGCGGGGAAACGATCCAGAACAAAATCGTGGATCCGCTTGATCTCCTCGACTTGGTCCAACAGACTGGTCGATCCGGTCACGCTTCCGGTGTGACGACGGTGGATGTTGGCCGGCTCCGGCGTGAATGCGATTTGGCCGTCGAGTGAGCAAGCTTCAACATAAAGCCGCCAGTCCCCTGCCAGCCGAAACTGCGCCGCAGCGCTCCCGGCCTGAATCAGGACCGCCTCGAGATGTTTTCGACTCCACAACACGCTGCTGACGTTGAGGATGTGGTTGCGAACCGAAAGATGCTCAACGGCGAACTTCTTGGCATCCATAAGGAATGTTTCGGCCATCACCCCTTCGCCGATACTTGAGTAGTAGAACCGGTAATCGTCGGACAATTTCTTGCCATTTTCATCGATCGCCGAGGAATCGGAAAACGCGAAAATAGTCTTTGGCTCATCGCTGAAAAACCGCACAAGCTGCGCCAGGAAATTAGGGCGCGCGTCATCATCAGCTTCGGCGATCCATATCAAATCACCTCGCGCACGTTCGACGCCCCTGCGCCACTGGCTAAAAACGCTGCCGGAGTTGTTCGTGTTGACGACACGGACAATAGCCCGATCGAATTCCGCCTCAATCTGGTCAAGCATAGCCAGACTATCGTCACTGGACGCATCGTCGAGGACGATTATCTCAAAGATCGGATAGGTCTGGTTGAATATGCCGCTTAATCGCTGCTTCAGATAACGGGCGTAATTGTAGTTCGGCACGATCACCGAGACCGACTTGTCGACGAACCGCCCGAGCCGCAGCAGCGCGAAGACGTATTTATCAAAGTCGAAATCGCGTTCGATGAGCTGACGTCGCAGCTTGGCCTGCTCGACCTTGCGGTCGGAAGGAAGCTCGAGATAATGGCGCACGAGATCGCAAAGACTGTTGACGTCATTGAATTTGGCCAGCTGACCAACGAAATCGTGGGTAAACAGCTCGACGAAGCCGCCGCCCTTTTGCATCGCCACGATCGGCAATCCGGCGGCTAGAGCGTCGATCAGGACGGTCGGGAAAGGGTCTTCCCGCGACGACAATAGGAAGACGTCGCTCGCCAACAGGATGCGCCCCAGGTCGTTGCGAAATCCGATGGCAAGGAAATTTCCGGCTTGGCTGGTTGGGTGGTGCTCGACCAGCCAGCTGTTGAGTTCGCGTTCGATGGTCCCCACCCATAGGAAGTAGGCCTTGGGATCGATCGCAGCAAAACACTGCGCCGCCTGTCGAAACAGGTCAAAGCCTTTGCGCAGGTCGCCGAAGGCAGCGTTGACGATGATACGGGCATCGTCCGGAATGCCGAGCTCCTTGCGGACATCGCGCCTGACATTTTCGTCCGCCGAGATCTCGTCGAAGAGGCCCTGCGGCCGGATGGCGGTTTCGCGGCAACGAATCCCGGCAAACATCTCAAACTTTTCTCTTACCAGATCGCTTGGAAAGACGCAGACGTCGGCTTGGCTGGCGATCGCAGCAGCTGTATCGTTCAGTTTATAATTATGCAGCAGGGTCGGAAGCTCGTGAATAAGAGAAATAGTTCTCACATTGTTATCTTTTAGAATTTCGATGTGCCGACCCCCGGGGGTAGAGTTGCAAATTGCCAGGTCGGTGCCTTCACCGCGTTTGCGCGCAACTAGATTTCGGAACGATGAATCGTCGACGCACACCGTGGTCCGAGCGATCTCGTTATAGGCACTGACCAGCTTGCCGGGTCCGAGGACCGCTATCTCAAGATTTATCCCAAACTTTCGGCGCATGTGCTTTGCAATGTTAAGCAGGAGCCGCTGCGCACCGTGATCGTGGGCGTCGTGGCCGATGAGCAGAACGCCACGCTTTTCGGTCGAAACGAACGTGAGGGCACGCGCCGTCGCGTTGAGATAGGCTCCGCCAAAATGCACGTCTGGTTCGAGATAAGCGCCCTCCGCCCATTCGTTCCAGGCGTTAACGCAGACGATGGACTGCGATCGAACAGGTCGGCGTCGCGCGTAGGCGATCGCACCCTTAAGCCATCGTTCGTACTCCTGAGGCGTGCTTCCGGCGTATGAAGTTGAGAACCGCTGTCGCCGAGCATCGTTGTCCCACATCGGAAATACCGATTTAATGAGATCGAATTCGGGATCGGGTTCGGTTAGCGCCGTATTGACGGCGTCCGTGTAGGAGAATACGCGCTTATCAAAGGCGTCATCGAAGACCACGACACCGCGGTCAAGCAGAGGCAAGTTCCTCCCGATCTTGTGTGGGGGAAACTCCACTGCGCCATCAAGGTCGTACTTCCGCGGGTCATCACTATCAAATTGAGCCATGAAAATGAGCGGCTCGATGCCGTGATACTTCCTGAAGAGCCTCCGCCACTCTCCGATACGCTTCTTTGCCTCGGGAATGATCGCCGGTCGATAGATCATGAGCAGCGGACGTTGGTCCAAAGTTATGTATCGGCGATCACGCATGTACCGCGCCAGATCGGCGACCAGCGGCTCGTCGTCCTCGCGCTTGTAATCTTGGGCGATGAGGACGTCTGATACCCCGCCGTCCCAAGTTCGAGTCCAATTCTCATTGGCCCACATCAGGGCAAACGGAAAATTGAAATCGGGATTTTGGAGTGCCGTATCGACAGGGTGCTGCAGCAATCTCTTCCTATTGAACCAGTAATAGTAATATATAAAGCCTGAGAGTCCCATGCTCTTGGCGAGATCAGCCTGCCGAACCATAACACGGGCATCATTTAGATCGTAAAATCCCAGATCCGCCGGAATGCGGGGCTGGTAGTGGCCTCGATATCTGGGAAGCCCTCGCGCAACATTCGTCCATTCGGTGAAGCCAGTGCCCCACCAAGTGTCATTTTCGGCGGTCCGGTGGAATTGCGAAAGATAGAAAGCAAAAAGCCTGACGTTAGGTGGGTGGAACCTGATTATTGAGGGATCGAGCGGCTCAAATAATTGAGAGCGACGCGTGTTGAGCGCAACTTCATTGGCAATACCTCCATCTTGGTCTGGAGGCCTGGTGTAATTGCCCAGTGCTCTGCCAATGCGGTTGTAGTGCAACAAGGGATTTTCGTCGGAATTGGACTCAAGGTACTTTGACCGATAATATCCGGTGCGAAACGTGGCGCTCGGATTGCGGTTTTCGAGATGGCCAGTAAAGAGAAAATGCTCCGCCGGATCAATTCCGGCCTCACCGACATCCGGATACGCTTGTAAGTAGTAAGCTTCATCGAAGCCTGGAATGGTGAGGGCTTGTTTAGCGTCATGGTCGCTGCCGCTCGCGTTCGCATCCCCTCTCGACAAGTTCAACGACGTTACGATGTATTTTCCCGGCACCGTGGAAGGGTCGAAACGAATCCTTTGCAACCGGCCGCCGGCAGGTATCTGAAAGAATGTCTTGTAGCGATTGGGGCCGGCGGCAAACAGAGGAAGCCGCGACTGCGGAAGTTCTGAGAAGCCGCCCCCGATATCGATGTATATTACCGGGTCAACAATATCGCCTGTAAGAACGGCAATGAACGAGTAAGGGCCGGGTCGCAGCGACGAAAACTTAACGCCACCGAGTAGCTTTACCTGACACTGAGGATCCCCGTTGGTGGACTCAATGGCAGTCTCATTGTCCGACGAACCAATTGTCGCGTTTGTCACGCCAACAATCTTTAGCTGATCGGCCTTCCAGGTTGCGGAGGTCCGTGCACCTCTGAACAAATCGACAGAGATGTCCCACAATGATCGCCGCATTCCCTTATTCCGTTGCCGTCGCCAAATTCGGCTCCGCTCTTCTGAGTGGGCAAATCCTAGTGGTGATCCCGTATGTGCTGTCGATTGCTCTTTGGAACCGGCATTCCCGCTCCGTAGTGACCAGGAATGTCGTCAATGGCACTCCTGACATCGCTGAGGCAAGTGGCTAAGTGGCGCGAGACGTCGGTGGCCCACAATTGCGACAGTTGCCCTCCTGGCCGAACAAAGCGGCATTCAAATAGGTCACTCAAACATCCCCGCGTCGCGGCGTTGCTCACCAGACTTCCCTTCACTTTCTCAACCTCCCCAACCCGACTCAATGCGTCGCAACTTGGCCGTCGCAACTTGCCTCGCTCGCCCTTCGACCCCTCACCCATGCGCCTGCCGATCGCGCCGACCATTGAACGCCCCCCTCAGCAGCTTCGTCGCCCAGACTCACGCCTACGTCGGGGAAACGACCCGGTCCTCAACAAAATTGCGCCCCAACGAGAATTATCGCCATTAACATAGATTTCGTCGCCACGCTAGGTTGCGTCTACAGATTTTGTAGCTTTGCTAGATTGCGTCGGGGTGAATAATTAAGACGCGGCATCGTTTGACTCAAGCTGCAGGTTGAAGAGGCAAACCTTTGGGTGCCGCGGCGCCAGTCGAGGAGCGAGGTTTAGGGAACCACCTCATATTGTCCCGTGAGTCGGGCCTGATAGAATTTGGCGAAGCGAAGCAGGCGTCTGGAGGGAACGTCATGCCATGATGTATATAGACGGCCGCACCGCCCCCAATGTATATAGACTGCCGCACCGCCCCCAACCAAGTTGGTATTTTCCATCGGGGATGTCGTTGGTCAACTTGGCGTAAAAAATCCACTGGCTTAATGGCTCTTAATTGCTGATGTCAGACCGCGAAGAGGTCAGGAGAGACGCCATTTTGGTGCTTGGAATGCACCGAAGCGGAACCTCCTCGGTCGCTGGAGTCCTCAACTTGCTTGGCGCCTCGGCTCCGAAAAACTTGATCCCCGGCGACGTCGACAATGAACGTGGCTATTTCGAATCCGCGCTCCTTAACAGTCTTCATGGCGAGCTTTTGACATCTGCGGGTTCCTCCTGGGATGACTGGCGCGCCTTCAATCCCGCTTGGTACAGAAGCGCCAAGTGTCAAGTTTTCAAACAGCAGGCGGAACAAGTTTTTAAGTTGGAATTTGGCGGTGACGCTTCACCGATTTTGAAGGATCCACGAATTTCCCGCTTCGCGCCTTTTTGGTTTGACGTGCTCGGCGCAATGGATATCGCGCCCCGGATAATCATCCCGATCCGTTCGCCCTTGGAGGTCGCCCGGTCACTTCGCGGCCGTGACGGATTCCCCCTGACGAAGGGACTGCTGATCTGGCTTAGGCACGTCCTCGATGCGGAAGCTGAAACCCGCTCGCTGCCCCGCGCAATTTTTTCGTGGAATGAATTTCTGTCGGACTGGCGAGCAGTGGCTCAAAGAATCTCAGACTATACGGAGATCGCTTGGCCGCGGATGTCCGATCGCACGGCGCGACAGGTCGATGAATTCCTCAACCGCGATCTGAAACATCATACTATTGCGGACAAGGAGCTCATCGCCCATCCTGATGTCCACGAATGGACCCGAGTTTCGTATGAAGCTCTGCTTACCCTTGCCCAAGAACCTGGATCGAACAGCGCTCGGATCCAACTGGATACCGTGCGCGCTGCATTCGAAAGCGCCTGCCACCTGTTCGGTCGCGTAGTACTTGACTACGAAACGACCCTGGAAGCGCAACACAGGGACAATACGGCCCTGCAGTCTTATCGCAACAATTTGGCAGAGAGATGCAGCACGATCGAAGAGGAGCTGAGGACTGCACAAGAAGTGAAAGAGGTGCTCATCGCTGAGCGAGATGCTTTGCAGGATCAAGTACAGGCCTCGGTTATTGAGCGGCACCGAATTGCCGAGCAGCTGGAAATACACGTTGCACGCGCTGATGAGCTAGCCGGTCAGCTCGACCGAGCAAATCACCTGGAGGCGGAACAAAATGCGGTTAACGAGCAGCTGCAGGCGGCGAAAAGCGAGTTAACCAGACAAATCACTCTGGCGAGTGAACTGATTTCGCAGCGCGACGATCTCCAAACGCAATTGCATGCGGCGAGCAGCGAGTTGACCGAACAAACCACTCAGACAGGTGAACTGATTTCGCAGCGCGACGATCTCCAAATGCAATTGCATGCAGCGAGAAGCGAGTTTATCGAACAAACCGCTCAGACAAGTGAACTGATCTCGTTGCGCGACGAGCTTCAAACGCAATTGCAGACGGCGACAGCTAACCTAGACCACGTCGTCGCTGAATTAGCTGAAAATCTGGCAGGCAAAAATATGCTGTTCGCCGAGAGCGACGCGCTTAGGCTGCAATTGCAACAAGAGGCCGCGGAGAAGGAAAGGCTCCAAGAGGAATTAAATGGCACCCTAGCGGAACGAAAGCGGATGGCGGCGGAGCCGCTTTTAGCGCTGCTTGCTCAACGGTTCCGCCGACTGTGGACATAACGGCTCAGCCGACCGTGGACATAACGGCTCCGCCGACCGTGGACATAATGACGAAGCAAGAGAACCTGATATCCGGGCTCCCGGGCCTGCGGCAGGGGTCAATAGCAAGTTGCCGAAATCCGAGCAAAACACGGCGGTAACGCAGGATCGCGGATCGGGACGACCTGATCGCCTGCGCAGAAGACCTGCTCAGCCGTTGATCAAGGGATTTCGCAACAGCTGAGCCGTGCCGACGAGGTAGCAAACTACCGGGCTTTAGGGAGTCGGTCCAGCAGCACCTCAGACGGTTCGGCACGATCCCTCGTGTACCATGGACTGAACGCGCGATCCTCAAATGACCCGGTATTGTGCCGGCGGCGCAAGTTCTCCTTGTCGCGCTCGAAGCGATCGCGGTTTGCCGGCGCCTCGTCGCTGCCGCGGCTTGCCGATTCGTGATGGATCAAGGTCGCAAACGGAGTCCAGACCACGCGAAAGCCGGCCGTCACCGCGCGCAGACAGAAGTCGATATCGTTGTAGGCAACGGCAAAGTCCCGCTCATCGAAGCTGCCGACCTTGCCAAGGCAGGCCCGCGAGATGAGCATGCAGGCGCCGGTCACGGCGGTCATTGACTGCCGAACGTGAAGCCGCGCCATCGGTCCGGGATAGCTCTCGCGCTGCCCAATGAACCAATGGCCGGCCAGACCGCCCAATCCCACGATCACCCCGGCGTGTTGAAGCCGACGATTCGGATAAAGCAGACGCGCGCCGACGATTCCGGTGTCGGGATAGTCGAAGCAGGATGCCATTTCGCGCAACCAGTTGCGCTCGATCACCTCGACGTCGTTGTTGAGCAGCAGGATCAGTTCGCCGGTGGCCAGCGCAATGCCGCGATTGACCTGACGGGAGAAGTTGAACGGCGCGGGCTCGATCTCGCATCGAAACGGTACCGCGCCGCGCTTGCTGTCGGCATAAAGATCAAGCACGCGCGGGTCGGTTGTGCCGTTATCGATCACCACGATCTCAAGGTCGGGATAGTCGGTTCGCAGCGTCAGATCGGCGATGACGCGCGAGATCAGAGGCAACGAATCCCGGCTTGGAATGACAACCGAGACGCGCGGCCATATCCTTTCCAGCCTATCGAGGCGGACGCGGTGCAGGCCCTTGGCGATTGCTTCGTCGATAATCGGCCGCGTCGCACCGTGAAGATAACGGTCGGCCAGCGCCTTGCGGGCACTCGCGGTTGCCTGGTCCTTGAACTGCGTGGAAAATGTATGGCCGGTGCGTCGCCAGCGATAGCCGGGATACGGCAGGTGCTTTATCTCGTCGACGGCAAGGCCGCGGCTGTAGCGCAACAGCAGGTCGTAGTCCTGCGAACCCTCATAGCCCGCGCGCAGGCCGCCGATCGCCAATAAACGATCCCGCCGATAGCACGATAGATGATTGACGTAGTTGACGCCCGAAAGCAGCACTTCGTCAAAGGCCGGCTTGAAAAAATACAGAACGGGCCTGAGCTTGTCGTCGGTGATGACTTCATCGGTGTAGATGAATTTGCAGCCTGGATGATCTCGCGCCGTCTGCGCGACCAGCTGCACCACGCATGGCGTCAGCGCGTCATCGTGATCGACCAATCCGATCCATTCGCCGCGCGCCGCCACTATTCCCGAATTGGTGACGAGCGCGATGCCGCGGTTTTGCTGGTGGCGAATAATCCGAACATCCCGCGCGTTGTCGTGGCGCACCAGCCAGCTGCGCGTCTGCGCCGACGTCGATCCATCGTCGCATAAGATCAACTCCGCCGCGCCGGCGGGTTGCCTGTGAAAGGACTCCAAAAGATCGTCCAGGCAAGCCTGCGATGTATTGTAGAGGGGAACAACGAACGAAATGAATGGCGCATCTCGCATCATGTCCGGGTCGACCGGCGGCGCCGTCTGTTCGGCCAACCGCACCACCGAAGCAAAATGATCGGCCACGCGTCTCGCGGCCTTTCGCCTCTGGCGCTTTTGCCGCGTACCGTCAATAACGACATTGTAGACTGACGCTTCCGCCGCACCGAGCTGCTTTGCCGTCGCGATCAATTCGGCCAGATCGCTCTCGTTCCAGGCGAATTTTGCCCAATAGCGGAAGCGCCCCTCGCAGGAGCACGGATCAATTCTGATTCTGGCAACCTGGCGCGGCGGCGCGATTGAGATTGAATAGATGCCGGCACCGGCATGCATCAACGAAACCGCATTGCTCTCATCGAAGCGGTTGCCGCGATCGACATAGATCTTCGGATCCAGCGATTCGTGATCTTCGGATTCAAGAAACAGAACCAGGTAGTGAGGGCGTCGGAACCAGAACCGATAAACAAAATGCGGATCATCGCTGATCGCCTGATAGTCCAATAAACCGGTTTTCCTTACGCCTGAAGCGGTCCGCTGCACCAGCAACGACATCACCAATCAATGGATCGAAGGGATGAATTCCGGGCGCGTGTCCAACCCGGCCCGCTCAAGCAACGCTAGCTCATTCCGTCGGGATATGCAAAGCGGGCGAGTCGGCGACCCATACCCGCTGCCATCACTCATGGTGCATGCCGCCGGTCGCCGAAGCTTCGCAATTCACGCCTTGAGCTCGTTTGCCGCCGGCATCGCACCGACCAGACCGACGCGCTTGGTCTGATAGCCTCGCGCCATGATGCCCTGCCACCACGCGCGATTTTCCAGATACCACTTGACGGTTTTGGCGAGCCCAGTTTCGAAGGTCTCGGTCGCCCGCCAGCCGAGCTCCCGCTCAATCTTGGCGGCGTCGATCCCATATCTGAGATCATGCCCGGGCCGGTCCTCGACGAAGCTGATGAGGCGCTGCCGCGATCGATTTCGTAACGGCACCAGTTGATCGATAAGGTCGCATATCGTCTTGACGACGTGGATATTGGTGCGTTCGTTGCGGCCGCCGATGTTGTAGGTCTCGCCGATTGCGCCGCGCTCCACGACAAGGGCGAGCGCCCTCGCGTGATCCTCGACGTAAAGCCAGTCGCGGACGTTCGCGCCGTTGCCGTAGACCGGCAATGGCTCTTCGGCGAGCGCCCTGATGATCATGAGGGGGATAAGCTTTTCCGGAAAATGATACGGGCCGTAGTTGTTCGAGCAGTTGGTGACGATCGTCGGCAGGCCGTAGGTTTCATGCCACGCGCGGACCAGATGGTCGGATGAGGCTTTGCTGGCCGAATACGGCGAGTTCGGCATGTAGGCTGTGGTTTCGGTGAACAGCCCGTCTCCTGCCAACGAGCCGTAGACTTCGTCGGTCGAGACGTGCAGCAGTCGGAACGCCGCGCGCCGCCGCGCGGCGAGACTTCGCCAATAGCGCAAGGCCTCCTGCAACAAGGTAAAAGTTCCCACGATGTTGGTCTGAATGAACTCGCCCGGCCCGTCGATGGAACGATCGACATGGCTTTCCGCCGCCAGATTCATCACCGCGTCGGGTTGATGCCGATCGAACAACGCCCGCAGTTGCGCGGCATTGCAAATGTCGACCCTGGCGAAGCCGTAGCGCTTGTGTCCCGACGCCTGTGGGATCGAGTCGAGGTTCGCCGCATAGGTCAGTTTGTCGATGTTGACCACGCGGGCGCCGGTGTCGTCGAGCAAATGCCTGACCACGGCCGAGCCGATGAAGCCCGCCCCGCCAGTCACGAAGATCGTCTTACCCCCGAACCGCATGATCAACCCGTTCGAAGCGACGTTGCGGCCATCACCGAGCGGTATATCGAAAGCAGGTAATCGCCGTAACTGCTTTTGGCGCAACGATCCGCCAGTTTGCCGAATTGTTCCGGCGAAATATAGCCGAGGCGCAACGCGATTTCCTCCGGGCAGGCGATGCGCAAGCCCTGTCGTTGCTCCAATACATGGACAAAGTTGCTGGCCTCAAGCAGCGACGTGTGCGTCCCGGTATCGAGCCACGCGAAGCCGCGGCCCAGCACCTCGACAAACAAATCGCCGCGTTCGAGATATTTGCGATTGACGTCGGTGATTTCAATTTCACCCCGGGCGGAGGGTTCAATCGACGCCGCGATCTTGACCACGTCGTTGTCGTAAAAATAGAGGCCGG
>Ga0182024_10022938_pt1 | contig 11216 bp, 9 predicted proteins | sample P32metaG_FD_120480 | JGI IMG/M metagenome (GOLD analysis project Ga0182024, IMG submission 120480) | Permafrost microbial communities from Stordalen Mire, Sweden - P3-2 metaG (Illumina Assembly) | ecosystem: Environmental > Terrestrial > Soil > Wetlands > Permafrost | place: Sweden: Stordalen... | reverse complement strand
GGGCTGTTTTCTCACCGGCGCGGGGGTCTCTGGAAAGGACTATTGCAGATCCCGTTGGCTGTTACGCAAGACGACGCAGATGCGTCTGCATTGATGGGGCCATGACGCTGAAGCTCGATCGAGATCAACTCGCGGCGGACTTGGCCGCCCTGAATAGCCTTTTGCTATCACTGCCCGCAAACGACTATCTCGGCAGGTTGGGCCTTGAGGCTCGCCGTGCAGAACTTCGGGAAAAGCTGGGTGCGCTAGGCGAAGCACAAGAGCGACGGGCGGCAGTAGCGCTTTATTTTGGTGGTGAGCCGGTTGTCGGCAGCTTAGGAATCGAGGCCACCTTTGGAACTCAGGCCGTCGGCAGCTTTCAGGACTTACTGTCGAAGGTCTGGGGAAGCTCGGACGGGCATCTGCAGGCGATGGGGCCGATCAAGGATAAAGAAGCGTCCCAGTTGCACATTACCAGCCTCGTCCATGGATCGTTCGGATTCCTGCTAGAAGAGTTGGACGAAGGCGGGGAGCCCTTATTTGAAACGCCGTTAAGAATGGCCGCTGAGCAAGTCGCGCAGTACCTTGTTAGTTTTGCCGGCGAGAACGAGGCAAGTTTCTCAGAGGTCATCGAGGTCTTGAATCCCCGCGTGTTTCAATCGCTCCGGGATTTTTTTGGGTACATGCACAAAGGAAAGGCTACATTCCGGCTTGTCGAGGGGGAGCGGGACGATAAATTCGACCAAACCGCAGTTGAGCGAGCCTGGTATCGAGCGGAAGCGTCAAAGGTAGACGAGGAGCGCGTGGAGTTGCGCGGAAGGCTGCTCGGCATCATTCCCTTAGGACGTCGATTTGAGTTTGAGCCCGACGGCGGGCAGCAGATGATAGACGGAAAAGTGGGAGAAAGGTTCGGCCAGAGCTATCTGGAGCGAATGAACAATGAGCAGTTTGCTGGAAGACGCTGGAAGGCAATATTTCATAGGCGAATTGTTAGCAAAGTGGGCCGTCTACCGGTGGAGCAGTATACGCTTCTCGAACTCGAAGAAATGGAATGAGAAAATCTAGTTCCACGATGCGGTCCCAAAAACGCACTAATGTGGACCAAAATCGCTCAACCCGAGGATGATCAGCAACCCCCCTACCCCCTCCGCCGACCACCCGTCTGATACTTATGCCTCTCCGCCGACCAAGTAGTCTCCCCATACTCACCCATATTCACGACCCCCGAAATCTTGTCCCCCTCAACCGTCCCCGTGAACGCGTACGACAACCCCTGCCCCTGAATCCGATACCGGCTCTGAAACTTGACGACATTCCCCGACACCGTTCCGCTCAAATCCCCTTGATCGAACTCCGCATGATGCGTCCCCGTCAACTTCTCCGCATTCTGCTCGAAAACCAGGTTATGCTCAGCCGACCCTCGTCCATACTCCAGCCGAGCCGTCCACTGCCCCGAAACCGTCACGCTTGGAGTCTGCGGCTCCGGAGGATTCTCGAATTTCGGAGGCTTCGACAACACGTTATACAGCCGCTCCGCGACCACCTTCACGTCGCCCGGCATCAACATGTAAGGAACCACCGACACCGACGACGCCATATTCGAAGGCCGCGCTCCATTCCCGCTCGCGAGAATAATCCGTGGCTCCGTGTCTCCCAAAAGCTTGTGAACCTCCGTCCCCGTGATCCCGAGCTTCGCTCCGTCCCACTTGATGTTCAACTGCGGCGTGCGATTCGACAACCCTTCGCGCGGCTCGCCGACGCTCGCCGTAACGCCGTCCACTTTTTTAACGGCATCGCCGATCTGGTCGCACCACGCAATCCACTGCTTCCATTCCGCCTCATGATCGCGCTTGACCCACATCTCGACCGCCGCCAGCATCCCCATGATTTCTTCTTTGCCGACTTTCAATGACCGCCCGAACGCATGATGCGGAGCGCTATTCGCCCACGCCGCCTGCAACAGAGCCTTCTCGCCCAACAGCAACCCCGCCGCCTGCGGACCGCGTATGCACTTCCCTCCGCTATATACCACCACCGACGCTCCACGAGCCAAATGGACATTCGGTTTCAAAGTCAAAATCTCAGCAGCCGCATCCACCACCACCGGAACGCCGTGTTTCTTCGCGACCTCCGATATCGCCTTAGTTCCCAGAGGACCCTCATCGCCAGGTCCGCCCAGTATGTACACCATCGCCGTGCGTTCATTGAACGCCGTCGCCAACTCCGCAGGATCCTTCACTTCGACGATCTTGACCCCGGTCATGCGCACCGCGTGATCGTAGACATTGCGCGAGTAAGAAGGAATCACCACCTCATCCTTCAGCCCCGTCAAATCCGGAATCTTCTGCATCCTCTCCGGATTGAATCCGGCGATCGACGCCAGCGTGCAATTGGTAACACCCGCGCAACAGCCGTTCGAGACGATGCCCCACTCCGCGCCCGAAATATCGGCGAGCCTCTGCCCCACGCCGTTCATCAGCTCGTCCATCTGCACATAGCCGCGCGAAGCTTCGTCCATCGCCTTCTTCACTTCCGGAAGCGTCTGCGATCCGGTGATGATGGTGAACGTCCCGCGCGCATTGATGATCGGCCGCACGCCGATCGACCGGTACAAGTTCGCGCCGATTTCAAGTGGCGAAGCGGCAAGCTTCCGTACCCCTCCTGCGAAACTCCCGGCCAAAGCCATAAAACTCCCACGGCGAAAAAGATCGCGGCGATGCAACATGAAAACCTCCCGTAAAAGGATAATTATGGCATTTTAAGAGCTCGTAGAGGGCATGTTTCTGACATATTATGGGCATTTAAGAACCTGAAACTAGCCTTTTTTGCCTGCTAGACGGACCAAAACTGTTCGCGTCGCGCTTCGCAGGATGCTAGGGAGCCGACTTGCCGGAGGCGAGCACGCACCCACCATCCCCGAAAACCGCCGCCGCAATTTGCCCGACACCATCCGCAACGGCATCAAAGACCGCCGGCGGAATCGTCTTTTTCCGCGATGAGAGCGGCGCGCTCGCCGCCGCGGATGCGAAGTCGGGCAAGCTCTTGTGGCACTTCTATAGCAATCAGCCGTGATGGCAAGCAATTCGTCGCGGTAGCGGCGGGATCGAATTTCTTTCGTTTGCGCTGCCCTAAATGCAGGCAACTACGTCGATCTCTACCAGTGAATTTCCCGGGATCCCGCCGGCTGCCGCGATTGTGGTGCGCGCCGGAGGCTCGTCGCCGAAAGAGCCGTCGTAGACCTTGTTCATCTCCTCGAAATCTTTCAGATCGTTCAGGTACACATTGCATTTCAATACTTTGCTCATCGAGGACCCGGCGCTTTCCAGTTGCGCCTTGATGGAGTCGAGGACGGCCTTCGTATGCACTTTAATATCGCCTTCTTTGTGGTAGCCCACTCCGGAAATGAAAATCAGATTGCCATAAGCCACTGTGCCGTTCATCCGCGCGGGAGGTTTCGCCGGCTTCTTCCCGTCGCGATAGATCACACGTTTTGTCGGCTCGGCGGTCTGCGCCTTGGCGGGAACGGCTGCTACCGCGCCGGCCGCAGCCGCGGCAGCGGCAGTCTTCCCCAAAAAATTACGTCGGTTCGTTGTCTTCATTGCGGTCTCCTTAAAATCAAATATAGAACACATAACGTTTGCCGGCCACTTCGTGATACAGACTTTAGAGATTGCCAAAGAACGGGATTAACACAACCCCTCCCTTTGGTCACGCCTGACCCCGTCGGCGGCGCGGCTGAGCCAGTCTGGTTCGCGTTCCCCGTTTCGGCCGAAATCTCTTGAGGTTTATCTTGTCTTGGCTAGTTCTCGCTCAGCCTCGCGCAGTTCCCGGCAGGCAGCCGACGAAGGATTCTCTTTGCAACCCGTTCGCAAATGTTCCACCACAGCCCCGAGTTCGACTCGAAGGGTGGAATCGCCGGGCACCGACGCCAGCGCCTGCCGAAGATACGGGCACGCTTTCGTCCAATCCGCTCGCTGCATATAATATTCGCCAAGAGCCTCTGCGGCGGGAGCATATTCGGGGTCCGACGTCAGCGCCTTGGTCCACTCCCGAACCGCCTCGTCCGGTTTGCCGTATCTTAGGTAAGCGTCGCCCAAAGAGCCGCGGGCCGCCAGATTATCTCGATCCTGCGCGAGAACCTGCAGAAAACCGCGGATGGCGATGCCGAGCCTCTGCGAATACATCGCGTCAAGGGCGCGATCGTACATTTGATACTCCGCCAGCCGATCCTTAGGATCGGGCCCTTCGCGTAGCGAAGCCCTGCGCGATCTCCCCGAAAGATATCCCAACGATTCCATGGTTTTTTTAGTAGCATCCGAAGTATCGCGCGCAGGCGGATTCGCCCGCGCGTGCTTCGCCATCAGTCGCGAGAGTTCAGCGCGCATCGTCGCGGCCACGGCCTCATTGGCGCGCAGCAGATTCGACTGTTCACCGGGATCTCTCTCCAAATCGAAAAGCTCCGCGTGCGGCGCTTCGATGTATTTCCAGCGGCCCGCGCGCAGGCTCCGAAGCGCGGCCCAGCGAAAAGAATCGCGCGCGTAGACACTCTCGCTATAAATCCCATGCGAGCCGCTGTTGAGCAGGCTGATGCCTTCGAACGACGGCGGCATAGCCAGACGCAGTGCATCGAGAATGGTCGGCGCGACGTCAATCAACCCGGCCGGCTCACTGACCCGTTCCGGATGCTTAGGCGTGCCATCCGGCCAATGAACGATCAGCGGAACATGCAGCGTGCTCTCGTAGATGAAGTAGCCATGGCTCAGTTCTCCGTGATCTCCCAGGCTCTCGCCATGGTCCGCGATCACGGCAACCATGGACTTCTTCCACCAGCCGTTGTCGATCAGCGATTGCCGGAAACGTCCGAGAATCCGATCGACATATCCGAGCTCCGCATCGTACCCCGTTGTCTCCGGCTCGTTCGTGCCCTTCCCGGGACTCAGTTGGTAAGGTGTGTGCAGATCGAAAAGGTGAACAAAAAGAAATACCCGCTGATTGCTATGGGCCGCCAGCCAGACGCTTGCCGCGCGCAGCACCAATGCGCCATCGCGCCTCACGCGCGCACCGCCAAACGGACTATCGTACTCCTCGAAACCCTGATCGAGGCCGCACCGCCGATCCAGTATGTTGCTCCCCACAAATGCCGCGGTCCTGTATCCGTGCGACCGCAGAATGGAGGCGAGCGTCACCGCGCCCTCGGGAACAATCTCCGCGTTTTCCTCGAGCCCATTCTCAAACGGGTAAGTCGACGTCATCAGCGATGTGTGCGATGGCAACGTCAGCGGAATTTGCGCACTCACAGCCGCAAAGATAGTCCCCTGCTGTGCGAAAGAATCGATATTCGGCGTCTGGATTTTGCGATAATCGTACGCGCTAAGGCGATCGGCGCGCAGAGTATCGATCGAGATCAGGATGACGGACGCCGGCTCCTGAGCGGCAACCACCCCCGAAAACGCCGCGACTGCGATCAACCACCTCATCTCTTCCAGAATAAAGCTGAAACGCTTGAGACCCCCAGGAACCACACCTGCCAGGAGAAGCCGAGGATCGTCGCTCTGGGATAACGAATCTCAATCGACTGGATCGCCGGATCGCGCAGGAAAAAGTTCGCCGTGACCACGCGATTCTCAATGTGAAATCTCCAATCCCCCGAACTCTGCCGCAGAGGCCGCACGCGCCAACTGATTTGCCGATCGCGAAGGATTCGCACTCCCGGCGTCTCGACCGCGATGCCCTCAGGAGCTTCCAATTCAACCGGCTCCATGACCTTCATCTGCACCGTCACGACCGAAGGTTCCCCCACCGCCAAAGGCGCGTGTCCGTAAATCGCATTCATCGGCGGATAGAGGAGCGCGAACAGCACCGCGAGAATCACACCGGGAAGCATCGCCAGGCGCAGCAGCCGCAAATTTTCCCTCAATAAATCGCGCTGCGCCCCGAGCACGAGCGCCGGAGAATCGAGAAACAACCCGAGTTCCATCACATGCGCGAGAATCCGATTGACGGAGCGGCGAACTGACGCTCCATCGGCGAACCTGCGAAAAACCAGGACCGCGATCACTCCGTAAATCGCGCTGATGAAGAACAGCCCGATCACTCGATATAGCCCAAACCCTTGAGCTTCCGCATCACGTCGTCCTTCGATTCACCTTCCTCGTAATGCGCGAGTTCCTTCTCGATCGCATGTTCGATAAATTCTTCGCGCGAACTGTAGCCCGCCTTGGCCGCCGCCTGTTCGGCGCGCTGGCACAGCGATTTATCGATCTTGACCGCGGTCTTCATAACCTTAATATACGGACCTCCCCGTCATGCCCGTTGCAGGCTCCAAACCGAAGAGCCCGAGGAGAGAAACCGGCAGATCCTTCAATGCCGGATCGCGCACGCGTATCTTTCGCGTCGTGAAAAGAACGCCGGGAACGTCGGCGGCATTGATGCAGTGGTCGGCGGTCCACGCGTCCACATTATCTTCCAGAACCATCTTCGAAAATCCCCCGATCCCCGTCTCCCATGACGCGCGATAACCCCTCGCATAGCCGACGATCAGATCCGGCGACGCGGCATTCGTATCGCTCACCACTTCAACGAGCGCCGCGCCGTTCTTAGGATCGCGAGCAGCGAGCAGTTGTTCGCGGAGCCGCCGAATCACCTCATCGCGCCCCCGCCCAGGCTGCACGATTCCAAAACGTTCGCGCCCCGCGAGGTTGACATAAAGAGCGTTCAACCCCATCGCATACGCCCGCGTGCGCGACCAGTCGATCTCCTCCGTGTCGCTCTTCAACCCAAGAAAGCCATTCTCGAGAAGCCAGTTGTTCAGCCCCACGGCGCGATCGAAAAGCGCGAAGCCGTGGTCGGACATAATCATCAGATCGGCCTCCGGCTTCCGCCGCTGCACTTCACCGATTGCCGTATCCACGGAGCGATAGAAACCCAGCAGTTCCGCCTCATGATGTCCCCACAGAACGTGCGAATTCTGGTCCACCGACGAAAAATAAAAGAAAAGAAAACCGTCGCGAAACCGATTCAGCGATTCGTCAAGCAGCTTCCGCTCGTCATTAAGAACCAGACGGCTTTGCGACAGAAACTCCTGGAGATTAAAAACTCCCTGCCGCAGCGCCGACGTGTCCTCCGGAATCCCGAGCGTCGAAAATCGCCCGATTTGACCGGCAATTTCGGCGCTGAATGACCGAGGCTCGGAGATCGGAAGATCCGGTGACATCGGATCGGCGTTGATCGGAGAAACGTACAACTCCACTCGCGGATGAAGCTGTCGCGCGAACACGCGAAACATCCCGCGCACCGATGCCAGATGCGGGATCAGCGCGAAATCGACGGGCATCCACTCCGACCATTCACCCTCGCGAACGATCGCCTCCGCATCGCCTGACGCGAGCCGCGCGAACGTCTGCTCCGGATCTATATCGACCTTCAGCGTCACCTTCGCATACCGATGATCCCTTCGCAGCGAGTTCGGCGGACCTTCAACGCTAAGTTCCGCGTGACCCTCGGTCACTTCCGTCCGCACGATTCTGCCGCCTGCAACGGACTCCTCCTCGACGCCCGGATCGTCGGTGTAAAAAGCAAACGTTCCTTGCGTGCCGCGCAAATCGGGCGTGCCCATTCCCGCCAGCGCTTCACCGGCCTTCACCGGAGGATAGTTAACCGGTATGTGAACAATCGTCGCTGGAATGCCATGCTCTTCGAGAACTTCCCAGAACGCCTTGCCTTTGCGAAGCGAAACGACCAGTGGACGCGTCAGCGGCAATTCGTATGGCCCAAGCGGAATCGTGAATCGCGGCGCACGCGTCTCCCCCATCGATAGAAATGGTTCGAGCGTCGATGGATCGCGATGGACGAAATCGAAAATCCCATGCTGCGCCGGATCGAGCCCGGTAATGAACGTCGACCATGCCACCGGACTCTGCGGCGGAGTCGTCGTAGCGAGTCGCGCGAAGTTTCCCCGATCGCGCAAACGCGCGAGATTCGGAAGACTGGCCCAGTGCCGTTCGACAAACTCCGGGTCCATGCCATCGACCCCGATCACGATCACCTGCCTGCCATTCGCGTTGGAGCGATGACCGCAATCTGTGGCAGTCAGCAACAGAATCCCGAACAAGCAAAGCGGAAAGTGTGGGGCAGGCGGTTTCGCCTGCCGGCTATAATGGCGCGGGGCCATGCCCTGCGAAAGAGCCCTGTAAAGGCTTTCCCTCCATCCACAGAGGAACCTCGATGCCGAACAAGCTGAGCGCGGTCGGCGCCATGTCCTCAATCCCCGGATCCTCCGCGTCGACCTTCATGTTGGAGAACAGCACGCCAGGAACCAGCGTCGGATCCACGCAATGATCCCCGCTCCACGCTTTCACGTTGTCTTCAAAAACGCGCGCCGTCACCTTGCCCAGAGCCGCATCCCACGACGTCCTGTAGCCGCGCGCGTAGCCGACCATCATGTCCGGCGCGGCGTCTATATAAGGTCCCCGATAAATCGCCGACGCCTCGTACACCTGCCGAATCGCGACCGTCTCTTCGTCCTTAAGGCCGCTGAGCTTCGCGATCAACTCCGCTTTCAGCGCGCCCGCGTCCTCACGATCCACGATCCCCTGCGCCTCGCGCCCCCGCAAATTGAGATAGAGCCCGCCCAACCCGAAAGTATACGCGCGCGTTCGGGCCCAGTCGATTCCCTCGAAATATTCTCCACTCTCATCCCGGTCGTCTTGAAGCGCGAGATACCCACTGCGTCGCAGCCACGAGTTCAGATTGACGCCGCGCCGGAACGCACAGAAGCCGTGATCGGATAGAACGAAAAACGCGGTCTCGCGATCGACATACGCCATCGCGTCGCCGACTAACCGGTCCATATCGCGATACATCCGCTCAATCACACCGGCGTGTCTGTCGCCCGCAAGCGTGGGATTCAAGTATCGATAGAACATATGCTGAACGCGATCGGAAGTATCGAAAACGCACGCCAGTACGCCTCCGCGCATGTGGCCGAGCGCGCTGAAAAACATCGCCTCGCGCTCTCTCTGAATGAACTCCGCCTGTTTTAGAAACGCATCTTCGTCAATCGCGCCATCGTTCAAAGCCCATGTGTCCTCGGCCAGCCCGAGCGTAGCGAATGACCCGAGCAGCTTCGCCAGGTACGTCGCATAGTAAGCCGGCTGGCTGATCGCGAGCGCTGGATTCTCCGGATCGATTTGCACCGGCGTCGCGTACAGCGAAAAGTCCTCCCTGACCAGAAGAAAGCGCACGATCCCGGCAACGGAAGAACCTCGTGCACGAAATTTCAATCGGATCCACGGCGTGTACTCGCCTAACGCAAGCGGGTACGTCCCTCCCTGAATCTCAAGAGTACTCTCGACCACTCGAAATGAAATCGGCTCCGCATTCTCCGGGCCCTCCAACGCGCCTTCGCGGCTCTTGAATAAAGAGAACGTCCCCTGCGAACCGCGCAGATCCGGCGTCGACATCGCCGACAGCAGGCGCCCATTGAAATCGTCCGGAGGAAATGTCACCGGCACGCGAAGAATCGTGCTCCCCACTCCGTGCCGATCGAGAATTTTCCAGAACGGCTCGCTCTTGCGTCGCATTTCAACCGACGGCCTCTCCAGCGGAATTTCGAATTTGCCGATTCGCAATACGCGGCGCGAAGGACGCACCTTCGCCGACGAAAGCTCCGGAGCATACGTTCGCAAATCGCGATTCAGAAAATCGAAGATGTTGTGTTTCGCCGGATTCACTCCAGTGGCGAACGTCGACCACGCCACGGGCGACAGCGCCGGGAAAGTCGTCCTGAGTCTCCGATACGATCCCTGCTCGCGCAATCGCGCCAGATTCGGCAACTTTCCTTCGGCCATCCACATTTCGGTCAGCTCCGGATCGAGCCCGTCCAACCCGAGAAAAATCAGTTTCTTCACGCGCGCCGCGCGCATGCCGCGCTTCCTGCGCACTGCCATGCGGATCATGCGGAACGGCCATAAGAGCAGTGACGCGATGCTCGCCAGCACCGCGAGCACCAGCGTGAGAAACGATCCGAGAAACGCGAATCCCGCTCCAGGGCCGATATACGCAAAAATCGGATGACTCACCGAATCTTACCTTCTAAGAACGGAACCTCCAGAACTTTTTCATGCACCACCGGCCCGTGCCCGAAGAAACCATCTTCGCCAAACAATTCGCCATGATCGGAAGTGATCGTGATGTACGTGTTCCGCGGAACCAGATCGAAAAGTTCTTCAACGACCGTGTCCAGATACTTCACTGCATCGATCTGACGTTGCCGAAGCTCTCCGAGTTTCCGTTCATTAAAGGAAGGTCTCTTGCGCAATTTCCCGCCCACAACATGATCGTCCAAATGCTTGAACACCCCATGGACGCCACTGATCTTCGGCCACTCGTCTTCCGGTTCGCCAGGCAACGCATACGGATAATGAGTCTCGCCAACGTTCAGCAAATGAAACGACGGACCATCTTCCGGGAACGACATTTTCCGCACCATCGCCCGCATGTCGTTGTGCCGGTCCATCAGCTTGTACGAATCGAATCCGCTATTCAGCACGGTCGCAGGATTCAGCACCGGCAGCGACACCATCGCGTTAGTCCGGTATCCCAGCTTCTGCAACAATGCCGGCAAATACAAACGCGGCACGAAAGACTTGAATTCGAGACCCTCCGAGCCGAGCCGTTCATTGAACTTCAAAAAATCGCGCGCATAATAATCCGACGCAAACGTATTGCGCGGATTGGTATGCGGCATCAGCCCCATCAGCAGGTTGTAATGCGACGGCGCGGTCCACGATGCATAGGACCACCGCTTCTCCACCCGCCCCAACTTCCGCATCGCCTTCGGACGCGCCGCCGTGAACGCATCGTAACGGCAGCTATCGAAAACGATCAAAACATAGTTATTGGCCCGCACCGCTGGCCACTTCCTCGCTCCAGATGTATTTGCTGAACCACTCGTAGTTCTGCTCGATCACCGCGCGCTGCTGTTTCGGCTTGTTGATCGGGTGCCCGAATCCCTTATAGAAAATCAACTTCACTGGCACGCCGCGATCTTTCAATGCCTGATACAGCTCATAGGAATTGGGCGGCGGCACGCGCTTATCCTGATCCCCCTGCTGGATCAACGTAGGCGTCTTGGCGCGACTCACGTAAGTAATTGGCGACGTCTTGCGATAAATTTCCGGATCGTCCCAAGGCGTCGCTTTCAGATATTGCCGAGTGAACGGATGAATATCCGTGTT
>Ga0182024_10022937_pt1 | contig 11216 bp, 6 predicted proteins | sample P32metaG_FD_120480 | JGI IMG/M metagenome (GOLD analysis project Ga0182024, IMG submission 120480) | Permafrost microbial communities from Stordalen Mire, Sweden - P3-2 metaG (Illumina Assembly) | ecosystem: Environmental > Terrestrial > Soil > Wetlands > Permafrost | place: Sweden: Stordalen... | reverse complement strand
GCAGGAAGAAAGCGAAGGGACTCGGCAACACCGCTGTCATCGGTACGACACGCAGAACGACATCGAACTCGCGCGCAAAGATGCGGCGCCGCAACTGTCGCCAGGCCAGCAATTCAAAAGCAAGGTAAAAGGGATAGCCGAAAGCGGTCAACGCTTGGCTGGCATAGTTATACTTGAAAACCCGTCGTAAACACCAGGCATAGATCCGCTCGAGCAACGGCATACGGACCACTTCGATGCTACAAAATGGCGCCTTAGCGCGGCGCAAAACACCTTCGACGGGCGATCGAGCAGCCAAGGTGACATCATGCAGCTCGGCGAGCGCTGCCGCATGAGAATAGGTGACAAAAGGAATGCTGATGCCCTCGGGATTACAGTCCGGCCCCAACACTAAAATACGTAATCGACCCATGAATCGTCCTCGTAGTACATCGCTCGTCTCAGGGAGAGACCAAAGGCATAAGAACTGCGCACATGATCACCTCTGCTGACCTATCATTTCTAAAAGAGGATGCCAGTTCGCTCCGGCCGCGAAGCCTGGCTCAGCGAGTCGTCGGGGTGAATGCGACGGGGAGTTGGCGACGTCGGTTACCCGGCTCGCGACCACAATCGACAAAAGGAGGACAAACCATTCCAAGCTAAGCATTCTAAAGCCGGCCTCGCTGATGTTGAAAGCCGCCGCCGTAACAACATAAGTCACTAGCAGAGCGCCGAGCGCGCTATCGCGACGAAAGGCGCTGACGGTCCTGCGATAACCCTGCCCAAGAATCAGAGCGATGAGGCACAAGCCAAGGCAACCCAAGTTCAGATATGTCTCAATATAACCGTTATGCGCTTCATTGGTCATTTGGGGTCCCCCAACCAGCGCGAAGATCCTTTCGACGCGGGACCCCAGCCAGAAGGTTTCAAAACCAGCACCACTGATCGGGTTCGGCGCCATCGGAATGACGATCTCCCATATTACTGTACGTCCCGTGAGGTCCGGCTTCCTTCCCAGTGCCTCCGTAACTGCTGCCCTACCTCCGAGGAGCGTTATTAGACCACCGCTTAGTAGTAAAGTGAAAACCAGCGCATGTACGGCCGCGGGCCTGTATCTGATGAGTGGCAGGGAGGTGGCGAGCATCAACCCCACACCAAGAACACAGCAACCAACGGCCGTGGCGCAGTGAGCAATGGACAAGAGGTCGATGCCAATGGCGATCAGAGCGCACTGGGCTAGCAGGCGACGGGTGCGATTGGGGGCCCTTCTGTTTCGGACCAGGCTGAGAGCTTGCCATAAGGCTGCCAGCACTATAACGAAAACGAGGTTCCCAAGGACATTTTTGCTGGTTGTGACTCCCGTGTACTCCCGATATCCAAAGTCGTCAAAACCCTGGCCCAGCCCCGGGTAGTACTTGATCAGAAGGACGGAAGCAGGCAGCAGGACAAACCCGATTCGCGAAAACAGGCGCCTGAAGGCCTCAATCGGCTGCGCGTCCGTAGCAACAATCAGCACCATGATCAAATCGCCCAGAGCCCGGACCCATCGCTTAAAGCCCCATTCGGCGAAATCCGACCCAAGGAGGCTAACCAGGCAGAAAGAAAAGTACAGCACCACCGGCCAAATGGCTTTCAGCACCCCTCCCACGACCCTGCCGCGCCTGACGAGAACGATCGTTCCTAGTAACATCAACGAGGCGGCCAACACCTGATCGAGCATGCTTGTCGGGGGTACCTGACCTGCGGTTCCGCGCCCCGGGCCCATCCCGAGCCAGGCGGAGACAGACCGCGACCCGGCGATCGACAGCCAGATTACGGGCAGCCAGAGGGCCTTCGAGGCGCGCACAGACTTATCACGGTCGAGATAAAGAAGGCCAGCGATCCCAGCGATGTAAAGGCCCAGCGCAAGCGATGAATTCATTTTGTCGGTTGGATTATCTGATCGCGCTTAGTCCGGCACAGGCCCTTGGGGCGAGTATTGCGCCCCTCGGCGGCTGGATGATGCAACTGCGCAGGCAGAGCATGTCCGTCATGCGCGACTCAGACGCCATTGCTTAACAGGCTCTCGCGAGTGATCTGCCGTTCTTTCGTCGGCGAAAGTCGGACGTCGAAATTGCGGTGCAGCCATCGAAGGCGGCTGATGTCCCACAGCATCCTCATTGAGTCAGCGACGAGATTGACCTTAGAGCCTGGTTGCGCGACCCAATTGACGGGCATCTCCACGATCGACAGGGCCAGGCGACGCGCGAGGAATAAGATCTCAACGTCGAAAGCGAAGCCCGAAGTTTTCTGACGGGAGAAGATGGCTGCAGCCGCATCGCGCCGGAACATCTTGAAGCCGCACTGCGTGTCGGCAACACCCTCGAGGGCCAGCAAGTTGACGAGAAAAGCAAAAGTGCGGCCGATAAGCCGCCGATGAAACTTGGTCCTCACCTCGACTTCGCCCGGATGCTGCACGACCCTCGATCCAAACGCCACGTCATACCCCCGCTCCACGCCCGCGAGCAGCTTTGGAATCTCGTTCAGTGGAGTCGCCCCGTCGGCATCCATAAAAAGTACAAAGCGGCCCTTTGCATTAAGCATTCCCATGCGGACCGCCGCGCCCTTGCCCATGTGCGGGCAGGCGAGAGCGCGGATCCGGCCATCACTTTCCTCGAACAGGCGTGCGACAGCCAAGGTATCGTCCCGGCTACCGTCGTCCACAATGATGAGTTCGAAATCGAGTTTTCGCGTGCCGCACCAGTGGATGGTCTCGAGCACGGTCCGGGGCAGGCGAGCCTGCTCGTTATACGCCGGAATGACGACGGAGAGCAGAATCTCATTACGGCATACCGGCTTGAGTTCGACTGATGCGCCCAGCCGACCCAGACTGGAGGGAGTCGCCTCCATGAACCGCGAAAGCCCGACCGATGGGGTGCCGGGTGGATTGGGGCGGCCCAGCGGTATCCGGTGAAAGCCACCGGACAAGTAGAGGATCCCGCCCGTAATCGTGGTGAACGAGTACTGCCCGACGTGCTGCAGTATGACCATTGCGAGAGCGAGGTGCGAAGGCACGCCGGAGCTTATGAGAAAGACCGGCCCGGCGACTTCTATCGTACCAATGCCACCCATGGTGAGGGGGAGGAGCGAGGCGAAGTTCACAACCACCAGAAATAAGAGGGCCATCCGCACGCTCATATCGTGCCAAACGCCTAGCCCGAAGCAGTAATAGACCCCTATCTCGATGCACCAGATGATCGCGGTAGCCGAGAGCGCCCCGAGCATCTGTGGCAATCTTCCGAGCAGAAACAGGCCAGCGATGAGCTGATTGGCCTCCTTCCGCATGAACGCAGTAACATGCCCTGGGAACTTTCGGTTCGCGGCGGAGATGATGGAGAGAATCCACTGATGATCGCGGAAGCTGAAGGCAAAGGCGGCAGTGAAGGTGGCGAAAACGAGCGAGACCAGAAGCAGCGCCAACTGAAGGCGGCGATCCACGTGAACCAGGCCGATGGCGACGAGGCCGAAGACCGACAGCACCAAGCCATCAAGGATGCGCTCGGCCGCGATGGAAACCAAGGCAGTGGTTCGCCCGCGATAGTTGTCTGTGTTCGCCTCCGCACAATGCGCTCGCAAGACTTCGCCGAGCCGGGCGGGCAGCACGTTATTGCCCATGAAGCCGATCAGGATCAACCGAAGCGAGTCCCAGTAGCTGACTCTCCGTTCCCAGATCCGCCAGCGCGCTCCTCGGAGTAGATATGCACACACTATCAGCGCGAGACCCAATATCAACAGGCCGGAATGCGCCTGGCGGATAGACTCCATTGTCGCTCGCAGGTCAAAATGCCTGAGCAGAGCGAAAAGAATAAGTCCCCCGCAAACCAGTGATAAGGCGAACTCTGTCAATCGTCTCATCGCTTATCGCTTTCGCTGATGTCGCAAACCAGGACGCGGCGCCTTACCATTCCAACCATGACAAGCCGCCGCAACCCGGACTTTGCAGCGCAAGTCCGCGACAACCCCTGCCCCCATCCGCTAGCAGGAAGCAGCCGCGGCCTCCTCAAAGGAACGACTTGCGTTACTAGACGCTCCGCGATCCGGCACGAGTGCTGTGAATGCGAGGATAGACAAAAATGGAATGAGCGGTGCGGAATATCGCGCCTGGGCCAGAATCGGTACTGAAACGCCCACAATATATAGAATCAACAGAGCCATCGGAGCGACGGCGTTGAACCGCCCATTTCTCCAGCAGGCCGCGACACCAGTGGCGGCCAATACGACCAAAGGAATCTGTATAACGGCGTCCAGTGCGACCGACTTCCACGTCTTACCGCCGCACCAAAAGTTAAACAGGTTGGAAACTACCGTCCTTAAGAAAAGCAGAGGGGAGTTCTTATACTTCTCCACCACTCTTTGAAACAAGTAATGAGAAAAGGCAACCTCGTCAGCGCTCGAATAGAAATACTGATAATAGCCGGGCTTGAAATGATAGCCGAGCTGCCGAGCCAGCCTGTTTCTCTCCTGGAAAGCTTCGGTATCAACGATCACGTTCCCAATCGTTGGATGCGTAGCGAGATAGAGACCCGCTTGAGCCGAGACGCCTAAGACGCTTGCAGTCGGTACGAACTCTGACGTGAGAAGATAATTGCGGACGATCCACGGAGAAAGAACTACGAACATTGCCATTACCATCGCGCAAACATTTCGGAAGGCCGCGACCTTTCGCCGCTCGACAAAAAGGAGGTACACGAGAAGAGCGACCGGGAACAGAATGGGGGTACTTCTGACGACAAGCGTTAAGCCCAGCACGGCGCCACTCACAAGATAGTCCCACGATCGTCCGGTGCGGATTGCCCTAGATACGGCTACAAAATAGAGCATAAGCAGCAGCGCGAACAATATCTCGACACCCCCACGGCTTTCTGCGATCAGCGTTTCAGGGTGAAAAAGGAATAGTAAAGGCGAACCGAAAACCACTATACGGCTGGTTGACAATGTGCGCGCGGTCCGAGTCATTAGATATGCCACACCGATAGCCAAGACGATATTAGTTAACTGCACCAGCGTGAAGTTGTTCCCAAAGGCAATAAAAATTGCAGCCAAGACCATCGGGTAGCCGGGCTCGCGTAACAGCGTCTCTGCGGTATCCGGATAGAAGCGATATCCATTACCTTCGGCGAGACTTGCCGCGAGCTGGTCGTATCCGTCAGCATACCGACTGACGTTGTAAGATGGACCGAAGTGAACGCTTGCCCTGGGGATCAAGACCAAAACCAACGCGCAGTTGATGGCAATGACGACGAGGCACAGACCAATGAGTATGGATTTCTGACGGCACATCGTGACACTTCTCAGCGTAATGGGAACTGGCCGATGATCAATATCCATATCCATGCTATATCCAGAAGCCCGTAGAAGTTCTGGATGCTCTGGCGGGGTCTTGCCAAGCAGAAAGCCAGAAAGAACGACCCAAATCAATAGCGCTCGGCAAGAAGACTTGTCATTTCAGGACGCAAGCGGCGAGAGTCAGCGGACTTCAATTCAGGAGCGCTACCGGCGATTCGTGGGCCTGCAGCCATTGCTCAAAAACGATCAGGCTAAACAGGATTTTATGGTTGTCCTGCCGGCCGCTGGCGTGTTGCGCGAAAAGCTCGCGCACTGCGCTGGGACGGAGATATTCATAGATTCTGGACCCACTGTCGAGGAGAGTTTCCGCCATTTTGCCGGCGATGGCAGTGCGGAACCAATCATCCACAACATTAGCCGCAAACCCTCGTTTCGGCCGTTTCAGAATCGAACTCGGAAGAAAAGTTCGGCACACTTGGCGGTGCAGCCACTTCCTGGAACCGTTCCTTACCTTCAGGTTGGCGGGTAACCGTTCCACATATTCGACAATGTCCTTATCTACGTACGGGACGCGAAGCTCGAGTCCGTGAGCCATCGAGAGTTTGTCCGCATACATGAGCAGTTCGTCGGGAAGAGTGGACCGCACCTCCAGGAACTGTAGTCCGCCAAGTTCATCCGTATCAGACATGAGATCGGCTATGCTCTCCCAGTTTTGCAGTATGGCATCCCCGGAAGTTGGCTCCAGCAGGCCGTCCTGGAACAGACCGTCAACTTGGTCTCCCGGCAAGATCGACAAAACATACTGGTACCTGCGCATGCGATCTGCAATCCCCAGAGAGTAGACTCCGCGCTTCAAGGTCTCGTTCCTCGGCAGGGTCGCGATAGCGGATGAGATCGGCGTGCGCATCCAACTCGGCAATGCCGCCCATTGCGCCCTGTAGCGCACGCCGAGATGACGACGATACCCTCCGAACAACTCATCGGGCCCCTGTCCTACTAAAGCGACTTTGACGTCCTGGCGAGCTCTCTCGCAAACGAAATACATCGGAACAATCGAGGATGTTGCGATGGGCTCTTCCAGGCAAGCGACTATCTTCGGCAGTGTCTCCTCGAAAATCGATCTGGTGATCGTAACCGAGGTGTGCTTCGATCCCAAAATGCTGGCGGTCTCGGCGGCGTCCATCAATTCATCGTCGGCGAAGCTCGAACCATATCCTACGGTGTAGGTCGGCCAGGCTTTCCCGTTCAGATTCATCAAGGCGAGAAGTAGGCCGGAATCGATGCCACCACTCAAGAGCAAGCCGACGGGTACGTCGCTGATTAGCTGCCGCCGTACGGCCTGCTGATACAGGCCCAACAATTCTTGCCTGGCATCGCTCAACGACTTTTTCGGTGCGAAGGGAGTTGGTTTAAACTTGTACCATTGACTCAAATGATAAGCGCCGTTGTGGATTACTAGCTTTGTTCCTGGCGCCAGTTTGCGAACGTCCTTGAGTATCGTGTTAGGGGATGGTGTGTAGCGATGTCGAAGAAAGAGATTCAGTGACGTAGGATCGATTGCCGGCGCGCCCGGCATGGTCGCCCGAATCGCACGGATCTCGGAGCCGAAATAAAGACTACCTGCATCGATTCTGTAGTAAAGCAGCTTGATTCCGAATGGATCCCGAGCAAGCAGCAACCGCCTTTGCCACGCATCCCAGATGGCCAAGCCAAACATTCCATTGAGGCGATTGAGCACCTCATCGCCCCACTGCTTGTATCCATGGATGATGACCTCTGTGTCCGATTTCGTGCGGAACACGTGGCCGTAGCCTTCCAGTTCACGCTTGAGCTCGGGGAAGTTATAGATTTCCCCGTTGAATACCACCCAAACAGATTCTTCCCGGTCCGACATAGGCTGATGACCACCGCCAAGATCGATGATTGAGAGACGGCGGAAACCAAATCCAAGCGGGCCCGAGATGTAGTAGCCCTCGTCATCCGGGCCCCGATGGACGAGGGTCTCGGTCATCATTTTCAGGTCCCGGCGCTTGACGGGCTCGCAATTTCCGAAATTATATTGTCCGCAAATGCCGCACATTGTGATCTATTCTAAGAAGTACTTGCCTTGGCTTCGCGCCACGTTGAAGTTATCCACTCGCCTAAGCTTCACCACAGTCCTCAAGATGGCCCGGAGTTTGGTCATCTGCTCCTTGCGATGGAAAGCCATGAGTTCGGAAGACACTGGCCGGGGCGCGCGCCGGACCAGTGTCCAGAAGTATCCCAGCCCCAGGGCTGCTCCCGAAACGATCAAGGGTGGCTTCGTCATCCGATAGGCGACTCGGCAAATCTCCCACAGTGGATGGCCGCCGAGATAGTAGTCTTTCTGTCCGTAGACAAATGCCGACGCGACGACGCTGCGTTCCGCGGTGCCCAAATGCCTATGGTGAAAGAACCACTTTTCCCGGAATGATTCGGTCTCCCAGCCCTTCATGCGGGCGGTGATCACCGCCATCCAGTCAATTCCGCCGGCGCGGTGGGGAATGTATCCACCGATTTCATCCCAGCACTCTCTACGAAATAACTGGCATTGACCCGCGACGTGCCGATGCCCCTCGAAGCTGTCTCTTTCCGAGCTGTAGCCTTCTTCTTTGAAGATCGTACCGGCCACACCGAGGCGAGGATCTTTCAACATTTTTCCGAGCAGAAAGTCTATAAAGTCATTGTCGAAGGAAATATCGGCGTCCAAATTGCCGATGACTTCGTATGGGAGGTCTTTCACTCGTTGGAAGCCGGCGTTGAAAGAATGGGCCTTGGCGGCGAAGTGGCGCTCTTTTCGTTGCGGTCGCTGAACCATCTCGATCCAGGGATGGTCTTCGAGATAGCGGCTTACGACAGATGCGGTTTTGTCTGTCGACCCGTCGTCGACGATCACCCATTTCAGCGGCAGAACCGTCTGATGAATCACTGACTGGATCGTCTTCTCGATGAATGCTTCTTCATTGCGAGCGGGGGTTACCAGAACATAGGAAAGGTTCGAGCAATGCGGATCCATGCAATCTCCTCGTTGACTCGCTGGAAGCTCTATTAGTTCGTGTTTGCGACCGCAAGGGGTCCTTTTTGCTCAGAGGCAAAGGCATTTGTCCGTGTTTGTGCCGCTCCGCGGAGTGAGAAGCAAAGGCTTCTAAACAACTGTGCTTGGGCCCAGCGATGCATGGGTACGTTGTCCCATCCCAGCAAAAGGCGGCGGCTCCTGAAAGAGCCATCCGGCTTTTGCCAATCCGTCAGAACATGGTCGACAGTTATCGAGACGACCCGATCAAGCTCCGGAAACCGTCCTCTCAACAAGGTGGCTAAGTTGATGCACTCGGCAAAATCGTATAGCTCCCGCCGGTACACAATCAACCTCGGCGCGCGCGAGAATGGCTTAGGAATGGCGCGCTCGTCGAATAACTTCTTGACATAGTACCCAATCCCTTTTGCGATCGCGCTTGTGCACTTGGCGTCACCGGTCAGCATCTCTATTTTTGCGAGTGCCTTTAATACAAAACAGGTATGAAAGTGATCGACAAAATCTCTCTTTCCGTCTTTGGCGTAATACCAGGAGCCGTCTGGATTCTGAGCCTCGAGGACGAAGTTGAGATTTCTCTCGGCGGCCCTCCGACACTGTTCGTCCGAGAAGTCTAGGGCAGCGCTCGTCAGCAGGAAGGCCCGATAGGCGTTCGCGTTTACAACACTGAGCGAATCCTTGGGGTCTGGAGTGTAGGAACAGGTAGACGCAGTTGCCGAAGTTTCGATGTCCTTATAGTCCCGCAGCCCGTGCTGCGCGATCGATCGCATGATCTGAAACCATTTGTCATTCCCGTCAAGTTGATATGCCTGTTTGAAGGCCTCGTATACGTAGGGTACGGTGGTTATAAGTGGCGTTCCCTCTTTGATCGTGCCTCGTATCGTAACCCAGTTAAACGGGTATCCCCAGCAATAGTCGTCATAACCGGCGCATCTGGTCTGCTTGAGGATGTTAAGGAAATGCACGCCGCGCGCGTAATGTCGATCGTCTCCAAGGATATTTGCAAGAAAGAAGAAGCCCATGGCATAGTGGGCGTCGGCGATTGGAAATCGCTGCGGCTTAAAACATATCCTTCGCGCTGAAGGAACGAAGGCTTCACAAAATATGATTGGAGCTACTGCCGCGATCCCAAGAAGGGGCTTGCTGTAATACAGCGCCTTGGCGCTTTGCCCGATACGGCTTGCGTAAAAGGTTTGGAAATCGTAGGAGGACTCACCGTAGCCGTCAAGCCATTCCGTAAACCGCTGAACCGCTTTTAAGGTGCCTTCCTCCAGAAGGGCAGTTGAATGCTGTTTCATTGGGAATCCAGAAAGAGTCGATGCGCCAGTTCGAGGGTGAGGAGCCTGTGAATCTCAGTCGTATGGTTGTGGCTACCCTTGAGGTGACCGTTTACAATTGCGCGGACCTTTTCGCGCTCGACGTATGGACGGGAAAGTGAACGTTGGTCAAACAGCATTTCCCGCACATAATTTGCGAGTTGATCCCGATACCACACGCGGAAATGGAATACCTTGTGGCGCCCGAGCCAAATCCGTTCCAAATGAAGCGGAGAAAACATGTGATCTAGTTGGGCAACCCACTGGGGCATACCGTAGTCATAAGCGTATTCAGCCTTGAATAGGAACTCTTGCATCCAGTGACTGAAGACGCTGTTGAACCCGCCGATGCCGCGATCCGTGCGAAGCCTGGAGAGAGCGGGATTCCCATCCCGGATGAGCCGCAGCCTTCCTTCCTCGTTGGCGGCGATCGAGCCGGGACTTCTGTAGACCGTCTTTACAACGTCATTGTCGAGATACGGCGAGCGGACCGCCACCTGGGTCTGCTCCAGGCCAAGCACGCCAAAGTGGTGCCAGGGCGACTGGCGGAACGCGACAAACGTCACCGGATGGACTTGACGGCTTCGATCGTAAGTCTCCTTGCCGGCATGGACCTGCCGCAAGACTTCCGGTTGGAACAGCCCCGGAGCCGGTTCTAATGGCTTGAACATCACCGCATGCAGGAGCATTTCGCTGCCGTACGTCCCCACCAGCCGTACCGGCGCTATCGCGCGAACCCTCTCGTTGACATAGAGGTCCGGAGAGCGCCCGAGGTCCACACAGGCGTCCGTGAGGTAGACCGTTCGTTCCGCGTAATGTGCGAACTGAGCGAGGAACTCTTTGCCGGTAGTGATTACCTGATGTGATTGACCACAAATGTCTGCAACCTTGCGCGCCAGGCTTACGTCCTGGTTGTCCCGATACATGCTGCCGAACGTGTAACACGGCAACGAGCCGGGCGGCGCCTTGCGCCAAGCCATGATGATGCGCGTGTCCAGGCCGCCGGTGAGTGAGACGCCGACGCGCTCGCGCCCGTTGAAATAACGCGGCAGATTACGCACAAAGGCGTCTCGCAGTTGAGCGTAGTATGCTTCCTGCTCAAGCGGTTCCTGTTCCTCCCACTCCTGCGGCTCGAAGTAGGCGGCTTTCTTCTCCAGTGCTCCGCCACGGAAAAGCCAGGCTGCGCCGGGCGGCAGCACATGGATGCCCGGAAACAGAGTCCGGTTCTCGAGCACGCATCCGCAACTGATGAATTCTCCAAGGCCGCGCGGATCGGTTTCGCGCAACTCCGGCCGAACCTTGAGGATTGCCTTTGCCTCTGCCGCAAAGTAAAACGCATCTTTCGCTTCGTGGTAATAAAGCCGCTGCAAACCGAACCGGTCATTGAAGATCATCGCCGTTCCGCGCTTGGCATCGGCCGCGAGGCCGTGAAATCGGCCGTTCAATCCCTTGGGAAAGTCTGGCTCCTCTTCATACCGATGCACCAGGTAGGAGGGTCCCTCCGGGGCAACCGCATGTCCGCGTTCCCGAAGTGTTGGGATCATTTT
>Ga0182024_10022936_pt1 | contig 11216 bp, 9 predicted proteins | sample P32metaG_FD_120480 | JGI IMG/M metagenome (GOLD analysis project Ga0182024, IMG submission 120480) | Permafrost microbial communities from Stordalen Mire, Sweden - P3-2 metaG (Illumina Assembly) | ecosystem: Environmental > Terrestrial > Soil > Wetlands > Permafrost | place: Sweden: Stordalen... | reverse complement strand
GAGTACGTTGAGCCGAGATCCGATTTGTTCCTGATCATACGCGTGCATCCAAGGGAGTTTCCGAACAAGCGCGAGCGGGTGCTCTCCGATCACGCGGTGATGATGCAGGAGGCATTTGCACGATTGCCGGACAACGTCCGGGTGAACTGGCCCACGCAGGATGTCTCGCTCTACGATCTTGCCGGCATAACCGATGTGTTCGTGAGCGCCTGGTCGAGCGCCGGGAAGGAGATGGCCTGGCTCGGTATGCCGGTCGTACTGTACGCAGAAAACCTTGCCTTATACCCGGCGGATTTGAATTACGTGGGCACGACGAAACCCGACTACTTCCGCTGCATCGAGCAAGCGCTTCTCGACGGGTGGAGCGCGGACCGCATCCGCAAAGTTTACCGCTGGTGCGCGGTCGAGCTCTACTACTCCACCCTCGATATTTCTGAAAGCTTCACGAAGAACGAAAACGCACCGCTGCCGAGCAAGATAGCCTCGAGGCTGTTGCGTGCCGTCGCGCCGGGACTCGAACAGCGCTGGGATAGCCTGAGGCGGCCCAAGCGGCTGATGGCCGGCGCCACGGTCAATCGCATCATCGACGCGCAGCTCAAGTCGGCGATCGACATCGATGAACTCGGGGCTCCGATCACGTTCGCCGAAGAAACCGAGCATTTGAAGCGGGAAGTGGGCAGGTTGGCGGACGGTCTATTCGGCCCGGAGGGCCGTGGGCGCCCGAACGTGCTGGCGTCGAGGTTGCGCAGCTTCGCGAGGTCCTAGTCGCTCTCAGCCGAGAGCTCAGGGTCCCGTCGGTCCGCATCGCCCTGATCATCGGACGCATCGCCGGGTCGTGCGTGCGCTTTCAGAATGAGCGTCTGGTCCATCTTGGCCATCACGAACGGGTCGTGCGTGACGACGATGACGATGCCGTTCCTGAAATGCCGCAAAATATTCGACAAAATGACGTCGCGGGTCGCGCCGTCCAACGCGCTGGTGCTTTCATCCAGAACGAGCACGTCCGGGTTTCTCAAGAGAGCGCGCGCGATTCCCAGCCGCTGGCGCTGACCGCCGGATAGATTGGTTCCCTGGTAGTCGAGCATGGTTTCCAGCCCATCGGGCATCTGACTCAGCACCTGATCGAATCCGGACAGCTCGAGCGCTTCGCGTAGCCGGCTGGCCGGCGCCTCGAGACCAAAAACGATGTTATTGCGGACCGTGTCGTTGAAGATCCGCGATTGCTGTTCCACCAGCACGACCCGCTTGCGAAAATCGTGCATGTCGAGATCATTCAGCGGAATCCCATTCACACGTATGGCCTTCGCGTCGCTCGGCACCAGGCCTAAAATCAGGTCTACGAGGGTCGATTTACCGCTGCCGGACGGGCCGCAAACCGCATAGCTGCACCCGGCCCGAAAAGCGTACGACAATCGATCCAATACCCCGGCGCCGCCATAGCTGAAGCTCAGCTCCGAAAGGGCTATTTCGCGTATCGGTTCATCGAATGGAAGCCGCCCGACACCCGTCACTGCGGGCGGCGCCTGCGCGACGGCAACCACGTCGTGCGCCACCCGCAGATCGGCCAGCAATTTCATTCCGTTACTGAGGCAGGCGCCGGCAGAGGGGAAAAAGCGCATCAATAGAATCATCGCGGCCAAAGTGGATGCCATGTCGAACCGCAAGATGCTGCCGGCCGACAGCAATAAGATTGCGGAGAAAATCAGCACCAAGAGAATGATCAGGGGCAGACCTTTCTGTGCGTGACCGGTGAAGTCGACCCTGAACAAAGTGCGGTGGTATTTGCTCACCTGATCCCTGTATTGGCCTACCACATATTTCTCTCCCCCGATCGAGCGAACGGAACGCAAACTGTTCAATGCATCCAGAAAGGTGGAGGTTGCGACCCGGGACTCTGCCTTCACTACCGATCCCAGCTGAAAGATGCGCCTCGTACTCTGCAGGATGGCTACGCCGGTGATCAACACGAATATCGCGACTCCGGCGGCCAGTCTCCACGAAAAAATGGACATGGCGGTGACGGTGACCAGAACCGAGAGGAGAGCGATCAGTAGCTGGCTGAAATAGAGGAATATCTGGCCAGCTCGGCTCGCCTCGTCTCCCGCAATGGCGATGAAGTGACCTATTTTTTGACGCTGAATGTCCAATAACGAAGTCTGCACGATGAATTTCTCGAAGGCACCGGATGCGAGCCTGGCGGTAACGTCCCGGGCTATGCTGGAGGTGAGCACGGAGTACCCGAATTGCAGGAGGACGCGAAGCAAGAGCAGCCCGAGAAACAACTCGAACCAGGTTTTGGTATCCGGTGTCGCCCCGATCGACTCGACGATGGCGTTCCAAGCGCGGGAAATGACCGACATGTGCGAATGATTGATGTGCTGAGACAGCGGAATCAGAACGCTCAATGCCGCAAATTCCAGAATCGTTCCGAACAGGGCGAAAAACATGACGAGGTAGACCCATCGCGATGAGTCGATCGAGAACTTTATTACATCGAGCAAATACCGCACGATTCGCATGTGGCGCTAAACCTCGGCGTTGACGCGCTGTCCAGGCAAATCGATTATGTCAGCGACGGCCCGCAATGTAACGTGTAAGAGCCGCTAGATCAGGCTAGGACGATTGGACCAGAACGAGGCAAATGAGGACTACGAAACCTCAAAGCCAATTTTGTGGCTACAATTACCACGAAGCGTCAATTGTGACGGCCGTACTGAGGCTTTTAGAGCCGTCAACGAAGGGGAACAAGTGTGGGAGAAAAGATCTACGACGCTTATGACACCGGCTGGGCCGAGATGATGGACCAGTCCTCCCGGCTCGTGGGAGAGGGCAATAGGAATCTTGCGCGCGTGTTGTCATTGCTTAATAAGGCATCGGATGACCGTCCGAACACCAAATTGCTGCGTTTTTATGGTCACCGTCTCGCGGGGAAACGCGTGCATGGCATCAAAGATCACGCCTACGAGCACCGCATATTTTCGCAAATCGTTCAGCGCGAATTAAGCAGGGCGATTGACGCGGACACCGTAAATATCATCGAACTTGGCAGCGGGTATAGCAAGAATCTATTTGATATTTGGCTCAATGGCGGCCCGCTTAATGCAAATTACATCGGCTTGGAGTACACGAAGGGCGGCCGTGACTGCGGGGCCTTCCTCGCCGGCCTCGAGCCGAATTTGCGATATCAGTCCTTCGAGTTTGATTACTACAAGCCGGCGCTGCCAACATTCGATAGAAACGCGAAAACGTTCATATTTTCTTGCTATAGCATCGAACAAATTCCGGAGCTGAGCTTGGATATATTTGAAACTCTATTGGATATTCCGGGGCTTTACAGGGTGGTCCACATAGAGCCCGTGGGTTGGCAGGCGGGTCCGCGATTTGTACCCTTCCCAACGGAACTCATGCTCTGGGGACGCACTTGGATATCCGCGCGCAGAATGCGATATAACACGAACCTTATGCATGTCATTAAAGGGCTTGTTCGCGCAGGAAAGATATCCCTGGCCCATAAGCCAAAAATAAATTATCTAGCGCATCGTCCGAATCTTCCTGGAACCGTTATTGGATGGTCTCCCCGCCGATGAAAAAACATACGTGGGTGTATTCGTCAGCCTATCCAAGCCTCCGCGACAGCGAACCTCGACGTACTCGGTTCGGCCCGCAGTTGGATGCGGCTCGTATCTACCGAAGAGCGATCCAAATCAAAAATGACCTCCTGGAATTGGTCGTGAATCGACAAGCGTTGATTCGCGCAGATAAGGGTCGAATTTCCCGGAGCAAGGTGTTTGATCATTAGGTGCAGCGAGCCGCCTTCCGAGGCGTTCAAGCTGAGCACAAATACACCTTCGGCCACCAGACCATCCGCCGCCGCGTTCTTGTCCAGATACTCCCTGGATGACTCGAATCCCGCGTAGAAATAGGGTAGATCCGCGGCGGTTCGGTGACTGATATGTCGGGGAGGCAGGAAATCGAGCCGCCTCTTCACGAGCTTCGCCGGCACTCCCGCCACGATGCCGTACGGCGCAACGTCTTTGGTCACCACCGAATTCGCGCCGACCACCGCACCCTTGCCTATGATGAGGCCCGGCATCACCGCCACGTTGATCCCGAGCCAGCAATCGTCCTCGACGAGCACGGGCTTATTCTGCGTCGTGGCTAGATCAGCGCTTGCACGCACGAGCCGATCCTGATCCTTGATCAATGCCTGGGGAACGAGATCAAAATTATGCCGTCCCGAAGAGATATAAACATTCGGCGCGAGCGAGCAATACCGTCCGACAGTCACGTCGCCGAGAATGATGCAGCGATCTTGAAGGGACGTGTGATCGCCGATCCGGATGCGGCCGCCTGAACCGAGTTCGACGTATCGCCCAACATAGCAATTCTTTCCAAGCGACAGGAGTGCTCGCTCGGGAACGAAGATGTTGGAGCCCGCACCGATGGAACATCCTTCGCCGTATTCGAATGTGCCGCGGACCGCCACACCGGCTCCACGGGCGATGCGAATACCGCGAAACCTAAAGGCGTTCAGGCACGCCGCTGCGATGGAGGACGGGTAAAGAGACCGGGCGCATTCTCGAAGTGCCGCCAGTACGTTCACGACAACGGTTCAGCCTGACGTAGTTTTGAAAAGTAGGCGCTATAAAGTCTCGGGAACCTACTGACGGACTCACGAAGAGCCGGAATGATCTTCTCCTGGAAGGAGATCCTGGGATAGTCGCCGCCGAACAGGCAATTGCTGTACTGAATCTGCAGCATCAACCTATCGCCCTTGACGATGTGCTTCCCCTTGTGCAGTCCTCTCGTGTCCTCCGCCAGAATCGTGCCTCTGGGCGCCACGATCTCCCTGATGGAGCTCTCCGGGTAGGCGTTGCGGACCTCTTCGTCCGCGAGTCTCGCATACCCCTTGTCCAAGAAGTGTTGCGGGATCCCGCCGGTTTTGTGGGAGCCGGCCACGAAGCTATGCGGGCCGGTCGAGGCTTGCACATCGGTGAGATAAATGAAGATTTTCACCCATTTGGGCCGATCCATATCGAAATGGAAGAATTGCGCAGCCTGCGAATCGGGGCGCTCGGCAAAATCCGTGAGCCACCACATCGAGAGCACGTCGATCACGGGCCTTGCCCCGAGATAGTCCTGGGCCACGGCGGCGAGCGAGAGATCGGCAATCAACGACTGCACGTCGGTGTTTTTCAAAAGATCCACCGGATCGAAAAAGTAGCGGACCGCCCGCGGCTCTCCGCGAACATAGATTTCATTCGTTTTATCCGCCGCCGTCTGCCCGTCCATCGGGCTGACCTCGCTCGGCTGCGTCAGCGCGAATTGAAGCAATCGATCGCACATATCACCCGGTATCTTGCGTTGAAACACGTAATATCCGGTCTCGCGGAGCGCGCTCAGCGCCGATTTCCGCTCCTCATCCTGCACGACGCCGTCCGCCAAACCTCCTTTCCGGTCAAACGTGTACGGCTTCGCGAGCGATGCCACCAATGCCGAGAGCCAATCGTTCGAACGGCCCTGCGTCAAGCAAAACAGCTTGACCATGCTCTGATAGGAAAACGCGGGGGTCTTGCCGGTGACCAGGTAGATGCAGTACCCGATCGCGACGAGAACGGTGTAAGGGATCACCAAATAGGAGCGGCTGTACATGGAGCGATTTTATCCTGGTCTCGCCGATCGAGGACGAATTTCCCGAGCAGCGCACCCAGTCCCTTGAAGGCGTCCTCCGCAAGATTTCCTACGAATGCTGGGGTAAGTATAATTTGGACCATGCAACGGCGCCAAGCCTTCAAGTTCGCCTCGTGCCGGTTCGTCTACAATGCGAGCAAGAGGCGTGCGGGACGGCTGACATGAGCTTGACGGGCGCCGGAAGCGCCGACTCGCACGTCATCTCCTACCGTCCCGACATAGACGGTCTCCGGGCAATCGCCGTCCTGTCGGTCATCGCGTATCACATGCGCCGCGGAGCCCTTCCCGGAGGCTATCTCGGCGTCGACATCTTCTTCGTGCTCTCCGGATTCCTCATCACCTCCATCATTTGGGGAGAGATCCGGGCCGGGAGCTTCTCGCTGGCGCGATTCTACGATCGGCGCGTCCGGCGCATCATGCCGGCACTGCTGCTCTTGCTGCTCGTGGGAACGCCGGTCGCTGCCGCCTTGCTGCTGCCGTCGGATCTCGTCGGCTACGGGAGGAGCCTGCTCGCAACCTTGGGTTTTGCCGCCAATGTCTACTTCTGGCGCGACACGAATTACTTTGCCAGGGCAGCGGGGGACAAGCCTCTCTTGCATCTGTGGTCTCTCGGCGTCGAGGAGCAATTTTACATTCTGTTTCCGCTGATTCTGGCGCTGCTCTGGCGTCGATGGCCGCGGCACGCGCGGGCCGTCATCGGCGCGCTGACGCTCCTCTCCCTGGCATCGAATGCCGCGGCGCTATACCTGGGTGCGGATTCCACCGCATTTTTTCTGCTTCCCGCTCGCGCGTGGGAGCTCGGGCTCGGGGCGCTCCTCGTGTTGATTCCTCCGCCGGCGTTCGCCGGTTCTTGGCGCAACGAAGCGATCGCCGGCGTCGGCTTGTCGCTGGTCGTGCTCGGACTCGCCGCAGCGACTCAGTTCGTCGCGATCATGCCGGCGGCCTTGCCCGCCGCGTTAGGCGTCTCGATGATCATCTGGGCGGCGCGAGGAGGGGGACGGCCGCCGGCGGTAAGCCGTGTGCTCCAGCTGCCGCCGCTGAGATTCACCGGGCTCGTTTCCTATTCGCTTTACCTCTGGCATTGGCCGATCTTGGTGTTCGCCCAGTACTATCTGGTGCGCGACCTTCGGCCCGGCGAGATGGCCGCCGCATTCATCGCGATGCTGGCCTGCGCCGTGGGGTCCTGGTTTTGCATCGAGCGCCCATTTCGCCGCTCGACGCTACCCATCCGCCGGGTGCGCTGGACGGCGGTCGCCGGTGCCGCCGTTCTCTGCATCGCGGCGGCTTTCTTCGTCGGGACCGGCGGATTGCCTGGGCGGCTGAGCCCGGCCGCGGCGGCCGTCGATCAGGCGGTGGGCACCAACTATCGCTGTCCGATCTCCCAATTCATCCTGCTCGGCGCCTCGCGTGCCTGCCTGATGAACCTGCCATCGCGCAACGCCGCCGATGCGGAAGTGATCCTGCTCGGAAATTCGCACGCCCAAATGTATGCCCCGCTGTTCGCCGAGCTGTTGGCCGAGCGCCGCGAAACCGGACTGCTCATTCCGGCCAACGGCTGTTTGCCGACGATCGAAGTCAACATCACCCGCGGATGCATCGAGACCGCCCGCGCGAACCTGACCGAAGTGGAGAAGCTGTCGAACGCCCGCCTGGTGATTCTCGGTCTCGATTGGGCGCACGGGCCGGCGGGCCTCGTGGATGCGCAAGGGCGGACGGTCGATAACGGCGGCGATGCGGCGCTCGTCGCGGCACTGGACGCTCTGGTCGGCGAGTTGAAGCGTGCGGGCAAGGATGTCATGTTGATAGGGCCCATTGCCGAACCCGGATGGGACGTAGCGTCCATAATCAGCCGGCAAATGGCGTTCGGCCGTCCGATCGACCGTCCCCTGGATTTGCCCGAGGCCGAATTCCTGCGCCGCTATGGGCCCGCCATCCGGCATTTCGAGGGGCGCGGCGACGTTCGTCTGGCCCGTCCGGATCGGGTGCAATGCGCCGCCGGGCGCTGCGCATATCTCATCGACGGGCGGCCTTTGTTCGCGGATAACGGCCATATCGCCCAGGCGGAACTCGAGCGATTTCGCGGGATATTCGAGGCGGTGCTGCCGCCGCCAGCGCAGCGGCCCGCGCCAGTTCAGCGGCCCGCGGCCGGGCAGGCGCCCACGGCAGGACAGGCAGAGCGCGTATCAGCGCCCCGGGACGGCCGCAAGACCCCCTGAGCGGGCGGAAATGGATGGTCGGGACGCGCACGGGTACACTCTCGGGCCTATGCGGCAGAAGGCGGAACCCTTTCCTTGAGCTCATCGGCGACGGCACGCGGCCGAACCCCGGCTGCGGCGATGATCGAGGGTGACGCCATGCGATTCTCCTTGCGCCTGAGGAGGCGCCTGATCCGGCTCCTCGGCCGTCTTTGGGACATCCATTCGCGCAAATCGTACTCCCAGGAAGGGGAGGACATGATCCTGGGACGGATCTTCGAAGGACAGGCGCGGGGGTTCTACGTGGACGTAGGCGCGCACCATCCGCGCCGTTATTCGAACACCAATCTCTTCTACCGGCGAGGCTGGCGGGGCATCAATATCGAGCCGAATCCGGAGGCGATGCGGGCGTTCAAGTCGATCCGCCCGCGGGACATCAACCTGCAGGTTGGCGTGTCCGACCGCGCCGGATCCCTCAAGTATTACCTGTTCGACGAGCCCGCTCTCAATACCTTTGATGAGGACATCGTCGCCTCGCGTCTCGCCCATACGCCGTACAAACTCATCGGAACGGTCGAGGTGCCCGTCGAGCGGCTCGACACCCTGTTGAGCCGGCACTTGCCGGCCGGCCAGGAGATCGACTTCCTGTCCGTGGACGTTGAGGGCCTGGATCTCGTGGTATTGCGATCCAACGATTGGGCACGATTCCGTCCCCGGTGCGTTTTGGTGGAGGCGCTCGGCGTCGCCCTCAAGGACGTGCAGAGCAGCGGGATCTATGAGCTCTTGAGCGGCCAAAGTTATGAATTGATCGCCAAGACCTTCAACACGCTGGTGTTCAGGAAGTGCGGTTAGCCGATGAACCGCGCTCCGATCGCCCTGTTCGTGTACAACCGTCCGCGCCACACGCGATCGACGCTGCAGGCGTTGAGGGCCAACGCACTTGCGGGCGAGAGCGATCTCTACGTGTTCGCGGATGCCGCCCGAAAACCGGAAGCCGCCGCGAGCGTGGAGGAAGTCCGCAAGGTGCTCCGCACCGTCGAGGGATTCAAATCGGTCACGGTGGTGGAGCGAGCGTCGAACATGGGATTGGCGGCGTCCATCACCGAGGGCTTGAGCGGCCTTTGCGAGCGATACGGCCGGGCGATCGTCGTGGAAGACGACCTCGTCACCTCACCGCATTTTCTCGCGTACATGAACGCAGCGCTCGATCGGTACGAGATGGAAGACCGCGTCATGCAGATTTCGGGACACATGTTCCTCGCGACCCTGCATACGCCGGAGGATGCGATTTTCCTCCCGTTCATCACCTCGTGGGGATGGGCAACCTGGGCGCGGGCGTGGCGTCACTACGATCCGCTCGCCAGCAATTACCCCCGGCTCGTCGAGAACCCGTCGCTCCGAAAACGATTCGACCTGGAGGGCCACTATCCTTACTTCAGGATGCTGCAGGCGCAGCAGCAGGGCAGGATCGATTCGTGGGCGATCCGATGGTACTTGAGCGTGTTCTTCCGAGAGGGGCTCGCGCTCTATCCGAAGAAATCGATGGTCAGGAATCTGGGGTTCGACGGCAGCGGCGTCAACTGCAACGTCAGCGATTTTGCCCAGAGCGATCTCGATTCCAACTTTCGAGTCAGCGCTTTCCCCGACGTCGTCGAAGCCACATCCGAGATGGACGCGGTGTATCGTGCGCTGCCCGTACCGAGGCTCAGCTGGACGTCCGTGCTGGCGCGAGCCTCGCGGATGCTGGGGATCGGCGCGTGAGGGCGCTCCTCAGGGCTGCGTGCGCGGTCTCCGCGGCGGTAACCGCGCGACGCTTCGCCTCTTACGCCGTGGGCAGCGGCACCGATCTTCTGCCATGGCGAATCAAAGGGGCCGCGTACTGTCACCTCCGCGTTGGGCGACATTGCTTTATCCGGGATAAGATCGTCTTCGAGAGACCCAACGCGCGCTTCTCCGTCGGCGATCGGACCTATCTCGGCAATGGGCTGATCGCCATTGCAGAGAGCGTGGAAATCGGGAGCGACGTGATGTTCGGCTGGGGCGTCACAATCGTGGATCACAATTCGCACGGCGTCACGTTCTCGCATCGGCAAGGCGACACCGAGCGCTGGCTGAAGGGTGAGAAGGACTGGGCCAACGTCAAGATTGCGCCGGTGTCCATCGGCGACAAGGCTTGGATCGGCTTCAACGCGACCATCCTGAAAGGGGTTTCCGTCGGCGAGGGATCGGTGGTCGCGGCGGGCGCCATCGTGACCAAGTCGGTGCCCCCGTGGACGATCGCCGCCGGCAATCCCGCCCAAGTCGTCCGCGAGCTCGGTCCGGGCGAGCGTTAGTAACTCGAGAGGCCGAGCGATGGGCGATCAAGAACGGCTTGTGCAAAAGCAGTACCTCGATCTGTACGCCGATTATTACGGCGCGGGTGCCGAGACGGCCGCGAAGCGCGAGATTGCCGCGCAGCAGACCATGGGCTACCTGACCAGCGTCGTGGGAACCCGCCGATTCGAGAGGCTCCTGGACGTGGGGGCGGGCGACGGTAACGTCCTGTCGGAGCTCGATCGCCGGGGCATCGCGGATGAGCTCTACGCCCTCGAGATTTCCTCGAGCGGTATTGCGGCGATTCATGGCCGTCAGCTACCGGCGGTCAAGGAGGCGAGACTGTTCGACGGCTACCACATACCCTACCCGGACAAGCATTTCGATCTGGCCGTCGCGATCCACGTGCTCGAGCACGTCGAGCACGAACGTCTCTTGCTGCTGGAGATGCGACGGGTCGCTCGCCGCGTGTACATCGAGGTGCCGCTCGAGCATGGAATCGGGATTCGGCGGTCCATCGCGAAAGGCAGGCCGTTCGGGCACATCAACTTCTACACGCCGGCCACGTTGCGGAACCTGCTGGAGTCGTCGGGACTCGAAGTCACCGACTGCCGCGTCGTTGCTTCCTCGCTCCGGTACGAGCAGCACGTGTCAGGCCGGCTGCGCGGGTACCTGAAGGGCGCTGTGCGGCGACTCGCCCTCGAGGTCTTTCCCCGCACGGCCCCGTGGTTCATCGTGTACAACGGACTTGCCTATTGTGACTGTGGCTGAATAGATGACGACGATCTGGATCACCGGCGGGAAGGGCTTCATCGGGCGGCACCTGGCGAGACACTGCGCCGAGCGCGGCGCCTCGGTGCTCGGCATCGGGCACGGCCTGTGGCCGCCGGACGATGCGGCGAATTGGGCTTATTCCCACTGGATCAACGGCGAGATCGAATCCTCGAATTTGAGTCAGTTGGCGCATACGTCAGGACCGCCCGATACCGTCTTTCACCTCGCCGGCGGATCGTCGGT
>Ga0182024_10022935_pt1 | contig 11216 bp, 10 predicted proteins | sample P32metaG_FD_120480 | JGI IMG/M metagenome (GOLD analysis project Ga0182024, IMG submission 120480) | Permafrost microbial communities from Stordalen Mire, Sweden - P3-2 metaG (Illumina Assembly) | ecosystem: Environmental > Terrestrial > Soil > Wetlands > Permafrost | place: Sweden: Stordalen... | reverse complement strand
GCCGCGTTTCGACGGCGTCGTACGCATCGGCCAATTCGGCTGCGAACGCCGGCCGCGCGAGCGTCTCGGTCCAGGCCCGCGCGACGCCGGGACGCAGCCGCAGCGAGGTCGACCAATTGATCGAGGTGCCGCCGCCAACGCAGGCACCGGCGAGGATCGCGACGCTAAGGTCGCGATTCGCCGCTAGCCCCGCCTCCAAGTAGAGGTCGCGAAAGGCTTCGGCTTCGCGCTGCCGCGCGGCGACCGCCTCGAACGGCGGACCGGCCTCCAGCACGATGACGCGCAGCCCCGCTTGCGCGAGCAGCGCGGCCGCGACGCCGCCGCCGGCGCCCGAGCCGACGACGACGGCGTCCGCGGAGATCCGCCCGTTCGGCGGAGGAAGCGTGGCGAGGGGCGCTTGCGGCGTCGCATCGCTGCGCGGGCCGGGGTAGCCGATCCGCGTCCAAACGGCGCTGCCGCCGCTGCCGTCGTCGACGGCATACGCGGCGAACAGCGACAGCCGCGCGAGGGCGTCGAAAGCCGGCCGCAGAGGACCGATGCGCGCGAGGGCGCGGAGCGCGCGTTCGCGTCCGTCGCGGTCGAGGCGGGCGAAACTCAGCGGGCGTCCGGCGAGCACGAGGCCGCCCGCGGGGCTTGCCAGCAGCGTCAGCACGACCAGCAGCCCGCCGCGCTTATGCCTGGGCAAGCGGTCGACGGCACCGGCGACCAGCTCGCGCGTCCGCGCAAGATCGGCGTCGTCGGGAACGAATGTTTCGACGACCGCCGCGAGGGTCGTTTCCTGCGCGCGAGAGAGCACGGCGGCGGCCTTCGACGTGCCGTTGGAAAGCGCCGGTTTGTCCGCATAACGCCCCGCCGTACGCACCGCGTAGGCTGAAACGCCCTGCGTGGCGAACTATAACGTGATGCTGGCGACGACCGAACTCTTAAATGATGTCCAGCGCGCGGCCGTCGAGCATACTGACGGCCCCGTGCTGATCTTCGCAGGTGCCGGGTCCGGGAAAACGCGTGTACTGACGCACCGGATCGCGTACCTGCTGGAAAAGAAGAAGGTCTTCCCCGACCGGATCCTCGCGGTCACCTTCACCAATAAGGCGGCCGGGGAGATGAAATCCCGGCTCGAGCGGATGGTCGGCGCGCCGGCCCGCGACCTCTGGGTGGGGACCTTTCACGCCATGTGCGTGCGGATGCTGCGTCGCGACGGCCGCAAGATCGGCATCGCGCCGAACTTCGCGATCATGGACGACGCCGACCAGCGTGCGATTGTGCGCGAGGTGATCGCCGACCTCAATTACGACGAGCGGCAGATCATCCCGGGCGCCACGCTGGCCGAGATCTCCAAAGCGAAGAACAATCTTTGGAGCCCCGACCAGTACGAAGAGAAAAACCCTTCGTTTGCCGGCGAGCGCTATGCCAACGTCTACCGCGAGTACGACCGCCGTCTGGCCGAATCGAACGGGCTCGACTTCGACGATCTGATCGCCAACGCGATCAAGCTGCTCGACGAAGACGACGACTCGCGCGTCCGCTACCAGACCAAGTTCAAGTACATCCTGGTCGACGAGTACCAGGACGTCAACTACGCGCAGTACCGGCTGGTCGCGACGCTCGCCAAAGAGCACGGCAACATCACGGTCGTCGGCGACGACGATCAGTCGATCTATTCGTGGCGCGGCAGCGACTATCGCATGATCCTGCGCTTCGAGGAAGACTTCCCCGGCGCGACGGTCTTCAAGCTCGAAGAGAACTACCGCTCCACGCAGACGATCCTCGAAGCCGCCAACGAGCTGGTCAGCAACAACGCCGGCCGCGCGCCGAAGACGCTGTTCACCAAGCGTGCCGAAGGCGAGAAGCTGACGGCGTTCCAGGCCGAGTCGGAGCGCGCCGAAGTGCGCTACGTGATGGAGAAGATCAAGGAGCACGTCCGCGAGGGCGCCGCCTACCGCGACTTCCTCGTCCTCTACCGCACCAACGCGCAGTCGCGCTATTTCGAAGAAGGCTTCCTAGCCGAAGGCATCCCCTACCGGGTGGTCGGCGGCGTCGGCTTCTACGCGCGCACCGAGGTCAAGGACATGCTGTCCTACCTCCGCTACATCGTGAACCCGTCCGACGCGGTCGCCTTCCGGCGCATCGTCAACGTGCCGCGCCGTTCGATCGGCCAGCAGACGCTGGCATCGCTGCTCGAAGCCGCAAACCAGTCCGGCGTTTCGGTCGGCCAGGCCGTCTTCGACTCGAACCTGCTCAAGCGCGCGGTGCCCAAGAAGCAGCGCGAACTCGAACGCTTTGCCGAGCTGATCAACGACCTGCGCGAGAAGGCCGGCACGATGTCGGTCAGCGACCTGCTGGTCGCGGTGATGGAAGAGTCGGGCTACCTGCGCGAACTGCAGGCCGATGAGACGGCCGAAGGCCGCTCCCGCATCGAGAACCTCCAGGAACTGGTCAGCGTCACCCGCGAGTTCGAAGCGAACCCGGAGACCGGCAACACGATCGACGACTTCCTCTCGACGATCGCGCTGATCAGCGACATCGACACCCTCGATCCCGAATCGTCGTTCGTCACCCTGATGACGATGCACGCCGCGAAGGGCCTCGAGTTCCCGATCGTGTTCTTGAGCGGCCTGGAAGAAGGCGTGTTCCCGCACACGCGCGCCCTGACCGACGAGACGGAGCTCGAAGAAGAGCGCCGCCTCGCCTACGTCGGCGTCACGCGGGCGATGGATCGCCTCTACATCTCGTACGCCGCGCGGCGGACGCTGTTCGGCAACACGTTCTCGCATCCGAAGTCGCGCTTCATCGACGAGATGCCGTCGGTCGAAGCGATCGGCGGCGTGGGCATCGGGCCGCGACCGGGCGGCGGCCGCTGGCGCGAAGTCTCGATCCACGAGAACGCCGGAGCCGGCGTCGGTATGGATCTGAACCCGGGCGACAAAGTGCGTCATCCGAAGTGGGGCGAGGGCACCGTCGTCAACACGGTCGGTGCCGGCGGCGACGGTCTGCTGACGATCAACTTCCCCAACGTCGGCCAGAAGATGGTCATGCTGAAGTACGCCCCGCTGGAAAAGGTCTAGCGGTCTAGGGATGGCCTAGGGTGCTGCGCGTCGGGATCGCCGGCGCGCTCGGGAGACTGGGGCGCGTTGCGTGCGCGGCGGTCGATGCGGCAGAAGATCTCGCGGTCGCGGCAACTTACTCGCGGGGCGACGACCTCGACGGTTTCATCGCTTCGGGACTCGACGTCGTGCTCGACTGCACCGTCTATCCGGTGACCGTCGACATCGCGCGGGCCGCGATCGCCGCACACGTGCCGATCGTGATCGGCGCGACCGGCTGGAAGCCCGACGACCTGCAGGCCCTTGCGTCGCAGTGTCTCGAGGCCCGCACGCCGGCGCTGCTGGTCCCGAACTTCTCGTTCGGCGCCCTGCTGATGATGCGGTTTGCGGCCCAGGCCGCGCGTGTGTTTCCGCAGGCCGAGATCATCGAACTGCACCACGATGCGAAGCGCGATGCACCCAGCGGGACCGCGCAACTGACCGCGCAGCGGATCGCCGAAGCCGGCGCACCGCAGCCGCCGATCCACAGTGTGCGCCTGCCCGGCCTCGTCGCGCATCAGGAAGTGATGTTCGGCGGTGCCGGCGAGACGCTGACGATCCGCCACGACTCGCTGGCGCGCGAAGCGTACGGGCGAGGAATCGTGGCGGCGATCCGCGCCGTCCCCGCGCAGCGCGGCTTAGTGATGGGTTTGGATTCGATTCTTGACGACGTCGTAGGAGACGCATGCGGGTCGCGGTGATCGGGGCCACCGGCGTCGTCGGCGGTACGATCTTGCGCGTGCTCGAGGAGCGATCCGTTCCGGTCGATACGCTGCTCGCCTATGCTTCGCGCGAACGCGCCGATGGCGTGACCTTTCGTGGCGCCTCGCTGCCGGTCGCGGCCACGACGCGCGAACGGCTGCTGGCCGACCGCCCCGACGTCGCGTTCTTCGCCTCCAGCGACGACGCCGGTGCCGAACTCGCGCTGGCGCTCGTCGACGCCGGGACCACGGTCATCGACAACACCTCCGCTTTCCGGCTGGCCGACGGCGTGCCGCTGGTCATCCCCGAAGTGAACCCGCACGCGATCCAGGCCGGCGACCGGCTCTTCCCGGTCGCGAACTGCACGGCCATCGTGCTGTGCATGGCGCTGGCACCGATCGAACGCGCGATCGGGCTGCGTGCCGTGCACGTCGCCACCTATCAGGCGGTGAGCGGCGCGGGCCGCGCCGGTCTCGAGGCGCTCGCCGACGAAGAACGCGGCATGGCGCCCAACGGGACGTTCGCGGCACCGATCTTCCGCAATGTCGTGCCGCAGGTCGGCGCGTTCGACGGCGACGGTGATACGGGTGAAGAGCAGAAGGTCATCGCGGAGACGCGCAAGATGCTGGGAAATCCGGACCTGCGGATCGCGGCGACGACGGTGCGTGTGCCGGTGATGCGCGCGCACAGCGAGGCGGTGTTCTTCGAGATCGAAGAGCCGTCCGGCGTCGACGAACTGGGCGCGGTGCTGCGCGAGGCGCCGGGCGTGGTGTTCCACGAACACGGCATCGTGACGCCGCGTGACGTCGAGGATACCGATCTGGTCCACGTCGCCCGCCTGCGTCCCGAAACGGGCGACGAGACCGACACCCGCTTTCAAATGTGGGTCGTCGGCGATCAGCTGCGCAAGGGCGCCGCGACCAATGCCGTGCAGATTCTCGAACTCCTGATCGCCCAAGGGCGCTTCGTGCCGGCATGAACCTGATCGTCCAGAAGTTCGGCGGCAGTTCGCTGGCGACGCCGGAGCTGCGGGAAGTGGCCGTCTCGCGCGTCGCGGAGGCCGTGAAGCGCGGCGACAAACCGGTCGTCGTCTGTTCGGCACTCGGCCGCGCGCCCGATCCGTATGCGACGGACGTCCTGGCCACGCTGCTGGGCCCCGCTCCCAACGGACCCAATCGCGACCTCCTGATGGCCTGCGGCGAAGCGATCGCGGGCGCGGTCTTCGCCGAGATGCTGTGCGCGCTCGGTGTGCCGGCGCAGGCGATGACGGGCCGCCAGGCCGGCATTCTTACCGACGATCAGTACGGGAAGGCCGAGATCCAAAGCGTCGATCCCGAGCCGGTGCTCAAACTGATCGCGCTCGGCATCGTTCCGGTCGTCACCGGGTTTCAGGGCGCGACGCGCGACGGCGCGACGACGACCCTCGGGCGCGGCGGCAGCGATCTGACGGCAGTTGCGCTGGCCGATGCGCTGGCGGCCAAGTCGGTCGAAATCTACACCGACGTCTCGGGCGTGATGACGGCGGATCCGCGCCGGATCGCCGGTGCGCACGTGATCGAGCGCGTTACCCAGCGCGAGATGGTCGAGCTCGCCGGAAACGGCGCCAAGGTGATGCACCACAAGGCGGCCGAGCTCGCGAACGCAACCGGCACGTCCTACGTGGTCAAAGGCCTGCGCAGCAACAGCGGCACGGCGATCGACGACGACGCGCCGGTCGACCCGGATCGCCCGGTCAGCGGCCTCGCGATCATCCCCGACGTGACGTTCTGCCGCATCATTCAAGGCTTGACCGACGACTACGACCGCGCCGACGTCGATCGCGACGTGCTCGGGCGAATCGCCGAACGCGGGATCTCGATCGACATGATCAACGTCAACGACGCGGGCGTGTTCTTCATCTGCGACGACGAAGCGGCCGACGCGATCCGCCCGGCGATCAGCGATCTGAACCTGGCGCTGCGTATGCGCCCGCACTGCGCGAAGATCTCGATCGTCGGCGCCGGAATGCGCGGCACGTCGGGCGTGATGTACCGGGTCGTCAAGACGATCGGCGACGCGGGCGTCGACATCATTCACTCGACCGACTCGAACATCACGATCTCGATCCTGGTTCCCGCCGATCAGGCGGTGCGCGCCGAGCAGGCCTTGCACGACACGTTCGGCCTGGGGCGCGGAGCGGTGGCGCAATGAAATCGCTCGGCCGCATTTTAACTGCGATGATCACGCCGTACGACGACCGCGGTGCGGTCGATGTGGCGGAAGCGGTGCGGATCGCGCAGTTCCTCGTCGCACGCGGCAACGACGGTGTCGTGATCGCCGGCTCGACGGGCGAAGGCCACGCCCTGGAGGATGACGAGAAGCTCGCGCTCTTCGCCGAGGTGAAGCGCGGCTTGGGCGACAGCGGCACCGTCATCGCGAACAGCGCCGGGATCAACACCCGCCACGGCATCGCGCTCACGAAACAAGCCGAAGCCGCCGGTGTCGACGGCATTCTGGCAACCGTGCCCGCCTACGTGAAGCCGACCCAGGCGGGGATGCTCGAGCATTTCGGCGCGATCGCGGAGGCGACGCGGCTCCCGATCATCATCTACAACATCCCCGGGCGGACCGGCTCGAACATGCTGCCCGAAACGTTCACCGAGCTGACGCGGCGCCACGCCAACATCATCGGGACCAAAGAGTCGACCGGCGACGTCAAGCAGTTCACCGAGATCCTCCGCACGCGCAGCCGCGACGCCGTTACCCTCTGGAGCGGCGACGACTACATCTTCCTGCCTGCGCTTGCGATCGGCGGATACGGGGTTATCTCCGTCGCCGGACATCTCTGCAGCCGCGAACTGCGCGCGATGGCGGATGCCTTTGACGGCGGCGACGTCGACGCCGCGGCGCGGATCCACCGCGATCTCGCGCCACTGATCGAGGCGCTGTTCCGGGTAAGCAATCCGATCCCGGTCAAGTGGGCGATGGGCGAATACGGATTCAAGGTCGGTCCGTGCCGCTCGCCGCTGGGCCCGATGCCCGACGCGCTGAAACCGGTGCTCGAACCGCTCATCGCGCCGTACCGTCCCTAGTGGGGTCGATCGTCATCCTCGGCAGTCGCGTCGACGCCGTCGGCCGCGACGAAGCGGTCGCGCGGATCGCCGAGCTTGCCGGCCGCGCCAAGGAGCCTGCGCTGGTCGTTACGCTCGGGGTGGAGATGGTGATGACGGCGCGCCGCGATCCGTCGTTTCGCGCGCTGGTGAACGGCGCCGCGCTGGTCACCTGCGACACGATCGGCCTCTTGCTGGCGTCGCGTCTGCGCGGCGGCCCGCTGCGCGAGCGCGTTACCGGCGTCGAGCTCGTCGCAGCGCTGGCCGAACGGTCGGCACGCGCGGGCGACATCCGGTTATACCTCTTGGGCGGAAGCGGCGCGACGGCGCAGGCGGCCGCGGCAGCCCTGCAGCATCTGGCGCCGGGAGTGCAGATCGCGGGCGCGCGGGACGGATACTTCACTCCGGAGGAAAGTGCGGCCGTCGCGGCCGCGATTGCGGCCAGCGGAGCGAACGTGCTGCTGGCCGGACTCGGTTCGCCCAAGCAAGAGCAGTGGCTGGCGCGTTACCTTCCGCAGACGGGCTGCGCGGTCGGCATCGGGATCGGCGGCTCGCTCGACGTGTACGCCGGAAACGTCGTGCGCGCGCCGGCCGGAATTCAGCGCGCCGGACTCGAGTGGGCCTATCGGCTGGCGAAGGAGCCGCGCCGCTGGCGGCGCCAATTGGCGCTGCCGCAATTTGCGGTCGCCGCCGTGGCCGAGGCGCTGGGCGGTAAGCTGCGGAACGCGCCCCGGTGATGGCGCACCCGGCGTCCGCGCGCGCGATGATCCTCGCCGGCGGGATGAGCACGCGGCTCTACCCGCTCACCAAAGGTCTGCCTAAACCCCTGGTTCCCGTCGCCGGCGAACCGGTCACCGGCAACGTGATGCGCTGGCTGGCATCGTGCGGCTATCGCGAGGTCGCGATGAACGTGTTCTACTTGGCGGCCGCCGTTCGCGCGGCGTTCGGCGACGGCAGCGCGTTCGACGTCAGGCTCGAATACTTGAACGAGCGCGAACTGACCGGGAGCGCCGGCGCGCTCAAGCAGATGGAAGGCTGGTTCGACGGAACCTTCGTCGTGGTCGGCTGCGACGATCTGACCGACGCCGACCTCACCTCGCTGGTGCGCTTCCATCGGGAGCGCAAGGCGCTCGCGACCATCGGTTTGGTCGAAGCCGAACAGGTCGACCAATACGGTGTGGTCGTCACGGAGTCCGCAGGCAGAATCACCGGATTTCAGGAGAAGCCGGAACCGGGAACCGAGCTCTCGCACTTGGTCAACACCGGTATCTACGTGTTCGAGCCGGCTATCTTCGCGCGCATCCCGGCCGGCACGTTCTACGACTTCGGCAAACAAGTGTTTCCCGAACTGCTCGCCGACGGGCTGCCGTTCTACGCGATGCCGCTCGAGGGCGCGTACTGGCGCGACGTCGGCACGCTCGACGAGTATCGCGCCGCGAACGTCGACGTGCTCGAAGGCCGGGTGCCGCTGCTCAGCGGCCGGCGCAACGGCATTCCGTCCGATGCGTCGGTCGGCCGCGGCGCGACCGTCGAAGGCGCGGTGCGCATTGGTGCCCGGGCGACGATCGGCGAAGGCGCGCTCATCGCCGGCCCCACCGTCATCGGCGACGACGTGCACATCGGCGAGGGTGCCCGCATCGAAGCCAGCATTCTGTGGGACCGCGTTCGTATTGGCTCCCGCGCGGTGCTGCGCGACACGATCGCCGGCGACGACTACACGGTCGCCGACGGCGCAACGCTCGACGACGCCGTGGTCGCGAACGAACTCGAAGCCGCCCGCTAAGTTTTTCGGCCCCGACCCTCGCGCTGCTCCCGGCATGTCGTGAACGTGCCGCGTGCTCGACGCGCTGCGGTCCTGGGTGTTTCCGTCGGCCTGCGAGGGCTGCGATCGGCCCGGACCGGCGCTGTGTGCGGCCTGTGCGCCCGCGGTCGCCATCCATTTTGCGATCGATGGGATCCCGGCAACGGCGCTGGGTGCGTACGAAGGCCCGCTGCGCGACGCGATCCTCGCGATGAAGCGCGGTGCGCGGGATCCGCTGGCGGCCTTCGCGCAGCTGCTGGATGCGGTCACCATCGACGGCGCGCTCGTGCCGCTTCCCACGACGGCCGCCCGCGCAGCCGAACGCGGCTTCGACCAAAGCATCGCTCTTGCGAGAGCCGTAGCGGCTCGACGCTCGTTGAGCTGCCTCGAGCTCCTCGACAAGCACGGACTGCCGCAAGCGGGGAGGGGCCGCGAGGGCCGGCTGGCCGCATCCGGGCGATTCCGCCTGAAGCCGGGCGTCGCGCTGCCGCCGGCCGTCACGCTCCTTGACGACGTGTGCACGACGGGGGCGACCATTCGCGACGCGGTCGCACTCCTGCGCACGCTGCACGTCTCGGTCGAGCGGATCACCCTGGTCGCGCGGAGCGAGACTCAGCTACAGGGGCGGTAGGTCCGGGAGCGAATGCGCGGCCATGATGCTTCGGCGTGGCCTGTGGCTGTCGATATGCGTGATGGCCACGGCGCTGCGCGCGGCGGACGCGCAGACTCCGGGAACCATTACCGGGAAGACCGCACCGCTGGTGGTTGATTTCGGCGATGCGGCGCTCGATAGCGGCGCGCGCGGCGCGATCGTCGGCCGCACGTCGGGGCTGGTGGTTGATTTCGGCGATGCGGCGCTCGATAGTGGCGCTCGCGGCGCGATCGTCGGCCGCACGACGGGGCTGGTAGTTGACTTCGGCGATGCGGCGCTCGATAGTGGCGCTCGCGGCGCGATCGTCGGCCGCACGACGGGGCTGGTGGTTGATTTCGGCGATGCGGCGCTCGATAGCGGCGCGCGCGGCGCGATCGTCGGCCGCACATTAGGGCTGGTAGTTGACTTCGGCGATGCGGCGCTCAACACGGGCGCGCGCGGCGCGCTTGTCGGCCGCACCAAGCCGCTCGTCGTGACGTTTCCCTAGGTCGTTCTCGTGCATCCTCATCTACGGAAAGGCACTCCCATGATACGTTCGGTACTCGTTACAACCGCCGTCGTCGCCGCGACGATCGGCATCGCGGACACCGCGCGGGCGGCGACGCAGGAGTACCAAATCACGGCCCCCGTGACGGTGAAGATCACGGCCAAATCACTCAAACCTGGCACGGCTGACTCGGGCGGCGCCGGCCTCGCAGCCGGCAAAAACACAAGCGGCCTGCCGGTGACGGTCAACTGCGCCGTCGGCGACAAGTCGATCGCGCTGGTCGGCAGCCAGGCGACGAATGCCGCGGGCAGCGGATCCGTGCAGACACGGCTGCCGTTGGGCCCCGGTGGCTTCTCCGGCAATGTCACTGTGACGTTTACCGCGGCGGATGATAGCAAACCGGCGGGCACGTATCTCTGCTGGGTCGTCGTCGATCCGAGCGTGCTTGCGCAAGGGGTTCAGATGCCGGTGAACTTCGTCACCGGTCCCGCCCTCGATAAAAAGGTGAATACGGCGGTAGACAACTGGTCTGCCCAACCTTAATGGATGACCAAGGCCGCACACTGCGACCTAAGTTGAAAGGGCAAAGGTCATAACGTAAGGCGCATCGCCCAAGTCCGGGTTTAGGCGAGCCCTGCGGCCTTCCGCCACGCGGCCACGAAATGCTGTTCGACGCGCTCGGCGATGAACGCGATGTTGTCGAACGTCATGCAGAGGTTCTTTTCGCTCGTCAGCGGCACGTCTCTCACGTAGATGCCGGTGTCGTGCACGATCGGCTCGACCGTCCACGCGATGAAGGGCACGTGCAGTTTGAACGTGGCGGCGCTTCCGGCCGGGGTGCATTGGTACCAGACGTTTGCGTGCAGCGTCCCGCGCCACGTTCCGAAATCAAAGCTGCACAGCATCATGTCGACGGGCGACAGCTCTTTAGAAAAGTAATAGTTGCCGGAGCTGCCCGGGGACTTGTATCCGAGCGGCTTCAGCCGGCTTGCAATCAAGGGCTTCCGCTTGATTCCGGGCTGCGGCTTCAGCGCCGCGACGAGATACGGTTTGCCGTCGAGTATCGTCGTGTAGCAATGCCGCTCGAGCTCGTACGGACGCCCGGGAAATGCCGATTGCCAATCCGCACGTTCTCGCTCGAAGTGCCGCGCGATGAGTTCCCGGCTGCGTTCGCGCGTGACCGCGGCAGCCTCAAAGGCGGCCGGGAGGGGCTCATCGTCGGGAACGATTACCGCTTCGACGGGCAGATACCGGGTGTTTGCCGGCGACGCGGGCGCATCGGGAATATTCGGCACCGCCTTCACGTGATAGGTTTCCAACGCGTGCGGCAACTCGTGCGCGGCCGCCAGCTCGTACATGAATTCCAACGCGGCGCGCTGGGCTTCAACGCTTGCGGCCACAG
>Ga0182024_10022934_pt1 | contig 11217 bp, 8 predicted proteins | sample P32metaG_FD_120480 | JGI IMG/M metagenome (GOLD analysis project Ga0182024, IMG submission 120480) | Permafrost microbial communities from Stordalen Mire, Sweden - P3-2 metaG (Illumina Assembly) | ecosystem: Environmental > Terrestrial > Soil > Wetlands > Permafrost | place: Sweden: Stordalen... | reverse complement strand
CTGTTCCAGCACCTTCATCTCGCCAGCCAGTTCCTTGACGAATTCACGGGAGCCAGCCAGATTGACTTCCTCGGAGTTGAAGGCGACGTACATCACGTCCCTACGCTGGCCGAGAGCCTTGGCTACTGCGAGCATGACGGCTACTGCGCTGGCGTTGTCGTCGGCTCCAGGGGTGTTCGGCACGGAATCGAAGTGCGCCCCGATCAAGATGCGTGCCTCAGAAGGCCAGCCGAAGCAGACATTGCGAGTTTTGCCGATCCGAAAGCAAGAACCGAACAGTTTCGTGAATTCACCGGCGACCAGTTCCTCGGCCCGGCCGACTTTTTTGACCATACGGGGATCAGCCACCGCCACTTCGATAGTATTGGCCGTCGAGGAGGAATCGGGGCTGCGGGCCAGCACGACGAGCTGATGTTTTCCGGGGGGCAGCGTGATGGTCCATTCGACCTCGGCCTTGTGCAGAGGAGTTGCATAGCGGATCGACCCTTCCTCGGCGAGAGGCCGGCCGTCGACCAGCAAGCGCAGCGCCGTCACCGGTTGTTCCTTGACCGCCGCAACGGCGCTGGCCTTCACTTTCACCCCCCTATGATTTACTGGCAGCTATCGGGGGCCTCAGCTCCCTGCGGGCACGGCCTGTTGCACGAAATCGGTGTTGTTGTTGGCGGCCTGCAGTGCCGCCTCCAGGGCGTTCAGGTAGTTGGCCAGCGCGCTGCTGAAGTTGCCCGTCGTTGTGTACTGAGCCAGTGCATTGTTGGCCAGCGTCATCAGGTTGCCGATGGTGATGAAGCCGCCGCCGTCCAGGCCGGTGACGCTGTAACTGGTGCCGACAAATTGCAGCAGGTTGCCGGCATACACGACGCTGGCCGCGCTGGCGTCCCCGGAGAGGACGTTCAGGTCCATCACCGCCAGCTGGACCGACAGCGCTTCGGCGATGCTGCTGGAGCTGCTTTGGAACCAGCTCTGAAGCTGAGCGGCGGTTGTCGGATCGAAATTCGAGCCGTCGTTGTTATTCATCAGGTTCAGCTGGTCCAGCGAGTGCAGGTCGGCCGCGCTAATCACCTTGGCGTGGCCATAGTTGTCCCAGAAGGTGACGTTTTGGGCGCCGGTGCTGTCCTGGCCGACGGTCACCACGTACATGCTCGCCCGGGTTGGCTGCACATAGTTGGCATTCGCCGCGCCGGTGACGGTGGCAAAAATGGGATCGACGCCGACGCTGCTCTTCGCGGTGACGGAAGTGCCGAGCGTGATCGTCACCGTATCGCCCTGGGCGGTCTTGAAGGTTGTGCTGCCGGTGAACGGGACGCCATTCACCGTACCCGTGAGCGCCGGCGGAGAGTTGCCTGCCAGCACAAGGTCGCTAGCCACGATCACCGGCAGGCACGCTTGAGCGATGGTGAAGGACAACGGTGCGCTGTCGGCGCTATTGTAATTGGCGTTGTCGCTTGTGTAGTGAGCCACCACGGTGTAGGTACCGGCGTTGGTGGGAGCGCTGCCGAGCGGGCTGCCGCTCGGGCTGCAACCAACATAGTAACTGAAGGTAAGCGTGCCAGAGTCCAGGGTGGCACAGGCCAGGGTGCCGCCGCCGCCGACGCCAGCGGCCGTTGCCGTGGCCATGAACGGGTTGCCTGTGTAGACGCCGCCGACATCGCAGGCCACAACCGTCGGCGTGGCCTTGCTGACCACCGTTTGCTCCGCCGTGCCCCCCTGATCGGCCGGACTATTGTTGTTGGCATCGCCGGCATACGCGGTATGCCAGGTGTAAGTGCCCGCCACTGCGCCCGAGGTCGGCAGCGTGTAGGCCGTTGGCGTGGTGTAAGAGCCGTTGCCGCAGACCGTCATGGTCTCGGTATCCACCAGAACATTGCCAGGGTTGTACAGCGTGAAAGTGATCGTGCCGGTCTCGTAATAGCCGCCCGTCAGCGTCGCCGTGTCGGTCAGGGCCGGCGCCGCCGTAAGAGTCACGCAGTCTCCGCCATTGTGGCTGCATGGTTGCGTGCCGTTGTAGCCGCGCTGCAGCACCTGGCAGGTGTTGCCGGAAGTGTAGCTGCACAGGATTTGCTCGTTGTCGATTTGGCAGATGAACTTGCCCGGCGTGCAGGCGGAGGGATCCGACAGAATGAAGGAGTTGTCGTTCCAACCGAAGCCGCATTGCAGGGTGGTTGAAATCTGGCAATTGGCCGTCGAGCCCAGCGTCACCGCGGTCGGGCTGGCGCAGGTCGTGAGCGACGGACTGGCCGCCAGGACCTTCACCTGTTCGTTCGGGTCGTTGTTGTCGCTGGTCTTCGCGTTGTTGCTATCGCCCGAGTAGATGGCATCCCACTGATAGGTACCCGCCGCCGTGCCGGAGGTCGGCAGCGTGTAAGCCGTTGGCGTCGTGTAGGAGCCGTTGCCGCAGACCGTCACAGTCTCGGTATCCACCAGAACATTGCTCGGGTTGTACAGCGTGAAGGTGATCGTGCCGGTCTCGTAGTAGCCGCCTGTCAGCGTCGCCGTGTCGGTCAGGGCCGGCACCGGCGTAAGAGTCGCGCAGTCTCCGCCATTGTGGCTGCATGGTTGCGTGCCGTTGTAGCCGCGCTGCAGCACCTGGCAAGTGTTGCCGGAAGTGTAGCTGCACAGGATTTGCTCATTGTCGATTTGGCAGACGAACTTGCCCGGCGTGCAGGCGGAGGGATCCGACAGAATGAAGGAGTTGTCGTTCCAACCGAAGCCGCATTGCAGGGTGGTTGAAATCTGGCAATTGGCTGTCGAGCCCAGCCCGGCGGCGAAATCGAAAGGACGCTGATCGCCAACTCCTCCGACCGGAAACTCCCCTTTCATCTTGTCGATCAACTGGCGTTCAGCCAGGACGGAAAGCGCCTTCTGGCTGTCGAGTCTCAATATGCGACTGGCAACTACCCCAGACCGCCGGGCAAAGCCACGGTCTACGCGGTGGACACGGGAGAAGTGTTGCGCTCCTGCTGGCAGCCTGCATCGTTCCCGTCTTCGCCCCGGCGGGAAGGGAAGGTCTAGCGTTCGGCACGACAGCGGCCCTCATCACCTTCGTCGCCGGAGTTGGCGGCTACCAGCTGGTCAAGTGGAAAACGAAACTCGGCAGCTTCGAGCTTCAGCGAAATCGTTAACCGGTTGGGGGCGGCCCGGTCGGTGACGGGTTCTTGAGCCAGTTGCGTATGGCTAGGCGAGCCACTCCCCAAAGCTCGTCCATGAGATCTCGTTCATTCATCTCAGGCGGTGCCCAGCCGAAGTCAGCGTCTTGGTCCATCTCCATCAACCCACTTCCGTGAAGAATGTCATTTCGAAGGGCATACATGTCTCTGCGACGTTCTGGACTCGCAGCGGTGGCATGTCGCTCAATGAAGTCATGGAATCTCGCAGCAGAAGAGGAAAGAGATCGGTTGCCAAGTGACTCAATGGCGATGACAAGGGAAGCGAATGAAGCGGAGTAAGAGAGACTCCGTTGCCGCGAGGCCGTGTCCAACCAGAAACCGGCGATGCTGAACTTGTCGCGGTCAGCCTTCGAGAGCCGCATGTAGCAACAAATCGAATCATCGAGATCCGCTGGAACCTGCAAGCCTTGGCCATATTGAATGAACATTGCGTAGTATTTTTCCGGGTCAATCTCTTCAAGCTTTTCGGAGGCCGGTGGCGACAACTCGTCCCTCATCCTTTCGCCGATGTTGGCAGAGTAGAACTCATGCACCCACTTGGATTCGTGGCCAAGGGTGTCCTTCTCATGAGTGATCCCCCAAAAATGCCGGGTTCGGCGAGGTTGGATAGTGGTGTGCCCCTCAATGAGGATGTTCAGGAGGAAGGTCAACTGCCGGTGCTGTCGCCTCCGCCGGAAGTTCGTGATCGGCCACCGCTCACTGGCGATCACCGGGAACTCAAGAATGAACGGATGTTCGGCAATTTCAACCGGAGCTGACGGAGCGTCCGCCGGCGGCGGCAGGATCTGCACACCTGATCGCTTGCCTAGCCAGGAACCTGTCACACGGAAGCTGCCAAAGCTCCAGTCTCGGCCAACTTTACATTGTCCGGTCCCCTCGATTTCCTCGACGACCTCCCTCCACTTGGCGGCATCGAATGCCGGGCCAGGCTCAATGGCAACGAGCCGCTTTTTGTCGGAGAAGGTCGGCTTGGTCTTCCCTTTGTCGAAGAACGTCAGCTTGATTTGACAGGAAGAATCCGCCTGGGGAAGATAGAACGTATCCGGATTGCTCTCGCGACCATCGTATTGGCCGGGTCTTCCGATCAGCTCCAACAAGATTAGCCGCAATTCAGCCGCATCAAGGTCGGCCCATTCGCTTTTCAAGAGATTTGCAGTCATGGCATGATCCTACTGGAGCCGGGTCTCGTTACGAGGATAAGGGGAAGCCCCTCTTACGACGGCTCTGGCGGATGGAAGGTTCACGTCATCGCACCTCGACCACCTCGACCACCTCGACCACCTTGGCCACCACGGGCTGCACCGGGACCGGGGCCTCGACCAGGGCCTTGACCCTGGACCCCGTCGCGTCCACCCTCTTCGTCAGCTCCTCCAGGGGGCTCAGCGTGTGGTTGAGGTGCAGCGTCTCGCCCAGCAGATGCTTGGCGACGATCTGCGTGAGCCCCACCTTCGAGGCGAAGCGGACCCACATCCTGCGGACGGTCACGCCCTCCTTGACGACCTCGCGGGCCTCGACCTCCTCGATCCAGCCGCCGATCTCGTCCGGCAGGTTCCGCAGCTCGGCCTCAGTCATGATCCAGCCGGGGACGCCCTTGCGGCTCTCCCCACGCTCGAACCATTGGGCCGGGTTGAACCTCACGCCAGCACTCAACCGCTTGAGCAGCTCGTCCGCCGTCAGCTGGCAACGGAGGCTCTTGAGATTGGCCAGGTGCTTCACGCGGGCGGCCACCAGCGGGTGCCGCTCCGGGTCCAGGAGCTGGCACGCCATGCTCGACGCCGTCTTCTTGCTGTATCCGGCGGCGATGGCGGCCCGCTTGCCGTTGAGGTCCACGACGTATTCCTCGCAGAACCTGACCTGCCTGGCCGTGAGGAATGCCCGTGGAGCCGGTTGCGTGGCGTCGGTCCTTGCCGCGATGGTGGTGCTCATAAAACCTCAAGTCTAACGGCGTCGGCCTGGGTCGGTTACGGTGGTTACCTTTCCGATCCCGGCCATGACGACGCGGGACCGTCCCTTGCCTCGACGAACGATCATAACGCATTTCGGATCGCGAGGGGGTTTTCTGGCGGATGCTTTTTTTGGGGAGGGGGCATCCGGTTTACTTTGGTTTAGGTGCTTGACCCTAGACGCCTGGGGTGGGGGTTCCGGCTGCGGTCGGGGTTCAGGGGGCAGGCCCGCGTGGAGGCATGGGAGTGGGCTTGGTCCCCCGCCAGTGGGTCTGCCTGCACCTGCCCGAACAAAACTTCTGGTCCTTGCGGGACACGCCAAACAGCTTCGAGCATTGCGAACAACGCTTCGTCCTGACCTCCGGCCGCTTGTGCCAACGCCGATAGACGAACGCTTTCGAGCGGCACTCCTTCCCGCAATACCGGGCCTGGGGACGCTTGCCGACAATCGGCCATCCGCAGCATTCGCATGTCTTCACCGGCGGCATGGTAAAACCTCAACCGAGATGCGTAACGCTACCCCCGACACATCCTCCCCATGGCCAGCTTGCCGCGACCGCCATCAACAGTGCCAGGTCATATCGAAACGCTAGTATCCGCGAACCTATTAGGGTTTCGACGCGGGGAAAATACCGCTTATTTCCGTAAAAAACGGGGTTTGATAGCGGGCTGCTAAGAACGTTTCGATACGGCACCGGCCGCCTACTAGCGTTTCAATACGGAAGCCTGCACCTTGCCGAGTTGTCCGAACGCCGACGCAGGATTTACCAGATCCTTCCACCGCACACCCTCCAGGCCCGGTACGGGCGAATCGAGGAACCGCTGTATCCTGGCCGGCGGCAAGCCGAGTCTTTTGGCCACGACCGCGATTGACACTTTCCACCGTCCGTCGGAATCCCGCGACCCCAATGCTTCGAGGATTCGGTAGGCATCCCTGACATCAAGCGGCTTCCGCCGCCGACCGCACTTCTTGGTCCGCTTTGTAGCCAGGCTGTGCCGCTCCGATTCCGTAATCGTCGGGTGAGCAATCGTGGCGAGAATAATGTCCCAGCCAATCGTCTCGCGAAATTCGGTGACCTCCTCCGGAGTTGGCTTGACTTCGTGATTCTTTCGTCTGTCGTAAGCTTCAGAGCGAAGGAACCGGGACAGGTCACTTGCGACCAGGATTAGTCCATGTTCGCGCGCGACTTCAGCCGCCTCAAGAAGCTTTGGCCGCTTTGCTGACGGCTTTCCTTCTTCGACGCCCTGGACAGTGTGTCGCAATTTGCCTGGGGCGAACATGAGAACTTCTTTAACAATGGTGTCGGTCTTTTCCACCAGCTTCGCCTTGCCCTTGCCCGCCTGCCCCCAGGAGGACACGCGGTTGTAGATGGCAATTCCAGCTTCGGGGTAACGCTCCAGTGCGTCGGGCAGGTGGAGAATCCCGCCGCAGTTTTCCCCGGCCGAAAGATCGGCGGGTATAATGGGGCCAGATTGTCCTACCTTCGGCATCGTCTGTCTCCGTGACCGACCCGTTTGGCGTTACTTTTGCAGAGCTGACGCCAGCGGGTCTCTCTCAAGCGTGTTCCGGTTGCGTGGTCATGGCTTTACCTCAAGCCGATTGGCCAGCACGATTTTCTTGGCCGGGTTAGCCAGGTTAGACGGGTTAGTCGGCTTTTCTGGGGGCAAGGGCAGGTATCGTCCCCATGCGTCCTCGAACGCCGATGGCCAATACCCCCGATTCTTCTGATCCTTGCTGCGGCCCGACTTTATTCCGTATTTCCGCAAGAGGTTCGCCAGAGCCTCCGCCGTGATTGGTTCGCCCCGCACGAACCGAGCCCACGGCTCTTCGGTCCGCCGAACAAGTTTGTCAATCAGGTTTACGGTTGGGAGAAACTTCTTCTCATTCATTGCGGCAAAGATCTCCCTGCATGCGGCCAGAAGCATCGTGCCGGGGCTCATCTTCTCTGCTTCGGCATCCAACTCGTCGAGCGAACGGGCGTACTTTTCTAGTTCGAGGAGCCCCTTGGAAATCCCGTCTATCCCGGCTAACCTGGCGGACCCGGCTGAGGGTTCGTTCAGCGTCAGCACCACTTGGAGCGGCACCAGCAGGTCGGCCATGCGGTCGTTTTCGATGTCGAACGGCACCAAGCGGTCATAAACTTCACGAGCCTTCACCTGGTTCTGCTCGGCCCACTTCTCCAGTGCGTCATGGAGCTGCTTGCCCCTGGGCTCAACTATGCGGCTGCGGAACCGGGTTACATTGTCTTTCGCGGTCTTGCGTTTGAGCTGGAGCAAGAGGCAGCGGTCCGCCAGCACGGCGTCGGGCAGGCCGATCATGGCGAAAACCTTGGGGCCGTAGACGCTGAACTCTTCGATCTTGTCCCAACCTTCTCCGCCGCATCGAATCACCTTGGCGTTCTGGCCGATGCCGGCGTTCAGGATTTCACGAATCACTTCGGACGCTTCCGACCCGCGACGGCTGATCGACTGGGATTCGTCCATTAGCAGCGTCGGCTTTTCGAGTTCGACCACGCGATAGAGCGCTGCCGGCGAAATGTTGGTTGTGTAACGTGGGCGCGGGACGATCATGAAGAGCAGGTCGAGCAGCGTCGTCTTCCCGCACCTCTTTTCGGGCGAGCCTATGGCGATGTGGGGGAACCGATCCCACTCTTCAGCAAGCCAGGCGGCGACGACCCACGCCGCCAACACCAGCACGGAAGTTTCGGACATCACCACGTAATCGGAAATGAACCTCGCAACCTCTCCGACGATCCCCAAAAAATCCCGGCTAACCTGCCTAACCCGTCTATCCGAACTGCTTACTCCGGTGACGGGGAGGGGAGACCCAATGGCCACGTCGTCGGTTCCACACGTCGAAGGTTTTTCTAAATAACTGTAGAGCGGGCGCGGAAGCTTGCTTGCCCCTACCCGGTCCGTTTTCGGGTATAATGGGGAGGCTGTTGCTTGTTGGACTTTCGGTTTTTCTCCCGGTTTTTCTCCAGGCTGTGGCATTGTCTTTCTCCTTGACCCCGTCGGCGTTCACCCTTGGAAAGTAGCGCTGAACGGGGTCGGGTTTTCATTTATAGAACTCGATCACACCCTCCGGTCGTTTTCGTCGTGGTGCCCTGGGCAGCGGCGGGGGCGGTGTTCTCAATAGCTCCCACGCCTGCAATGCTTCCTCGGTGATTCTCCATCGAGGCTTCTTCGCCCCTTGTTTACGGCCGACGTTAATGGCCCGCAGTTCGCCTGAACGTATCCATCCCAGGACGGTATGCTCGCCAACGCCGTAGCGGTCGCACAGGTCTCTGACGGAGAGGGTGCTACTCATGGCGACGGCCCCCCTTGCGTCGAGAGGCGGTGTCGCGATGCGTACGTTGAGCGGCCCGGAGGAGCACCATAAGTGCCTCACGCTCACGGTCGAGGTCGTCAACCCGTTGGCGGATCGCTGCGGCGTCAAGCTGGCGGACTAGCTCCACCGGGTCGGTCGGAAAAGGAGAAGGATTCGCGTCCATGCTTTAATCGTAAAGCGGACATGGCGAGGGGTATATTGCAGATAGGTAGCTAATAGCTAGCTGGTAGATAGCTTCGGTGAGGAGCAGACGCGAATGAAGTAACCGTTGCCCTTGTGTTCGGGCCGACGTATGGCGTCCGCTCCGAATTGCTCGGCGAGCTTCTTGATGACCGCTGCAACGTTGGATGTGCCGGCTTTACCGAGGGCCTTGGTATCAAGGGCTTCATCGCGGCCCAGGAACTGAGACAAGACGTTGTGCTGCTCTTGGCTGACGTTGACGGGGTTAAGACCGTCCGCCGAGTACGATTTTCCGCCGTGGAACCAGATGGTAGGCAGGTCTTGCTCAGTGTCGTTGGCTTTCAATATTGTCCCTTGCTTCGAATACTCGGCGTCGAGCCAACGAAGGGCCGAGTCTATGGCCGATTTCATCTCGTCCAGGGTCTCTACGTGGCGCGGCTGCCCTGGGGGAAAACGGTCGGCACCACCCGCTTCTCGAAGTAACTGCCATACACGGGCAATTCTGGGCGACCAGTGGCGAATGTTGTCTTCTCGGCTCGCCTCCGGCCGCAGACCAATCAATCCGTTGCGGCACCCCAGGAGCCAAGTGCGCAAAAGGTGCGGATAACTCTCCCTGATTTCGAGGCTGTCTCCCTCCGATTCGACCCCAACCTGGACCGGCGAGGGAGGCGGTATCCATTTGGCTTGTTGGCCATCCGTCGCGATGCGGCACCGCGGACATATCCAGGGCCAATTTATTGACTCGCCCAGCTCTTTGCGATCATGTTCCGATAAGTCATGCTCAAAGAGAGGGACCAAAGCCTTTTTGCAGCATCGGCAGGTTGGCGCTTCCGCTGCATTGCTCTTAGGTTTGCGTGACATGGGTTCACCATTCATTTCAAATCCGGGCCGACCGGCCGGCGACGTGGCGAATGGTGTTCCACGTCAGCCGGTCAGTCGTGCGGCGAGGATCAGTCGCCTACCCGATGCCTTCCATTTTACCCCGATCACCCTGCGAACAATCGCAGCGACGGCCGTGCGTCGCGTTCCGCTTGCCGCTGCGGTTCGATGGGATCGGTTGCGTCTTTGTCCGTCTCGTCGGTCGCGCCGCCTTCCGGGGCCTCGCCGAACAGCCATTGCCGGACATGCTCGGCGACGGCCTGGAGCCGGCTGTCGTCGATCCCTTCGCGGTAAACGTCGTCTATGGAACCATCGGCGTGGCCCATGACGAGCCGCACGGCGGGGATGTCGCGGGTTGAATCGGCCACGGTTCTGAACGTGTGTCTCAGCCCGTAGAACGTCAGGCCGAACCGCTTCAAGCCGAGCTTCCTTAGCAGCTTGCCGGTCTCCAAGGTCACGGGGTCCGACTTGCTGCCCGTTGACCACGGACGGCCGTACTTGGTGATGAAGACGAGGTCGGCGTGGGCTGCGTCTCGCGGGTCCGGTCGGTCGGCAATCGCGGCCTTGATGGCTGCAACCGTCTCCGGCCACAAGCAGGCTCGGCGCTCAATGCCGGTTTTCGGGCGGGGGAACGAGACCCATCCCGCTTCCAGGTCAACAGCCGACTTGCTCAAGTGTCCGCAGTCGGCATTTCCAAACGCGACGTTGATGCCGAGCAAGATCATGGCCTTGAGCGGGACGCCGGCGGAGTCGATTAACTGGCGCAGCTCGCTCGCCTCAAAGAGCCGTTTGCCATTCGCCGCCCTGTGCTTCCGCATGACGGCCTTCGACGGCTTCCTGAACTCGTCGCCATATTGGACCGGCTTATCGACGAGTCCCTGCCCCAAAGCATACTTGAAGACCGTCCGCACTTTCTGAATCTCGTTGCCGAGCCGGACGGGGCCGTACTGCTTTGCCAATTCAGACCGAAGGACGGAAAAGTCATCGCCGGCCAGGTCGATAACGAGACGGGTCTTGCCGAACTCCTTGACGAGCCGGTCGGTCGTGGCCTTGTACTCCTCGAACATCCGCGGCGACATTTCCTTGGCATCAAGTTTCCTCTGCTTGGCCGTGAGAAACCGATTGCAGAGGTCGGCAACCGTCAGGGCGTCGCTCTTGACGCGGGGCGTCCGGCCAGCGTGCAAGTCGTCGGCCTGAACCTTATAAAGCTCCAGCGCCTCCTTCCAACCGTCGCCCTCGGTCCTCTCCAGCTTGCCGTTGACCTGGCGTGCCCAGTTTCCGAAGTAGTGAATCTTGCCCAGAATTTTCTTCATCCATTTTCCGCTGGCGTGGGGCGTGAGCGGGAAGTCGGCGTAGGGCTTCTTCGGTCGGTCGGCAACTTTACGGGATCGTTGCTTTCGGGTAGGATTATGGGACATGGCGTCAACCTCCATCGTTAAGGCACGGGTTGGCGTCGCCCTCGGCGGGTTACGACCGCCGGGGGCAACTTTTTACTACCACTTTATTGTATTGGTAGTAAAACTGGTAGTAAATAGCAAAAACGCGGTTTTTCAGAAGTGTCGGAAATTGCGGATAATTACCGTAAATAATCGCATTTGCCCCCGTAGCTCAGGCGGATAGAGCAGCGGTTTTCTAAACCGCCGGTCACAGGTTCGAGTCCTGTCGGGGGTACTAAGGGAATTCCGCGACGAGTTCCGTTTCCCGGCTTGCTCGCAAATTG
>Ga0182024_10022933_pt1 | contig 11217 bp, 9 predicted proteins | sample P32metaG_FD_120480 | JGI IMG/M metagenome (GOLD analysis project Ga0182024, IMG submission 120480) | Permafrost microbial communities from Stordalen Mire, Sweden - P3-2 metaG (Illumina Assembly) | ecosystem: Environmental > Terrestrial > Soil > Wetlands > Permafrost | place: Sweden: Stordalen... | reverse complement strand
TGCTCGATCACGCAGCAGGCGGGCGCGAATTCATGTTGCTCCTCGCGTGTGCCGCTTTCAAGAATTTATTTTTCGTGCACAGACCATGGTCGAGCAACTCGTCAAGTTCTTCGTCGTATTCCTCTTCGTGGTCGAGCCCGTATCCCTGATTCCGCTCTTCAACGGCCTGACTGACGGCGCAAGCCCTGCGTATAAACACAGGATGGCTGTGAAGGCCGTCACAATTTCCGGACTGATCATGCTGCCCTTCGCCTTCGGGGGCGCCGAGTTTCTGCGTCTGCTCGGGATCAGCCTGGCTGCCTTTCGGATCTTCGGGGGCCTCCTCCTCTTTTTGATTGCACTCGAGATGGTCTACGCGCGCGAGTCGGGCACACGCACCTCGAGTATCGAGCGCGCGGAGAACCAACGCCGGGCGGACGTATCGGTATTTCCGCTCGCGTTTCCGTTTATCTCCGGACCGGGGGCACTCGCGACCATCCTTCTCTGGTTCGGACCGGTGAGTCTTGCGAGCCAGCCGGTCATGTTTCTGGGCCTACTCGTTGCTGCCACGCTCGTGCTTGCGATTACACTCGCCATGATGTGGCTTGCCGATCCCCTGCAGCGAGTGCTGGGAGTCACAGGCGCCAACGTGGCCAACCGTCTTGCAGGCGTGATTCTAGGCGCGCTTGGCGTGCAGTTCGTAATCGATGGCCTGCACAGCAGTTTTTGATGTGCAGGCCGGCAAGCTTGCGCCGTCGCTTCAGCGCACCCGATAGGCAAGATCCCAGACGGCGTGCCCAAGACGCTTGCCGCGCAGCTCGAATCGGGTTTGGGCGCGTTGCGCCGAGCGCGGCATGAAGCGTTCGGGCGCGGCCAGATTCTGCAGCCGCGGAGCCGCATCGAGCACTTCGAGCATCTGCTCGGCATAAGCCTGCCAATCCGTCGCCAGCCGCAACAAGCCGCCTGTCTTTAGTCGCTCGACCAGAAGCGCGACGAATGGCGCCTGAATCAGGCGGCGTTTGTGATGGCGCTTCTTGGGCCAGGGATCGGGGAAGAGAATGATGACCTCATCGAGTGAGCGTAACGGAATCTGCTGCTCGAGCACCTCGACGGCGTCGTGGCAGACGATGCGCAGATTGGTGAGCTCGTGCCGTTCGATCGCAAGCAACAAATGTCCCACGCCCGGGCGATGAACTTCGACGCCGAGGTAGTCGCATTCCGGGTGCGCGTGGGCGAGCGCCGCCAGATGATCCCCATTGCCGAAACCGATTTCCATAATCCGCAGGGCGCGCCGTCCAAAGAGCGCATCCAGATCGGCAGGGCGCGATTCGAAGTCGACGCCGAATTTTGGCCACAGTTCAACGAGCGCGCGCTCTTGCGCCACGGTCAGGCGGCCGGCGCGCGTGACGAAGGAACGCACCGTGCGAGAGTGTGTGGATTGAGTCGGCTTATCCATCAGTGAGCAACCCAGCATAGGAAGATTCGCGCGACGCTGAAATGCTATAACTGGATGTCAGCTGCGCTATCGTAGCACCCCATTTCGCGCACACGGCGAACTCATGCAAAATGATGGGCTAATTTGGAATCTGATCCCGATCATGTGGAGCGCGTGGGCGCTTTATTGGATCATCAGCGCGCGCAACGCCAAGCGCACGGTGCGCCGCGAATCGCTCGCCTCTCGGGTTTCACACGTGCTGCCGCTCGTCATTGGCATCGTGTTGGTGGCGCTGCCGCATATTCCTTCTCCTCTGTTTGATACCCGCATCCTGCCGAGGACGCTTGCGACTTACTGGAGCGGCGTGACGTTGGTCTTCCTGGGACTGGCATTTGCCGTGTGGGCGCGGCGCCATATCGGCAGCAACTGGAGCGGCACGGTTACCGTGAAGGAAAACCACGCGCTCGTGTGTACCGGTCCATACGCCTGGGTGCGGCATCCGATCTACACCGGTCTCCTGGCTGCCATCCTCGGCACTGCGATCGCGCGCGGTGAGCTGCGTGGGGTGTGGGCTCTCGCGCTGTGTACGGCCGCATTCGTGAGCAAGCTGCGCACCGAGGAGCGCTGGATGCGGGAGGTGTTTGGCGAGGAATATGGGCGCTACCGCGCGGCGGTGCCCGCGCTCATCCCGCTATTGCCGCGGTAGGAGGATGCCACGCATTCCTTTCAACGCCTGTGAGTATTAGAATTCATCACATGGCGGGTGTCGTCTAGTGGCAAGACATGAGCCTCCCATGCTCAGAACGAGGGTTCGATTCCCTTCACCCGCTCCAGCCTCCTCAGTTTTATCCTTACACGTTCCGCCCATTCAGCCGCGCAAAGGCCTGCGGCAAGAGGCGCGCGAACAAAGCCGCCCACTTCGTCTGACCCGATTCCTCGGTGATCAGGTCTTGGCGAATTTCGAGCTCGACATGAACGAGGGCGCGCTTTTCGCCATGCACGGGAATCGCGTAATCCGACTCATCGGACACACTGTAGGGTTCGTTGTCACCGACGATGAGGCCGCTCTCGGCTCTCAGCAGCTTGAGCAGTACATGCGCGAGGCGCGGGTCGCGATTGTAGAGCACGCCGACATGCCAGCGTCGCGCCACACCTTTATATATGGGCGTGAAACTGTGCACGGAAATGAGGGCGGTGGGCCGTCCAACGTCGCGCCGCATGTCGAGCTCAAGCGTGATGCGATTGTGATAGGGCTCAAATATCTCGCGCCGGCGCGCCGACTTGTGCGCTTCGCTCAGGCCGCTGTTGCCCGGCACCGGCGTCAATTCGCTGACGTCGACAATTGACGTCGCCGTCAAGGGTGTGCGGTTGCAATCGATAATGAGACGCGAGTAGTTCTGCCGTATGACGATCGCATCGAGTGCCCGGCCGATCCTGTCGGCGAGCGCGCCAGCGCCGATATCCCACACGATATGCCGAGCGCAGTCGGCGTCTGTAAGGCCGAGTTGGCCCAGTTGCCGCGGGAACCGCTTGCCGGCGTGATCAGCGATGATGACAAAAGGCGCGGTGCCGTTTTCGTTGACGACTGTGAAAGCCGGCGGATCTGCAGGCGCCAGAATAGTGTCCAGCGTCTCATTCATCTGCGCGCACCTTGGTTAAATTAGCAACAGGCAGCAATCATGGCGCCTTCTATTCTGGCACAACAAATGCACACCTCGCCCAGTCCCCACTCGGAGGCGCAATGAGGATTTTGTCCGGCAGACACGTCACCACATATCGTTACAAGCAGCCGGTGGGCTTTGGCGAGCACACAATGATGCTGTGCCCGCGCGAGGATCATGACCAGAGGCTCCTTGAGTTGGAACTTGAAATTACACCGAAGCCGAGCCTCGTGCGGCGCACTCGTGACGTCTTTGGCAATCAAATAGCCGTCGCGCACTTCACCGGGCGCGCCGAGACACTGCGTTTCGAGAGCCGCTTTCGTGTTGAGCATTCGTCGGCCGAATTTCTCGAGCTCGATATTGAGGCGTCCGCCCGCAGCTGCCCGTTCGTCTACGCCGCCGACGACATGCCGCATCTTTTGCCGTTCATCGAGCGCGCCTTTGCGGACCCCGGACGGCAGGTTCACGAGTGGACACATGAGTTCCTGCGCAGCAGCGTACTTACCCATACCCATGCAGTGCTTGAGGGCCTGACGCGCAGCATTCATGGGAGCTTCGCCTACAAGGCACGGCATGAAAAGGGGATTCAGGATCCTCTCGCGACCCTCAAGATCGGCAGCGGCAGCTGTCGCGATCTTGCGATGTTCATGATTGAAGCCGTGCGTTCGCTGGGCATGGCCGCACGCTTCGTGTCGGGCTATTTGCATGTCCGTGGCCACGGTGAACACCAAATCCGCGGCGGTAATACCCACGCCTGGGTTCAGGTCTACGTGCCCGGCAGCGGCTGGGTCGATTTTGATCCTTCCCGCGGAGCCACCGGCAATCGCGACCTTGTGCGTGTCGCAGTCGCACGCGCTCCATTCCAAGCCATTCCTCTCTCGGGTGTGTGGATCGGCTCGCCTGCCGATAATCTGGGGATGACCGTCGAGGTTCGCGTCACGACGGCGGAATCGCAGGAAAGCGAACGCATCCTGGCGCAGGCCTGAAGTATTGATGCCGACGACGCACCCAAGCGGTGCAGCTGAAACGTCCGCCGGCCCGCGGTTGCGGCGCTCTAGCTAACACTCACGGAAACTGCTGCGCGGGGAACTTGCGCGGGTATGCTACGTTGGTGCATGCCCAGCCTGGGCATTCAAAAAAAGGAGACCCATTGTGAAAATAAAAGTGGGCTACGAGCTGATTTACGAATGTCCGCGGCCGACGCCAATGATGCTGGTGCTCAACGTGCATTACACGCGCACCTCCGACCTCGTCATTCCGGATCATGTCACGACCGACCCGAGTGTTCCGATAGCCGTCTATCGCGATGGCTTCGGCAACTGGTGCACTCGGCTCGTCGCCCCCGTGGGGCAGATCAAGATTGCGAGCACCGCCATCGTCAAGGACACGGGCGAGCCGGATCCCGTAGTTCCGTCTGCGCAGCAGCATCCGATACAGGATCTGCCTGAAGAAGCCCTCGTATTCCTGCTGGCGAGCCGCTACTGCGACAGCGAAAAATTTCTGCAACTTGCCTGGAACATGTTCGGTCATACCGAGCCCGGCTGGGCGCGCGTGCATGCGATCTGCGAATTCGTCCACAACCACGTGTCATTCGGCTACGAGCATGCGAGCTCCATGAGAACCGCCTGGGATACTTACCATGAGCGGCGCGGCGTGTGCCGCGACTTCGCCCATCTGGCGATCGCTCTGTGCCGCTGCATGAATATTCCGGCGCGCTACTGCACGGGCTACCTGGGCGACATCGGCATACCGCCACCCTATGGCCCGATGGACTTCGCCGCGTGGTTCGAGGCGTATCTTGGCGGGCGCTGGTATACCTTCGATCCGCGCAATTACATACCCCGGATCGGGCGTGTGCTGATGGCAAGAGGGCGCGATGCCATCGACGTTGCGATCAGCACGACTTTCGGACCCAATGCGCTCGTCGGCTTCCAGGTCTGGTGCGACGAGATTCAGTGAGGTTGATGCGAGCCGAGCGCTCGAGCGGTGGCAGCGTCAGGGCGCTCAGGGCGAGGGCGAGTCCGAGAACAACGGCATCGTCTGCCGCTCATCGCTTAGGAACTGCACCTGACTTTGAGTACTCGCCTCGGCGCGCGGCGGAAAGTAAGTCTGTGCGACACCTTGATGGACCGCATTGATGTGCAGCTGCAACCGATCAATGAACTCGTGCAAGCCGGGCTGATCGAGCTTCGCAAGCGCTGCATTGGCAAGGAATCCGCAGGTGCCTTCAAGAACGCCCAATACGCCTGCGCTGCGCGGCAGTTCGAGGAGAGAATGCTCGGCCTCCTTCAGGCAGAAGAGGCAAGCGCGCGGAAAGTGCCGGTCGCGCAGCACGAATTCGAGCACCGCGGTGCGGCTGACGCGAGTGCGCTCGCTCAGCCGGTACATCTGCTCGCCGGACAGCGATTTCAAAAGATTCAGCCACTGGATCGTCTCGAACGGACCGAAGCCAGGTGCGTCTGCGCTCAAGGGCTGCGCGGAGCGTACATCAATGATACGGCTCGTCATGTCGGCCCGCTCCAGATTGCGGCCGAGCGTCATTATCGTGAACGCATCATTGCGGCTCATCGTGCCTTCGAGCTCGCCGGTCAGAGTTTGCATCGCGCGGATGATTCGTCGCAGGAAGGGGAAGCGGGTGCGCTTGCCCAGCGCCGCTGGCAGCTCCTCTTTGATCTCCATGAACAGCTCGTTCAGATGTTCCCATACCTCGTTGGGCAGAACGTCACGCAGGGTGCGGGCGTTTTCGCGCGCGGAGCGAATCGATGCCAGGATCGATCCGGGGTTATCGAGGTCTGCGATCAGGAAGTTCACGATGTCACGCTCTTCGATGCGTCTTTCGCGCTTGTCGAAGAGTTCGCGGCTGCCGGTGATGTCGATGAGAGCCAACCAGCCGGGCCGGTATTCAGGCGGCAGGTCAAGGAGCAGATTCGAATTGACGTTGATGAGGCGCGCACTGTTTTCCGCGCGCTCAAGATAGCGCGCCAGCCAGTAGACATTTTCCGCGACGCGCGAGAGCAAGCTTTAGGCCTCCATGTCCACAATCCACGTGTCCTTGCTGCCGCCGCCCTGTGAGGAATTGACGACGAGCGAGCCTTCGCGCAGGGCAACGCGGGTGAGTCCTCCGGTCGTGACGTAGGTCTTCGGGCCACTCAAAATGAAAGGACGCAGATCCACATGCCGCGGCGCGATACGGTCGTCGACGAACGTCGGTACGGTCGACAGTGCTATCACCGGTTGCGCAATGAAGTTGCGCGGCGTGGCTTTGATCTGCGCCGCGAATTGATTCCTTTCGCGCACGCTCGCCGTCGGCCCCATCAGCATGCCATAACCCCCCGAGCCGTCGACGGGTTTGACGACCAGCGAATCCAAATGCTGCAGAACATGCGCAAGGTGGCCAGGCTCGGCACACCGGTACGAGGGCACGTTGGGCAGAATCGGCTCCTCACTCAGGTAGTAGCGGATCATGTCGGGCACATAGGTGTAGACGAGCTTGTCATCAGCAACCCCCGCGCCCGGTGCATTGGCAAGCGCCACGTTGCCCTTCGCCCAGGCGCGCAGGAGTCCCCTGACGCCCAGGGTCGAGTCGGCGCGAAAGGATTCCGGGTCGAGGAAATCATCGTCAATCCGCCGGTAGATCACATCCACCCGCCGCCAGCCGTGGATCGTCTGCATATAGACGCAGTCATCATTGTGCACCGCGAGATCTTTGCCCTCGACGAGCTCGCAGCCCATCTGGCGTGCAAGAAACGAGTGCTCAAAGTACGCCGAGTTGTAGATGCCGGGAGTCAACACCACGACCTCCGGCAGTCGCTCGCGCCGCGGCGACAGCGCAACGAGCATCTCATGCAGCTGCGACGGATAGTCATCCACGGGAAGGATTGCACTGTCCTCGAAGAGCTCCGGCAGCACACGCTTTACGACCTGCCGGTTCTCGATCATGTAGGACACACCGGAAGGCACGCGCAGGTTGTCCTCGAGCACGTAGACCGTGCCGTCCTTGTCGCGCACCAGATCCGACCCGCAGATGTGCGCCCAGCAGCCGAGCGGCGGATTGATGCCGACGCAGCTGGCACGAAAGTTCTTCGACGACGCAATGATGTGCTGCGGAAACACGCCGTCTTTGACGATGGTCTGCGCGTGATAGACATCGTTGATGAAGTGATTGAGTGCGGCGACACGCTGTTTGAGACCCGCCGCGATTCGGTTCCACTCTTTCGCGGAAATGATGCGCGGGATGATGTCGAGCGGCCAGGCGCGGTCGATCGAACCGTCTTCCTGGTGGTACACGGTGAAAGTGACGCCCATGACCTTGATGGCGAGTTCCGCAGCCTGCTGGCGTACGCCGATCTCCGCGCTGCCAAGCTCTGAGAGATGGCGAATGAGTGCACGGCCCGCTACACGCGCGCCGCCGCCCGGGCCAATCAGCTCGTCATGCAGGCCGGATACACAGTAGTTGGTCCAATCGATGCTCATCAGCGCTCTTTTTGGGGCGTGGGCCGGAACATCTGGCACTCTGCCGAACATACTACCCCGGTTGAGCCCCGAGTCGAGCGTCGCCCCCGCATGATCCGCCCGCGTGGCAGGCGGCCCCGAAATGGTGCATTGGAGCGCTGCGCCCGGAGCGCCGTCCCGATCCGCGACGGCATCCGTATAATCGGTCCGTGTCGATCCATGTTGCGCTGAACCACGTTACGCAGTACCGGTATGACCGGCGCGTGTCTCTAAGTCCGCATGTGGTACGCCTGCGGCCGGCTCCGCATACGCGCACGCGCATCCTGTCCTATGCGATGCGCATCGAGCCGGCCAAACACTTCACCAACTGGCAGCAGGATCCACAGTCCAATTACCTCGCGCGCGTGGTGTTCCCGGAGAAGGCGGAGGAGCTGCGCATCGAAGTCGATCTCATCGCCGAGATGGCGGTGTTGAATCCCTTCGACTTCTTCCTCGAGCCGCACGCGGAGCGATTTCCGTTCGCCTACACGGCAGAGGAGCAGAACGACCTCGCGCCGTATCTCAAAAAGACGCCCGCAACGGCGCGCTTTGCAGAGTATCTCGCCGCTGTTTCCCGCGTGCCCACCGGCACCGCCAATTTTCTTGTCGCCTTGAATGGGCGTTTGGCTCGGGACGTGCGCTATCTGATTCGCCTGGAGCCTGGCGTGCAGACGCCTGAGGAGACGCTCTCGAATGCGTCGGGGTCCTGTCGTGATTCGGCGTGGCTCCTGGTGCAATTGCTGCGCAATCTCGGTCTTGCCGCCCGGTTCGCATCGGGCTACCTCATCCAGCTCGCGGCCGATGTGAAGTCGCTTGATGGACCTGCCGGCCCCAGCGCCGACTTTGCCGACCTGCATGCCTGGTGCGAGGTGTATCTGCCCGGCGCCGGATGGATCGGCCTTGATCCGACCTCGGGGCTCCTCGCAGGTGAGGGCCACATTCCACTCGCCTGCACGCCCGAGCCGCAGTCTGCGGCTCCGGTCAGCGGGCTGGTCGAACCGTGCGCGGTCAAGTTCGAGCATTCGCTGCGTGTCGATCGCGTGTGGGAGGCACCGCGCGTCACGAAACCCTATAACGAAGCGCAATGGGAAGAGATCAAGCTCCGGGGACATACGATCGATGCGGAGTTAGAAAAGCTTGATGTACGCCTGACCATGGGCGGCGAGCCGACATTCGTGTCGGTCGATGATCCGGACGGCGCGGAGTGGAATACCACGGCGCTCGGCGAAAAAAAGCGCGCGCTGGCCGTCGATCTCTACCAGCGCCTGCGCGAGCGCCATGCCCCGATGGGCCTGCAGCACTTCGGTCAGGGGAAGTGGTATCCGGGCGAGCAGCTGCCGCGCTGGTCGCTGAACGCCTTTTGGCGTCGCGATGGCGAGCCCGTCTGGCGCAGTCAGGCTCTGTTCGCGAGCGAAAGCGTCAACTACAGCGTGACGGCCGAGAACGCGCGCCGGTTTCTTGCGACTTTCGCCACGAAGCTCGCTCTGTCGCCCGACTTCGTGACGGCGGCCTATGAAGACCCGTTCTACTACGAGTGGCGCGCGGCTCGCCTTCCCGCAAACGTCGCCAGCGACGATGCGAGGCTTGATGATGCAGCCGAAGGCGCGCGTCTTGCTCGCCTCGCCGATAAAGGGCGCGATGCCGTCACCGGTTACGTCCTGCCAATCGCCCGCGATAGGGCCAATACGCACTGGCAGAGCGGCGCCTGGTTCCTGCGCCGCGAACGCTGTTATCTCTCGCCGGGTGATTCGCCGATGGGCATGCGGCTGCCGCTTGACGCGCTGCCCTGGGCTGCGCCGGAGGATCGTCCGCAGCTGCATGCACCGGATCCCAATCAGGCATTTGCGAAGCTGCCGGCGTACTCAAAGATTCGCGAGCGGCTTGACCGGTCAAAGAGAGACTTGCCGGACGCCAAGGCGTCACGCGCACCTGGCGCACACGAGTCGGCGTACTGGATCGCGCGGACCGCGATCTGCGCCGAGCCTCGTCACGGCGTGCTCTATATCTTCATGCCGCCCACCGGTGGACTCGAGGAATATCTCGAGCTCGTCGCTGCCGTCGAAGCCACGGCTGAAGAGCTGTCGCAACCGGTCATCCTCGAGGGCTACGAGCCGCCGCGCGATCCGCGACTCAATAATTTCAGGGTGACGCCGGATCCGGGTGTCATCGAGGTCAATATTCACCCCTCGTCCTCCTGGGACGAGCTCGTCGATCGAACCACTCATCTTTATGATGCGGCGCGTGCCTCGCGGCTCACCTCCGAAAAATTCATGCTCGATGGACGCCACACGGGCACGGGTGGCGGCAATCATTTTGTCCTGGGCGGTGCAACCCCGGAGGATTCGCCGTTTCTGCGTCGTCCCGACCTCTTGGCAAGCCTCGTTGCGTATTGGCACAATCACCCTTCGCTTTCGTATTTATTCTCCGGGCTCTTCATTGGCCCGACATCGCAGGCGCCACGTGTAGATGAAGCACGCAACGACTCGCTGAATGAGCTTGAGATCGCCTTTCGCCAGTTGCCGCCACCGGGCGAGAAGTGTCCGCCATGGCTCGTCGATCGTCTGTTTCGCAATCTCCTGATCGACGTGACCGGCAATACGCATCGTGCGGAGTTCTGCATCGACAAGCTCTATTCCCCGGACGGTCCGACCGGACGGCTGGGGCTTCTCGAGCTGCGCGCCTTCGAGATGCCGCCTCACGAGCGCATGAGCCTGACGCAGCAACTGCTCCTGCGCTCGCTCGTGGCGCGCTTCTGGAAGACACCGTACGCGCCGGCGCGTCTTGCGCGCTGGGGCACCGGCTTGCACGATCGCTTCGTGCTGCCGCACTTCATCGCCGAGGACTTCTCCGACGTCATTGCGGAGCAGGCTGCTGCAGGCTTTGCGCTCCGCGCCGAGTGGTTTGCGCCGCATTTGGAATTTCGCTTTCCCAAGTACGGTGATTTCACGGCGCGCGGTGTGGAGGTTGAGCTGCGTCAGGCGCTCGAGCCCTGGCATGTCATGGGTGAGGAGGGTGCAGCCGGCGCGACCACCCGCTACGTCGATTCCTCGCTTGAGCGCATGCAGGTGAAGGCGCAGGGATTTCTTCCGGAGCGCTATGTGTTGACGTGCAACGGTCGGCGCATTCCGATGCGGCCCACGGGCACGGCCGCAGAGTTTGTCGGCGCCGTACGTTACCGCGCGTGGCAGCCCTCATCCGCACTGCACCCGACGATCGGCGTTCACTCGCCACTGACCATCGATCTCTACGATACGTGGATGGGACGCTCGCTCGGCGGCTGCGAGTACCATGTCATGCATCCGGGCGGTCGGAACTATACGACGTTCCCTGTAAATGCCTTTGAGTCTGAGAGCAGGCGGCTCGCGCGATTTTTCCGCATTGGGCACACTCCTGGAGAATTCGCGCTCGTGCCAGCCGATATGAGCGTTGATTTCCCGTATACGCTCGACCTGCGCCGTACGTGAAGAACGAGGCGATGAGCGAACGGCACGCGCTGACACCGGGTACCGCAGCAGAGACCTGTCTTGCGTCCTATGGGCCTGATCCGCGCCGCTACGATGAGCTGCTCGATGCCGCGGGCGCCGTGCGGCCGCACTGGCGGGCGCTCGTTGAGCGGCTGACAGCCCATAAGCCGCACGATGCCGCGCGCCG
>Ga0182024_10022932_pt1 | contig 11217 bp, 12 predicted proteins | sample P32metaG_FD_120480 | JGI IMG/M metagenome (GOLD analysis project Ga0182024, IMG submission 120480) | Permafrost microbial communities from Stordalen Mire, Sweden - P3-2 metaG (Illumina Assembly) | ecosystem: Environmental > Terrestrial > Soil > Wetlands > Permafrost | place: Sweden: Stordalen... | reverse complement strand
CGAGATTACCCGCATAGGAGAAGCCGAGGGCCATCGAGACGGCGGCGAGCTCATCCTCGCACTGGACGAAGAGGCCGCCGTACTTCGGGAACTCGCTGCGCAAGGTCTCCATGATGGTGGACCATGGGGTGATGGGGTAGGCGGCGCCGTAGCGGACGCCGGCGGCGATGAGCCCGTAGGCGAGGGCCTGGTTGCCATCCATGGTCACCTGGATGGGGGCGCCTTCGGTGCGGCCGATCTCGAACTGGTAGCGGGTGGTGAGGACATTACCCACCGGGTAGGCGTAGCCCGCGTGGAACGCCATGAGGGCGGTATTGAGGATGCTCTCGTCCTTGCCGCCGAATTTCTCCCGCAGCAGCCCTTTGAGCTTTGCGGTATCGAGGTCGAAGATTTTCGCGATCAGGCCGAGGACGAAGACGTTCTTGCCCTTGTCCTTGGCCGTGCCGCCGAGCGCCTCGACGGTAAGGCCGGTGATGGGGATGCCGACGTGGACGAAGCGTTTGTCGTCGAGGTTCGGCTGGACGTGGTCGGAATCGTAGATAAGGACGCCGCCGTGCTTAAGGAAGCCGATGTGTTCGTCATAGCTGTGCTGGTAGAAGGCGACGAGGAAATCGGCTTCGTCGCCCGCGGAGAGGACATCGCCGGTGCCCATGCGGACCTGGAAGATGGAGGGGCCGCCGGAGATGGTCGAGGGGATGGTCATGTAGGTCATGACCTCCTGATCGCTACGCCCGGCGAGCCTGGCCAGGAGGGCGCCGGCGCTCTGGATGCCATCCTGGGAATTACCCGCCAGCCGGATGACGGCGTCGCGGATATTACGGGGTTGGGGTTCGGGCCTGGGGGCCGCGGCGGGGGGGACCGGCGCGGGTTCAACTAACTCATTGGATGTGATCACAAGGGAAGTGCAATTTTTGGTAAGGTATATCGGGGAATGACGGAGGGCTAGATGAAAAACGAGGAGGGTACAGCAGGATTCCGACCCCGCCTGGGAAAAGGATACCCCAGGAGCATATCAAGGGATAAGGAGGTATTGCAAGCCGCCACCGTCAGGCCGCGGCTGCATCCGCCAGCCGGGTGTGGCGCCCACGCCGGATGGCCTGTGGGGACTTCAGAGATTTCGCTCCCCGCGATGGCTTGGCCGCAAAAGGAAATGTCCCGCGGCGATTCGCTCAACTCCAGACCGATGCTTTTGAACCAGTGGCGCGCGGCATCTACGAATGTAATGGTTTCAACCGGGTGCCGCAAATCTGTGAGGCGAGCCGCGCGAAGTCGTCGAAGTCCGCCTCGGCTGGTATGTCGAGGATGTCGTGGCGCCGCACGCGGCGTGGCGCTCGGATTCATTTGGGAGAATGGGGGCGGGTTGCAAAGCCCGAGAGTGATATCTCAATGTGGAAACGCCATCCTTTATATGATGTCGTTATTTTTCAGGTCGGTGATCTCGGGAGACTTGGCATCTTGCATGAATTCGCGCGCTTCCCTGGGCGGCTTCCACTCATCGATATCCGACCAGAAAAAGGTGACTTCCGCCTTCACTTCCCCCGTGACGGTATCGCCCTGCGGGTAAGGCGCAAATACTTGGGAATCTTGGATCCGCGTTTTCATCTTTCGCTCTTCCGACCTCCATCAGCGGCGGCAACGACGTAGAACTGGATGCTGTCATTCGTTTCCTTCGCGGAGCGCGGGTCGGCGGACAGTTCATGCACCGGGACACTCCATGCGAGGGCCGATCTACTTGATTTGAGTGTAAAGTCTATATCACAGTACGTTCGTAAGTTGATTGGGTGAGCTATCATGGAAAATGCCGAGTTGAGATTCGGCATGGGGCCAGCGCCCTGGACCCGCGGCGCCATCCCAAGAATAAGATACCGATCACGGCAATCATCAGCAGGCCGACGGCGGAAGGTTCCGGGACGGCTACCACAGTGGGAGCGAACTCGACGCTATGCAGGGAGTTGTCTTCGATCGCAAACTGTGAAGCATCGACGCCGTATGCGACGGATTGGCCGGCTACCTTGGACATGAATTGCGCCGGGGTGGAGGTGCTGTCAAAGGTGAAGGTGGCGGTAGCGTCCACAGCCAGGAATGTTTCAGACGGAGAGCCTCCATACTGGACGGAGTTGCCATCCACCACGGAGGCCCAGCCGAGGTTGTTTCCGGCCTGGGTTGGGCTTGCGATGTCAAAGACGGGATTTGAACTTAGCGCCCAGCCCAGCCAAAGGCCCTCGATAGCTTCGGAACCTGTATTTTGGAGGGTGAGGGTGTAATCAAACACGCCGCCTGCCGCCGGGACATCGGAGAGAAAGCCGTTGACGGCGACATCCTGGGCGCGTGCTGAAAGAGCGGAGTATATCAATGCTGCCGCGATGACTGGAAGAATGCGTATTGAGAACATACTGTGATTGTCTAGATTTGGTTTGGTGAGTTTGATTTGGGAAATTGCGATGGATGGCTCAGGGTTTGCGCCGCTGTGCGGATGAGTGCCATTACGGCGGCGGGAGGGTGTAGATGATCAAGGATGCGGTGTTGTCATCCACGGCGGCGAGGATCGAGGCGTCAGGATCCGATTCCAACGCGGCTGCGAGGCCGAAGGAGCCGCCAAAGGCCGGATCGACCGATAGCTCTTTGACAAATGCGCCGGCCATCGTGAACTCGACGATCTCACTGGGCTGGTTTGAGTCGGGATTAATCACATCGCTGTTAGTGACCAGCAGGTGACCGTTCGGCGCCTCGATCAATCCAAGAGGGCCGTGAAGGTGATCCATATCGCTGTAGATGAGTTTCCCCTTCGTGACGTTCCTGGTCGTCACGGCCGCCCCCGCGATGGCGTATATGGCATTATCTTCCGTGGAGGCCACATAAAGTGTGTCGGTGGCGCCGACGTACACGAGGCCGGTCGGGCCGACGGCGAAGGCTGTGGCATCGGCCCGGTGCTGGTATCCGGACGCGATCACGGTCTTCTTTGTGACGGTGACGGCGCCGGAGGTGACCTGAAGCTCGATGCGTACGATCGTCCCGGCGAATACATTGGAGACGAAGGCGGTGGCTGCGGTTCCGTGGTCAACCAATGTCATGTCCCATGGGCCGTCGATGGTGGGATCGGTGATCGTGCTGACAAGGTTCCCATTATTATCGATGACGAGCAGGGACCCGGGGCCGGAGGTGGCCACGGTGCCATCGGCTGACGGTACGCTGCCGACGATGATGTATCCCTCGCGCAATGTGGCCAGAGCCGTGGAGAGCCCTGTGCCGGGGCCGCCGGGCACGGCATTGGGCACGGTGAAGAATGTGGTGGCGGCGCCGCCGGAGGCGACGCGCACGATGGTGGTGCCGGTCCCCTGGAGGTTACTCATATTGTTGAAGTTGGAGACGAGAATATCGCCGGCTTCCAGCGGGCCGGTTCCGCGTTTGAACTCCGAGGTTATGAAGGCGACTCCGTACGGATTCTGATCGCCATTGGACGGGGTGGTGGAAACGGTTACGGCAGGTGTAGGGAGGAAGGGCTGCACGGCAGCGGGCGCCGGGGAGGAAGCGACGCAAAGGAGAACGGCGGCGGCAAGGAAAGGACGCGCGACCCGGACGGCGATTGCACGGTGCTCGACCTTGCGGCGGAGGATATGAATTGGGAGATTATGCATAGGATTACCGGGTACGTTAATCCTGGCGCGAATGCGCGAACTATAGCGTAACAGGTCCGTTACCTTCCGCGCCCCCACGGGAAGGGGATCAGAAGCGTACCGTGAACTGTGCCGCGATGGTGTGGCTGAGGCCGCCGCCGGTGCTATTGCCGCTTTGCAGGCTGTATTGAAGCTTCAACTCCGTATGGGCTGTAAAGCGATAACCGATTGCCATGTCCGCGCGGCTAACATCATGACCCCATGGAGCGCGCCCGCCATAGCCGTCCGGAACGGTGCCAAAGAATTGCTGGTTCCAGCGAAGGGCAGCGAAAAGCTGAGCGGTAAGTTTATATTTGAGTTCTATGTAGTAGGCCAGCGTGTCGGCGTTTCCCACGCTTGGGATTTCAAAGCGAGCTTCATAACACTCAGCCCATACTTGCAAATAGCGCCAGGCATAACTGGCATCCTGCCCCAACACCCACTCATGATAGTCGCCGATGCCGTTGCCGGACGGGAGTGTCGCGACCGCCTTATCACTTAGATAAGCGCCCTCGCTTGCGGTGAGGCCGAAATGCCACTTCTCATTGGGACTAAATCCCAGATGGGTGTTAACAGCCGGATGATCAAAGCCCGTCTGGGTAATACTCCAATCCTGCGGACGTGCGGACACGGCGGTGTTTTTCAGTTCCGCGGCATAATCCATTTTGCCAAATTGTCCGGAAACGGCGGCGCCGGTGGAGTAATCGGGTCCCCATATAACGGGGAGGTATTCGTACTTGGTGGCCGGGGTAATGCGGCCGGAAAGAAAATACCTGCTATATTTAGGCGCGCCGATGTCGGAAGCGAGGGTAAGATTCTCGTAAGGCAGAGGCGCGTCTATAAAGGGATTCTGCCAGGAGAGATGACGCTCGACCCAGGGCATGACCACCGTGGCGAACTGGCCTATCTGTATATTGAAACGACCGTCATCCCACGGAGTGAAACGGATCGCATACTCATCCAGGCGGATCCCGGCGGAGTGCTCGCCGGGATCGAAACCACGATCCACGCGAGACTGTAGGAAGATATAAATTGTTGGTCCTATCTGCCCATCGAGGAAGAGCGTTAGACGGGGATTGAAAAAGTTGTGGTCGGGGGTGTCGATAAGGCCGGGGGCGGGCCGCGAAAAATGGTAGGCCTCCAGATCGATCAGGCCGCTGAGGCGCAGATTCACGTTGCCATCAAACTGGCTGGTGGTCAGCGCGTCATCCACGCGGTCGAGGATATCGTCCGTGGCGCGCGCGAGCGTGACACTGCACAGAAGCGTGAGGATGAGAAGTCGAATGATCACACATCATGAGGGACGGCGATTTTTGCTTCGTTGGCAATGCGAAATCGCACTTCAAATTCCGTCCAATCGGTCCGCGACTCGACCAGGCGCAAGTCGCCGCCGTGAAGCCGTGCGAGCTCGCGCGCCAGATTGAGACCCAAGCCGTGGCCGGGGATATTCTCATTGGCAGCCCCGCGGTGAAAACGCTCGAAGATGTGCTCCTGCGCCTCCGGGGAGATTGGGGGTCCTCTATTGCCGATAGTAAGGAGGACCCAGCTATCATGCTCGTGGCAGCCTATCCTGATGATTCCGCCCGGACGGTTATATTTACAGGCGTTTTCCAATAGATTCTGGAGAATCAGGCTGATGTATCGTTCCTCGCCGCGGACGTGGATGACGGCATCGCCGACATCGGCTTCAACGTCCAGGGCTTCGGGCTGGGTGCTCAGGTCGTCCTGCATGCTTGCAATAAGCCGGGTAATATTCACAGGCTGGTTTTCGAGTTGGAGGCGGCCGGCCTCCAGGCGGGAGAGCAGGAGGAGGTCTTCGACAATGCTGGTGATGCGAAAGGTCTGATGGACGAGGGCGGATATCTCTTCGCGCGTTTCGTGTGTGAGATTCGGATGAGCCCGCAGTTCCTCAAGGCCCGCCCGAAGGACCGTGACCGGGGTCTTGAGCTGGTGTGAGGTATCGGCGGAGAAGCGGGAGGATCGCTGAAGCTCCATGTGCGTGGATTCGAGGCGGGCTTCGGCCTGCTCCCGCTGGACGCGATTCTGCGCGGAATCCTTGGCCAGTTGCTCGACCGGCTGGGATAGATGGTCGGAGATGATCTTACCCGCGAGCAAGCCGGCGAGGATGAGAGTGGCGCCCGCGCCGATGATCTGCCAGCGCATCCGGCGTTGCCGCTCGAGAAAATCGGCAAGAGGGTAGATGCAAACCTGATAGGCAGGCGGGAACAGGGAAGAGCTATTCACGAGATTATAAAAGACGATATGGGGGACGCCTCCGATCCGGGTGGTAAATCGGCCCCCGGGTCCGCCGGTTGCAGCGATGGCGGCGGTTACTTCGGCGCTTAGCGCTGCCTCCGCCGCTTCGCTGAGTGCGGGAAGATGGACGCGGCCGTGGAGCAAAATCCCGCTCTTGATACCGGTGGCTGTATCTTCGGGCTCAGGTGAGGTGAACCCGAGAACCAGAGCGGAGATTACTTCGCCGGTCTCGGTGGACACGATGGGCACGGCGATCAATTCATCGATGGTTTCCTTTCCATTCACCCTGCCCCGGTACAGGTAACCGATCTGCTGCTGGTTCGGCAAAGTTTTGAGGGCGAGTTGGGCTTCCTCCGAAGCGCTCAGTCTGCCGACTTCATCGGGATTCGGCGGGGAAATAACTGCTCCGTGGGCATCCACGAAGCGATAGTAATTGGCATGCAAGCCAGGCATCGATGGGTCGTCGTCGGGGTCAGTCAAATCGCGCAACTCATCGCTTGCGCTGGGATACAAGAGATCAAGGGCGCCATCCTCCAGCGCGGCGTGGATGCGAGGGCGACGGGCCAGGGAGCGGCAATGCTCGGTAAGTGCGGCGTACCGTATCTCCTCCACACGATGCTCGGAATCGAGCTTACTCTGGAAATCCCTTTGCAATTCATCCCCGAAATTCGCCGCCGCCTCGCGCAGGGCGAAATAAAGTCCCGCGCCGGTAACCAGGGTGACCACGAGCATGATACCGGCCAGGAGCCTTGTCCGGAAGCCCAGCTTGCCCCGGCCGCCCGTGCTCCCTGGTGGTATAAATGGAATCACGGAAGGTCAAGATGCAGGGCTGAGCCATCCTGCAAGTCCACGGGCCGTTCCAATGTGCTGCTGCTGTTGACCCACGCCTTAAGCGTGTAATGCCCCGCGGGGAGACCGTCCAACTTATACTGCCCATCGGTGCCGCTGGTCACAAAGTAGGGGGTTTGCAGGACGAGAATAATGGCGCGCATGTGCTCGTGAATATCGCACCGCAATGTTACGAGGCCTGGCTTGTCAAAGACTTCGGTGGGAACAGGCCTGTCCTGCGGACCATAGCGTCCAAGGTCAAAGCGTTTGGGCGTCGAATAGGAGAAAATGTTGTGATAAACGGTATCTTCGTTCGGGAATGCCACGATGCTTCCCACCTGGATCGGGAGCAGGGCTGGTATGAAGGTGAGATTCTTCTGGACAATTTCCTTCGTGACCGGGGAAGCGGGCCTTGGAAATGTGCCATCCAGATAGACAACCGCCACCGGGGGCATGACTGAGACGATCCCGCCCTTGGAGATTACTTCATAACGCTGTACCACGACTGTCTTTGTCCTGGTCTTTGGCAATGCGACGTGGCCCTCGATGGTTGCAGCGACCAGGCATGAATGGGCGATGACGATCAATATGCCGACCGGGAGGATAAGATTGAGAATGCGCATGGAGTGAGTTGAAAAGAGGCGGGGAATGGAGGTGTGCCGGGATCGATTCAGCGCCTTTTGAAATGTGCGAGGCTCAGGGCGAGGTTTAGGGCGCGGCTTCGCCAAGGGGCCTGATCGCATATCCACGCCCCCTTAAGGTGTGAACGAGCGGAAGGTCAAATTGAAAGTCAATTTTCTTGCGCAAACGGGTGATGAAGATTTCAACGGTGCGAGTGTCGTATTCGTGCTCGCGCTGCCAAACGCGCTCGCAAAGTTCCGTGCGGGAGAAGACGCGATTGGGTTCCTGCATGAGGACCTGGAGCACATCAAACTCGCGTGGGGAAAGTTGAATGAACTTGCCCGCGCGCGACACGCGGCGGTGTTGGACGTCCATGTGCAGATCGGATACGTTCAGCAAATCGGCTGCGCAGGGAGCCATGCCGCGCCGTCCCAGGGCGTCCACCCGCGCCACCAGCTCGTCCATGGAAAAGGGCTTCGCAAGGTAATCATCCGCTCCGGCCTTCAAACCTTTGATGCGGTCACCCACTTCTCCCCGGGCGGTTAAAATGAAAATGCGCACGGGTGATTTTGCCTGACGAAGCTGGGCCAGCACCGAGGAGCCGTCCAAACTCGGCAGGTTCAAGTCGAGAACGATGGTCTCCGGGGGGTGACGCAACGCCGAGCGCAAACCGGCCGCGCCATCCTGCTCCGTGGTGACCTCATGATCCTGGCGCGACAACGCGCGTGCGATATGCCGCGCGAGCTGAGGTTCGTCTTCGATCACGAGTATCCGCATTGGGGTGATGGTAGCATGTCGGGCCGGTCCATGCAATCTGCCGGCCTTTCCGATTCCCGCAGCGGGAGTATCGGCCGGTCACCGTGTTGGTTCCGCTCATATTGATGTCGGTGCTGGTTCAAGTCCGGGGCTTTGTCAGGTCTCAAGATAATCGAATGCGGGAGCCTTCGGCTGTTTGCCACTTAGTCTCTGAACCAATCGTTGCCCACGCTGAAGGAGTTCTCGCCGGCATTGAACTGCTGGGAAGCCGCGGGCTGACCGGCGCTCTGGCGGGGTTTCGCAATCATTGGGCGCCGGACTCGCGGCACGGTCTTCTTTTCAGGCATTCCCGACGCCGCGGGCTCGAGCCGATGGGACACAGTCGCTGCTCCGGCAAATGAGGTGTTGTGGAGCGCGGCCCCGATGAGCAGGCCTATTGCGATTTGCTTGATGGTTCTTATGTTCATGACGGTCTTCGATCTTTACCGATTTTGATTTCTGAGAGGATGCAACGCCTCGTTGTGCGCGCTGTCCTCACACTTCCATACCTGCCGCGGACCTCATTTATTCCAAGAAGCTGAAACAGTTCTGTCAGCGTCCACGGGAATCTTATCAACGCCTTGGGCCACTTTTTGAATTGCGCCGGGAGGCCCTCATTTTAAGTTCCCGATGGGAGAACTCGCGGATGTCATGGTCGCCGGTATTCGCTCTATTCCGGAAAGGCAAAGTTTTGAGAAAGGGTCTAACCCAGGCAGTGCTTGACGGCCTCGCGGCTGGCCGGATCGCGGGCGTAGAGGCGGTAGGAATCACGCAGAATCTGGCTTACAGTCTTGGGGCGCCGCTTCTTTGTCTTCATTCCGTCTCGCTTGGTTACCGATGAGCGATCAGCATCCTGTTCCACTTATGCAAAGACAAGGATGCCTTTGCGATGTCCTCAATGTTTTGATGTTCATGCTTTTCCGTGGTGTTGGATTGGCAGGATCATTTCGGTGGTGAGATCGGGATTGTCTCGAGATAGCTTGATCACGCCGGGCAAACTCACGACGAACGAGGAACCGGTTCCCGCTCCCTCACTATGAGCTGTGACGCTCCCGCCATGCAACTCCACCAGTAGCTGCACGAGGGCGAGACCAATTCCCAAGCCACCATCACGGCGCCGCTCTTCCCCGCCTTGATGGAATAACTCGAACACGTGAGGCAGTACACTGGGTGAGATTCCGATTCCGTCATCGCGAACTTCAATAGTGAGCCGTTCTCCCGCCACATCCACGGTCAGGTGGATGCTGCCGCCCGGCTCGGTATATCTCGCGGCGTTGGTAAGCAGGTTATTTACCACCTGCTGCAGCCGTAATGGATCGGCCATCAGATAGACCGGTTCCTGGGGAAGAGAGACACTCAACCGGTGCCTTCGCTTCGCGATGAGCGGGCCGGCGGTCTCAACACAGGTCGAGATGATGCTTCTCACATCAAAGAATTCCCGATAAAGGACAATTTTGCCCTGCTCGCCGCGACTTATATCCAAAACGTCCTCGATGATCCGGGCCAGATAGTGTGCCTGGCGTTCAACGATTTCACACATCTTGCGGCTGGCGCTTTGGTCATGCCGCGTTTCCTTGGTATATTCCACTGCGAACAGGATCGACGCGAGCGGCTCGCGCAGCTCATGGGCTAAAATCGACATCTCCTGTCCGTTGCTCGATGAGAATTGATGTTCTCTACCGCAAGGTTCGCACATAGGCGACGAGGGCTGCAATCTGTTCATCATGGTATTTTTTGGAAAAGGAAGGCATTTCGCCTTTGGTTCCATTTTTGATCTGCGAGGCGATGCGGGCATCGCTAATAGCGAGGTTGTGGAGGTCGGGGCCTTCATCGCCATGCCCGTCATCCCCGTGACAATCCCCGCAACTCTGGGCAAAAAACCCTGCTCCCTGGGCCAGGAGTTGGGGCGAGACCGCAGTATTGGAGGATGCCCCCCCGGTGAAGAAGGGCCAGCTTGATATCTTCTGGATGGGGCTGGCCATCAGCAAGGCGCTGCCCAGGGAAACCGCGCTGAAAAGGAGAGCCCATAGGAGAGCCTTCTTTTCCAGCGATAGCTTCGCGCGGACGGTCCGCGAGTTCCCGTTCCGCGACGATTCGCCGGCGAGGGTCTTTCTTTCGAGGGAGAGATTCACGGATGTTGCCTATGAATTGAGAATAAGTTCACCACCCCAATAACCCGCGCCAGCCATCAGGCCCGCCGTAAGGAAGAGCACGGCAAGATAGATGGCAAAACCGCGCGGAGAGGCCTTGTCTCCCACCATGGCGCGCCATGCGCCGAGGCCTGCCAGCAGGGCAAACGCGGGCCAGACGAAGAGATGATGGAATAGCTCGGCATCATGTCCGAGCACTCGCCCCTTCGTCATGAACAGCCCGGATAGCACCGCGGGAAATGTCCCGAGCGCCCCCAGGATGATGGTGAAGTATCCGGCTGCGCGAAGCTGCGCCCTGCGCGGCGACGAGGCCGGCACGAGGGCACTCAGGCCGTCGAACAACGCAGCGGCCATGGCAAGCGCCACAGGGAAGTGTGTGCTGGCACCGTGGAGTTTGGGCCAGAGAGTGGGATCGATCGACATGATGCAGGAGCGCGTTCACGCGAGTGTGGAGTCGATGATGGCGAGATGATGATCGACTTCAGTGTATTTGACGCTGGTCAGGCCCAGCATGCTGCGCAATTGCGCTGCGGGAACCACCATCGGCCCCGGCTTGGGGGCGGTACCCGGCGCGGGCTGGGGAAAGGCGACGGAACGAGCCGTGTGAAACGTCATGTTCCCCTCGATTTTTTGAATCTGCTGGTGGATGTGGCCATTGAGGACGGTGACGGAACCGTAAGGCTTGAGCATCTGGAGCGCCTGCGCGCCATCGGTGGTGCCCCAGCCCCATGCCGGATAAATTTCCCAAAGCGGCACATGGGCAAAGACGACGATGGGCGTGCTGGTGGAGATTGCGGCGAGATCCTTTTGCAGCCAGGTGAGTTGGTCCTGGCCCAGGTTCCCCATGCCGAGCTCGGTCTTGCCCATGACATTGACCAGGCCAATGAAGTGGACGCCTTTTTGATCGAAGCTGT
>Ga0182024_10022931_pt1 | contig 11218 bp, 10 predicted proteins | sample P32metaG_FD_120480 | JGI IMG/M metagenome (GOLD analysis project Ga0182024, IMG submission 120480) | Permafrost microbial communities from Stordalen Mire, Sweden - P3-2 metaG (Illumina Assembly) | ecosystem: Environmental > Terrestrial > Soil > Wetlands > Permafrost | place: Sweden: Stordalen... | reverse complement strand
GGAACGCTGGCGAAATTCTCCGTGTCGGCGCTGATGTTTGACTACGTACTGACGGGCCCGATCAGCGGCGTTTCCGCGGGCCAATACCTGGCCGGCCTTCTCAACGAATTGTTCGCCTATTTTCACACCGGCATCGTCCTTTCCGAGAATTCGACCGCGGCGTTTATCGCGGTTCTGGTCACTCTCTTTTTCTGGTGGGAGAACATCAAGGGCGTGCATGAATCCAGCGACAAAGCGCTGAAAATCATGCAGATCACCACCGTGATGGTCATCGTGCTGATCGTATGGTGCACGTACACGATTTGGGTTCGCGGCGCGCATCTGCCTCCGTTTCCCACGCCCGCCAATATCCAGCTGGACAAGAGGTCTCTTGGCTGGCTCTCCGGACACGAAATTGTGCGCATGATTCCGATGATCGCCGTGTTTGTCGGCATCGGACATTCCGTTCTGGCGATGAGCGGCGAAGAATCGCTCGCGCAGGTGTACCGCGAGATCGAGGCCCCCAAGCTGCCGAACTTGAAAAAAGCGGGCTTGATCATCTTTATTTACAGTCTGCTGTTCACTTCCCTCGTATCTTTTTTCGCCGTCATGATCATTCCTGACAGCGTGCGAGGAAAGTATCTGGAGAATTTGATCGGCGGCCTGTCCATGAGCCTCGCGGGCCCGTTCGGGCTGCGGCTCGCCTTTCATACATTCGTTGTCGCGGTGGGAACGCTGATCCTCGCGGGAGCCGTGAATACGGCCATCGTGGGATCGAATGGCGTGCTCAATCGCGTTTCTGAAGACGGCGTGCTTGCGGACTGGTTCCGGCAGCCGCACCGGAAATACGGCACGTCCAATCGCATCATCAATATCGTCGTGCTCTTCCAGATCCTTACGATCATCGCCAGCCGCGGCGATGTGACGTTTCTCGCCAACCTGTACGCGTTCGGCGTGATCTGGAGCTTCACCATGCAGGGGATTGCCGTGCTCGTGATTCGCTACACGCATCCCGGCGACCGCGAATACCGCGTGCCATTGAATTTTCATTTGTTCGGGAAGGAAATTCCGCTGGGCCTGGCCCTGATCACGCTGATTTTATTCCTCATCGCGATCGTAAACCTGTTCACCAAGCCGAGCGCGACCGTGGCCGGGCTGATTTTCTCGTTCATCATGTTCGGCGTGTTCACCGTGTCCGAACGAATCACGCATAAAAATCGCGGCGCAGCACACGTCGAGATGGATCAGTTCAACGTCGCGTCGCAGGAAGAGCTCACCCGGCAATCCGTCGGCGTCCGGCCCGGGAGCGTTCTTGTGCCGGTCAGCAACTATCACGCGCTGTACCACCTGCAGGCGGTTTTGGACCGCATCCGCACGGAGCGCCGTGATATTGTCGTGATGCACGTGCGGCTCCTCAGCCGGTCGACCTCTGGATCGAGTGAACTCGAAGCTGAGCAGCTTTTTGGCAGCGTCGAGCAATTCCTGTTCACGAAGGCGCTGTCGCTGGCGGAAAAGCGCGGCAAGCCGATTCGTCTCGCCGTCGTCTCCGCCAATGACCTGTGGGGCGGCATCCTGAATGCCGCGGTGAAACTGGAGGCCAGCACCATCGTCCTGGGCCGCTCGGGGAAAGTTTCGCTTGCCGAGGAGGCCAGGGAGATCGGCCTCGCATGGGAGCAGATTCCCGATCCTCGCCCGCAATTTAACCTGGAGATTTTCACGCCGGGAGGCCAGCGCGAATTCTTCCTGCTTGGTCCGCACGCGCCGAATCTCACCTCGAACGAAGTGCGCCTCGTGCACCGCCTCTGGCTGCGCTTCAGCGATCTCGTGTCTCCGGACGAGCTTCATCATCACGATGTGGTCCACTTTGCGCTCGATGAAGTGATGAAGGAGTTGGAAGATGGTAAGGAATCAGACGTCGCCGCCCGCCTGAAAGAACACATCAACAAAAACAAAGCTGCACATACGAAGCATGAGTAGCGCAGGCTTCAGCCTTTGGATTTTCTGCAGGGTGGCAATGTTGGAAATCCACAGGCTGAAGCCTGCGCTACTAAAGGCCGCGCCCCTTGACCGGGCGATCGCAATTACGCCGGTCGAAGTTCCGACGTGCACTGCGAGCACTTCGTCGCCTTGGCCGGCACAGTGCTCAGGCAATAGGGGCAATCGCGCGTTGCGGGCGCAGCTGCGGGCGCCGGCTTAGGCGCGAGACGGTTGACCTGGCGCACCAGCAGAAACACCGCAAACGCCACGATCAGGAAATTGATCACCGTGTTCAGGAAAAGCCCGTAGTTGAGGGTCGCCGCGCCCGCAGCCTTGGCTGCAGCGATTGTGGGGTAATGTGTCTCGGTCAAGTTCACGAAAAGATTTGAAAAATCGACGTGGCCGAGGAGCCTCCCGATCGGCGGCATCAAAATATCCTGCACAAATGAATTGACGATTTGCCCGAATGCCGCGCCAATGATGATGCCGACGGCCATATCGACCACGTTCCCGCGCATTGCGAATTCCTTGAATTCCTTGATCATGGCACGTTCCTCCGATTTGCGTGAACTTGGCCTCGACTAGTCCGCCCGCAGCGATAACACGGCGGCCAGGATCCCGCGCAGCGCCAAAATCGTCCCGGCAGCCGCAAACACAATTCCCACCCGGCGAAATTCCACAAATCCAAGTGACAGCATCATGAGTCCGACGAGGATCAGCGAAGCCCCGCCCACCTGCATGGCAGTGCGATCCGATGTCCGCGCCCCGCGCGCCGTTTTGGCCAACGTGCGGGCGCCCCAATAGATCAGGACCGCGCCGAGGCCCAGCCATGCGGGGCCTCGCGGGTTGAAATTTCCAGGGTCCAGCCGTCCGCTCAATCCGACCCAGACCAAAAATCCTCCGAGCAGGATGAAGATGAACTCGGTCAGCATCCGGAACATATTGGCCGGGTTTAGCATGCTGGCTTCGGGCCGGTTATGCCCGTTCGATCCGGACGGATTTCAATTCGACGGGCTGCTTCGGCTTGTCGTTCGCTCCCCGCGGCAATTCCGAAATTTTCGTGGCCACATCCATCCCTTCGACAACCTCGCCGAAGATGGAATGCTTGTTATCGAGCCAGGGCGTCGGCGCGACAGTAATGAAAAACTGGCTCCCGTTTGTGCCGGGTCCGGCGTTCGCCATGGAAAGTTTTCCCGGTTTGTCGTGCTTCAGGGACGGATGGAACTCGTCGCCAAAGCGATAGCCGGGATCTCCGGTTCCCGTGCCGAGGGGGCACCCCCCTTGAATCATGAATTGCGGAATCACGCGATGGAAAACGAGGCCGTCGTAAAAGGGACGCTTCACTTTTTGCCCGGTCTTCGGATCTTTGAATTCCTTGGTGCCTTCCGCGAGACCTACGAAATTCCCGACCGTCTGTGGCGCTTCCTTTTCGAACAGGCGGACAACGATCGTCCCCTGCGAAGTATCGAACACGGCGTACGTGCCTGGTGCGCGGCTCAAGACCACCTCCTGTTGAGAGCAAAATGCGCTGGCATTATCACCCATTCCGGGCGAGGAGGCCAGCGTTGCCCTCGAAAATGGGCCGTCGCGATTTTATCGGAGCGCTTGCGCGCGCCGGAGTGCTAAACTTCCGTCCTTCGCGGGTTGCATCGCGGCGTCGTGCTGGTGAATCCAATGGCTGGCAGGGAGAAAACCACTTGAACAACGTCATTATCATCGGGAGCGGCTGCGCCGGGCTGACGGCCGCCATCTACGCCGGCCGCGCCAATCTAAAGCCTGTGGTTATCGACGGCTACGAGCCGGGCGGGCAGCTCTCGCTCACGACGATGGTTGAGAATTTCCCCGGGTTTCCCGACGGCATTCTCGGACCGGACTTGATTGAAAACATGCGCAAGCAGGCGCTGCGCTTCGGCGCGGAATTCAAGTCCGGCGCGATCACGGACGTGGATTTGAGCAAGCGGCCGTTCAAAATTACGGCGGGCAACGACACGTATGAGACTCTCTCGTTGATCATCGCGGCGGGTGCGACCGCTCGCCTCATGGGACTTGAGTCCGAGCGCAAGCTGATCGGCTACGGCGTCTCCACGTGCGCCACCTGCGACGGCTATTTTTTCCGGGGCAAGGACATCGCGGTCGTCGGCGGCGGCGACTCGGCGATGGAAGAGGCCAATTTTCTTTCCCGATTCGCAAGCAAGGTGTATCTGGTACACCGGAGGAAGGAATTTCGCGCCTCAAAAATCATGGTCGATCGCGCGCGCGCCAATGAGAAAATTCAATTTGTCACCCCGGTGGTCGTCGAGGACATTTCGGATGTGTCCAAGGGGGGCGTGGAATACATGACGCTGCGCAACACCGAAACGAATCAGACTTCGAAGCTGGACGTTGAAGGTATATTCATCGCCATCGGCCACGTGCCCAACACCAAGGTTTTTGCCGGCAAACTCGACATGGACGAGAACGGTTACCTCATCACGCATCACGGAAGCCGGACCAAGATTCCCGGCGTATTTGCCGCCGGTGACGTGCAGGACCATCACTACAAGCAGGCCGTGACCGCCGCCGGCTCGGGCTGCATGGCCGCGATCGACGCCGAATAATTTCTCGAGGCCCCTCCGGACCGCTGAAGTCTCTTCTCATTTCACAGCGCTCCCGGCACAACTCCCATGTTACGCGCGCTGCTGCTCGAACTGGCAAAAAGCTCCCGGCTTCGCCGCTGGATTACTTCCAATGGCGCGACGCGTCGCATGGCCCAACGGTTCGTTCCCGGCGAGGAACTGGCTCCTGCCATCGAAGCGGCGCGAGCCTGCAACAAAGCGGGAATGACCGTAAGCCTGGATCACCTCGGCGAAAACGTGGTGACGCGCGAGGATGCGGAACGCGCGCGCGTCTCGTATACGGAAGCGCTCGAACAGATTGCGGCGGCAGGCGTCGAGGGAAACGTCTCGCTGAAGCTGACGCATCTCGGTCTCGATCTCGGCGGGGAATTCTGCGCGGAGCAATTGCGCATCGTCACGCGCTGCGCGGAGGAGCTCGGAAATTTCGTTCGCGTGGATATGGAAGGCTCGGCGTATACCGACCGCACGCTGCGCATGGTCAAGCAGGCCCGCGCGGAAACAACTGCGGTTGGAACCGTCATTCAGGCGTATCTCTACCGCAGCGAGGAGGATATCCGCGACTTGCTGGACATCGGCTGCCGCATTCGTCTCGTCAAAGGCGCATACAAAGAGCCCACGCGGATCGCGTTTCGTCGCAAGAAAGATGTCGACGCGAACTTCATTAAGCTGATGAAGATTCTTCTCCCGAGCGGAATCTACCATGCCCTCGCCACGCACGACCCGGGGATGATCGAAGCCGCCATCCGATTTGCCGCCGAGCAAAACATCACCAAGGACAAGTTTGAATTTCAAATGCTCTACGGAATTCGGACGGATTTGCAAGCCCGCCTGGTGCGGCAGGGCTATCGCGTGCGCGTGTACATTCCCTTCGGGAAGGATTGGTTTCCATATTTCATGCGCCGCCTGGCGGAGCGTCCCGCGAATTTGTTTTTCTTCGCGAAGAATTTTTTCCGCGGGACCGCGCCCACGGGTTAGCTTTTGAATCTTGTGGAACAGGATTCAGCCTGTGGGGGGTGGCCCTTGCAGGGCTGAAACCCCACAGGCTGAAGCCTGTTCCACGGGGGAAAAACTTATGCGCGCGATGATTCTGGATCAACCGGGCAAACCTCTCACTCTCCGCGATGTACCTGTGCCCGAACCCCGCGGCCGCCAGGTTCTACTCCAGGTCCTGGCTTGCGCCGTATGCCGCACCGATCTGCATGTGGTGGACGGCGAATTGCCGAACCCGAAACTCCCTCTGATCCTTGGCCATGAAATTGTTGGCCGTGTAACACGCTTCGGAGAACAAGCGAGCCTGCTTTCCGTTGGCCAGCGCGTCGGCGTGCCCTGGCTTGGCTGGACGGACGGCGAATGTTCCTATTGCCGCGCGGGCCAGGAAAATTTGTGTGTGAAGGCGCTTTTCACAGGGTACACGCTTGACGGAGGCTACGCGGAATTCACCGTCGCCGATGAGCGCTACTGCGTCCCGATTCCCGAATCTTATTCGGACGCCGGGGCCGCACCGTTGCTCTGTGCGGGATTGATCGGCTACCGTTCGCTGGCGCGCACGGGCGACGCGAAACGCCTGGGCATTTACGGATTCGGCGTCGCGGCTCACATCATCGCCCAGGTGGCGCGATATCAAGGCCGCAGCGTGTACGCCTTCACGCGCCGCGGCGATGAACAGGCGCAGCGATTCGCGAAAGGGCTGGGCGCGGCCTGGGCGGGAGGATCGGAAGAGCGTCCGCCCGAGGAACTGGACGCCGCGATCATTTTTGCGCCCGTCGGCGCGCTGGTTCCTGCCGCGCTGGCCGCCGTCCGCAAGGGAGGAGCGGTCGTGTGCGGCGGCATTCACATGAGCGACATCCCCTCGTTCTCCTACGAGTTGTTGTGGGGAGAGAGGTCCGTCAGTTCGATCGCGAATCTTACGCGGAAAGACGCCGCGGAATTCATGGACATCGCGCCCAAAGTCCCAGTGATCACGACAACGCAGCCATTTGCGCTGGAACAGGCCAATGAGGCTTTAAATCAGTTGCGCAGCGGGAAGTTGCAAGGCGCAGCCGTGCTGATGTGCAATGAAGCGCGCCACGACTAAACCCAACAGGCTGAAGCCTGCGCTACTGGACGTGATATACTTTTTCGGAGGAGAAACCGGCTTGTGCTGTTGCCGGTTTGATGATATAAAACTCAACTTTCCATGCGAAAGTAAGGCGGATTTTGGTTATTTTAAGCTATAGATATCCCTCGAAGGAGAGTCCCGATGGCGTACGTAATCGCTGAGCCTTGTGTCGGAACAAAGGATACGGCATGCGTCGATGTCTGCCCGGTCGATTGCATCCATCCGCGAAAAGATGAACCGGCATTCGAGTCCGAGCCGCAGCTCTATATCAGTCCCGTGGAATGCATTGACTGCGGCGCCTGCGTCCCGGTTTGTCCGGTGACAGCGATCTTTGCCCTGGAAGATTTGCCGGAGAAGTGGGCTCACTTTACACCGATTAACGCGGACTGGTACACCAAGCAAGGTTGAACCTGACCGTCCGAAAACGGCAACTTGTCCGAGCGGGTTTTCGTGCGGCGTTCCTTTTGCAAAAGAAGGGCGCCGCATTTTTTTGGAAAGTTCGATCGCGTCCAGGTTCGACGGCTCAAGTGGCGGCAGGATGGCGGGCTTTTTTAATTCTTTCATGCGCCTGCCGGCAAGTATCTGCGTCTCACCGTGGTAGTTGGAAACCGGCCGCCGGGGATCTCTTACTCCGAGAATACCCAACCGGAGCCGGAGTCTGAGGAGCCTCACATTGTCATCCACGCGAACGCCAAAATCTACCGAGGTAGAGGAAGTCTTGGCAACTCAGCAAGAGCCGCAAACCAAGATCAAAAATAAAATCGTACCCGCCGTGGCCACCATCGCGGGGACGGCGACAGCCGTCCCTCCGCATGTGCTCTCCCGTGAAATCGTGAAGAACCGCATCGGCGATGTCTTTTCGCTTGACGGCTCAAGGCTGGACGCGATACGCGAAGTGATCGACAATTCGGCGATCGATCAGCGGTACAGCGTGTTTCCTCCGGAATATACGATTGAGCCCCGCCCGCTCGCGCAAATCAACGCCGAGTATCAGGAAAAATCCGTCGAGCTTGGCCTGCAGGTGGCCGAGCGATCGCTGGCGCAGGCCGGGATGACGCCCACCGACGTGGACATGCTCATTACGGTTTCGTGCACGGGCGTCATGATTCCTTCGCTGGACGCCCACATCGCAACGATCATGGGGTTTCGACCTGATGTGCGGCGGCTACCCATCACGGAACTCGGCTGTGCCGCTGGCGCCGCGGGACTCGCGCGCACCTGGGAATATCTTTCCGCGTTTCCGGATCGCACGGCCCTGTTGATCGCGGTTGAGATTCCGACGCTCACCTTTCAGCGCAGGGACGCTTCCCAGGCCAACTTGATTTCGGCCGTGCTGTTCGGTGACGGCGCGGCGGGTGTGGTCGTCACAGGCCGCGAAGCGCCCGGGCCGCGCATTTTGGCGTCCGAATGCTTTCTGTTTCCCAATTCGCTCGCCGCGATGGGTTTCGACCTGCGCGATTCCGGATTTCACATCGTTCTTTCCAAGGATGTGCCCGAACTCATCCGGGAAAGGGTCAAGGATCTGGCGGAGGGTTTTCTCGCGCGCCAGGGATTGCGGCGCGACGATATTTCCGCGTTTCTCCTGCATCCGGGCGGCCAAAAGTTATTGTCCTTCATGCAGGAGGAATTGGGATTGGAACGCTCCGACACGGAAATTTCCTGGGACATCCTGCGCCGTTACGGCAATCTTTCAAGCGCCAGCGTTCTGTTCATTTTGAACGAGTGGCTGGTTCAGAAGGAAATGCCGTCGGGAAGCTACGGGCTCTTAATGGCGTTCGGGCCGGGCTTCACGGCGGAGATGCTCCTGTTGCAATGGCCATGAGGGTTGCCTATCTCTGGCTGCTGGTGTTTGTTGCCATTGGGCGGCTCGCGGAATTGAAAATTTCGCGCCGCAACCAGCGCAGGCTCGAAAACCAGGGCGTTCGAAAAATTCCCGAACGACATTTTCGTTGGATGGTGCTATTGCACGCCGGCGTCATTGTGTGCGCGGGCGCCGAAGTCCTGATCCTTCATCGTCCGTTTATCCTCGCGCTGGCCATTCCGATGGCTGCGCTGTTTGTTCTGGCCAATCTTCTCCGCTGGTGGGTGATTCGAACGCTAGCCGGGCACTGGAACGTCGAAGTAATGGAATCGTCGCGCGTGGGTGTGGTGTGCACAGGACCTTATCGCTGGGTGCGTCACCCGAATTATGTGGCCGTTGTGATGGAGATCTTTTCGCTGCCTATGATCCACACAGCATGGATCACGGCGATTGCTGGAACGCTGGGAGATCTTGAGATTCTGCGGCGCAGGATAAAAGTCGAAGATGGCTTTCTCATGTCGAACCCCGACTATCGCCTCGCCATGGGCGATAAGCCCAGATTTATTCCCCGATTATTTAAGCGGCAAACGAAAGTGACGGGGGGAGAACGCGCCGCTTGAATCCCCCGGGCGAAATCGCTATGCGATTCTTAGCCCATCTGGATGGGAAGGACTCAGCGTGACATCATCTTGCCATTTCATTCCGTGCCGGCGATTGAATTTCGTAGGAAACAAGGGCTAATGGGAGAGCTTGTGCCCTTCATGGCGCGCGATCCGCGGGGGCTTCCTCGATTCGGGAATTTCTCCGGCCTTGAGAGCGGCAAGCCACTCGCGCACAGCCTCCCGAAGCGCCTCAATTTCAAGGCCGCCATGACCTTCCGGGAAACAATCGAGTTTCAAGAGCCCCGCCTTTAACAGGTTTCGCGTCCCGTGCAGGTTTGAGCGGGAATAGTGGTGGAACGCTGCGGCAACTTGGATCAGACCCTGGAGAAACTTCTTGTCCGGGTTCGGCGTCTCAAGCCACACTTCCTCCCAGTGCTCGTGAGCGTCGTAGAAGTGCGCGGAATTGAACGCTTCAAGCCCCTTCTGATACAGCCGATCTTTTTCGTGAGAATCCATGCGCGATTGTGGGCCTTCATCCACCTGTAATAATGAATGCGGCATCATAGCAGAAGCTTATTGAAGCCGTCCGTCATGTGCGCAGGTGTCGCAGTTCGTAATCGTGGCAATCGGGCATTTGAATTTCTCCATTCGATCCTGGCCGCGCTATCATGGTTGGTCTGCGCAGTCGCGAGGTTCTTGCTTGCCGAAATTCAATTTGGTTTTGCTCATTCACGCGCACCAACCCGTCGGTAACTTTGACGAGGTAATGGAACGCACGTACGAGCGTTCCTATTTGCCGTTTGTCGAGTGCGTGGCGAGGCACCCGCGCGTCCGTCTAGGGCTGCACTATACGGGCTCGCTTCTGGAATGGCTGGCAGAAAAGCATCCCGAATATATCCAGCGGATTGGCGCGCTCGTGGCGCGCGGCCAGGTGGAGATGGTCGGAGGAGGATTTTACGAACCGATCCTGATCGCGATTCCGCACGAGGATCGAATCGAGCAGATTCGGCGGTTGAGCCAGTTTATCGAAGAACATTTTGGAAAGCCTCCCGCCGGCGCATGGCTCGCCGAACGCGTGTGGGAGCCCCAATTGCCCGCGGCGCTTGCTGAGGCCGGTGTGGAATACACGTTGGTCGACGATAGCCACTTTCTTACGGCGGGGCGCGAAATTCCGGAGCTTTTCGGCTACTACGTCGCTGACGAATGCGGCAAAACGGTGAAGGTAATTCCCGGCCTCCAGGAACTCCGCTACCTGCTCCCGTTCGGCACCGTCGAGGATACCGTCGCGTTCCTTCGCCGGTCCGCGACCGATCATCCGGGCGGAATGGCCTCCATGGGCGACGATATGGAAAAATTCGGCGCCTGGCCGCACACCTACGAGCATTGCTACCGCGACGGCTGGCTCGACAGTTTCTTCAGCGCCATGGAGGCAAACTTCGAGTGGCTGGAAATGGTTCCGCCGGGCGAAGCGCTCGCGTCGCACGTGCCGCTCGGGCGCGTGGACCTGCCGACGGCGTCGTACACGGAGATGATGGAATGGGTATTGCCCACTTCGGTGCGCCAGAAATTTCACGCGCTGCTCGATGAATTTTCAGCCCGGCCCGACGTGCGGCGGTTCCTGCGCGGCGGATTCTGGCGCGGATTTTTCAGCAAGTATGCCGAAGCCAATCTGCTGCAAAAGAAAATGCTGCGAGTCTCCTCGAAATTGCGCAGCGGCGGCGGGAAAGGCTCTAGAAAGAACACGAGGAGTGAGCAATTGCGCGCCAAAGCAATCACTCACCTTCTTCGGTCGCAATGTAACGACGCGTACTGGCACGGAGTCTTTGGCGGCCTCTACGCCCCCCATTTGAGAACGGAATTGTGGCGGGAGCTGGTCCGCGCCGAGACGATTGCCGACTCCCTGAATCACGGCGCGAAGCAGTATCAGGCAATGGCGCAGCTCGATTTCGACGCGGACGGCCGCGAAGAAATTGAAATTACCTCACCCAAGTTCGCCGCGGTGATCAAGCCCTCCGACGGTGGCACGCTGGAGGTCTTGGATTTCCGTCCGAGCGCGGTGACGCTGATCAATTCGCTCCAGCGGCGCGTCGAGGCCTACCATTCCAAATTGCAGAATGCGGCCACGTTTGCCGCCAAAGTCGCCTCG
>Ga0182024_10022930_pt1 | contig 11218 bp, 8 predicted proteins | sample P32metaG_FD_120480 | JGI IMG/M metagenome (GOLD analysis project Ga0182024, IMG submission 120480) | Permafrost microbial communities from Stordalen Mire, Sweden - P3-2 metaG (Illumina Assembly) | ecosystem: Environmental > Terrestrial > Soil > Wetlands > Permafrost | place: Sweden: Stordalen... | reverse complement strand
TGGTCAAACGTGACTCCGCCCGCGGTTACGGCGTGGAGTAAGGCGCCTCAGGTGGAGGCGTCCCATTTCGATACAAACACCGCGTAGATTTCTGTCAGCCGCATGCGCATCGACGATTTACACCCTTACATATTCCGGACGCACGACGGGGGCAAAACCTGGCAAGCGATTCATGACGGCCTACCGTTGAACGCACCTGTGAATGCAGTCCGCGAGGACTCCGAGCGAAAGGGATTGTTGTTCGCGGCGACCGAGAACTCCGTATGGGTGTCGTACGATGATGGGGACCACTGGGACTCGCTGCAGTTGAACCTTCCGCATACCTCAATGCGGGATTTATGGATCCACGACGACGACCTTATTCTGGCGACCCACGGCCGATCGATTTGGATCCTCGATGACATCTCTCGGCTGCGGCAATTGAAGAATTCGAATATGCGCGATGCGGTGCTTGTGTACCCAGCCCCCGCTTACCGCCTGAGGCGCAGCACATGGACGGACACTCCCGTACCGCCGGATGAGCCCGTTGCACTCAATCCGCCCGCCGGCGCCATCATCGACTACTTTCTGCCCCGCGACGCAAAACGCCCAGTGATGCTCGAGGTGTTCGGCAGCAACAGGAGACTTGTTCGTCGCTTCCGAAGCGATGATCGCCTGGAGCCGAGCGCGGAAGAGCTGGCACGCGAACTTATCCCACAGTATTGGCTTGCACTGCCTCGAGCCTTGCCGACGCGGAGCGGTATGCACCGCTGGATATGGGACCTTCACTACTCTGCGCCGTTGACGACGGCTCGTGGCTATCCGATTTCCGCCGTACCTCACGCGACGCCGCAGGAGCCCGAAGGACCGCTCGCCGTTCCCGGCAGTTACATCGTACGCCTCACAGTAGATGGCAAGCGTCTTGAAGCGGCGCTAACGCTGAAGCCCGATCCACGCGTACCGCTCCCAGCCGGCGCACTTCAGGATCAATTCCGCTTGGCGACAAAACTTGCCGATCTCCTGAGCGCGAGCTCACGGGCGGTCCTCAGGGCCAAGTCTGAGCACGAACAGCTGAAGGCGCTCGCGCCGACCGGGGCGGCGGCGGAAGCGGCTCAACGCTACGATGCACGCCTGTCGGCGCTGTTAGGTTCCCCAGATCAAAACGAAGACAAGGACGAGGGAATGACGAAATTAACCCTGACCGATGCCAACAGCCACATCAATACACTCTATACCGACGTTAACCGCGCCGATGCGGCACCGACCGCGGCACAGCTGAATGCGACTGAGGCGGCGCAAGAGGCGTTCTCGGGCCTGATGCGTACATGGCAGCAGCTGCAGGCTGACCTGCCGTCTCTCAATGGGCGCCTGCGGGCGGGAAAAATTGGCCAAATTCGCACGGACCTCTCGCCTCCGAAAGACCTCAACGTCGCGGATGAAGACTGAGGAAGTCATCGCCATCACTTGTGGCCACGAATGTGCGAACGAGTCATGTCAAACCGCGACTCGCTCATCGCTGCGCTTGATCGCGCTACTCTTTCGGTTCGTAGCGCTCGCCACATGGCGCACGAGTTGGCATCTTCTACCGCCGCCCTCGCGCTGGTGCCTCCTCCGACGTCAGCGCATCATAGCCTCATCAGGTAATCGAGAAGTTCGCATGCGCCGAGTTGCCGCCGTTCTGATGGTGCTGATAGCGCCCAATGTACTGGCCTACACCGCCGATGAGCTTGCCGCTAAAAACGTTGAAGCCAAGGGCGGTCTCGACAAACTAAATGCGATTCGGTCGCTGCGCCTGTCGGGCACCCTACGGCTCAATGGAGGGATTCTTCAGCTCGGGTACGTCACATTGATCAAGCGGCCGGGGTCGATCCGGTATGAAGCGCTCCTTCAAGGCTTAGCTCAAATCCAGGCGTACGACGGTGTGCAAGCCTGGCAGATCGATCCGTTTCAGGGTCGCAAGGACCCGGAGAAGCTCTCCAACGATGACGCGAAAAGTCTGGGAGAGGACGCCATGGATTTCATCGGTCCGCTAGTCGACTACAAAGCAAAGGGCTACACGCTCGACTATCTGGGCACCGAAGACGTCGACGGCACAGAGGCGCACAAGTTGCGCATGATGCGGCCAAACGGGGATCTCATCTACGTCTATCTCGATCCCGATTATTTTCTTGAAATCCGAACAGTAAACCGGCGCATCGAGCATGGTGTGCCCAAGGAGACGGTCACTGACTACGGCGACTACGAAAAGGTGGACGGGGTCTACATCTCATTTGAGCAGGAGTTCGGGCCGAAAGGCTCCCGCGATCGTCAGAAGGTGGAGATCGAGAAGGCGGAAGCAAACGTCTCAGTCGACGATATGCAGTTCCATTTTCCGGCCGCGCGACCGAGCGCTGCTACAGCAAGCAAACAAGGAAAGGGTTGATGCGAATCGAATTTGCGACGCTAGCCGGTGCATTGCTTTGCGCTCTCAGTGTCACGGGTTTTGCGCAGGCAGATGGAGCGCTCCTCGTCGACTCTGGGACTATTTCCGGCCTTGGCGCACGGAACATTGGCTCGGCGGCCATGAGCGGGCGAATTTCCGCCCTCGCAGGCTACAACGATGCTTCCGGCAAGGTGACGCTCTTCGTCGGCGCTGCTAGCGGCGGCGTTTGGAAATCAACGGACGGGGCGACAACATTCAAGCCGGTATTCGACGATGAGCCGGTCCAGTCGATTGGCGCGATCGCGCTCGATCCGTCCAATCCGAAAAATGTCTGGGTCGGCAGCGGTGAGACGTGGACACGCAATAGTGTTTCGGTGGGTGATGGCATTTACAAGTCCACGGATGCGGGTGAGACCTGGGCGCACGCCGGCCTGCCGAATTCGGAGCGCATTGCCAAGATCGTCGTTGACCCGCGCGCGGCCGATACAGTCTACGCCTGTGTGCCGGGTAGGCTGTGGAGCGACTCGGCAGAGCGCGGCCTGTATAAGACCAGCGACGGCGGCAAGAGTTGGCAGCTTGTGCTCAAGGGATCTAATCCATCGACGGGCTGCGGCGGCATGGCGATGGACCCGAGCAACCCGGACGTGTTGCTCGCAGGCCTATGGGATTTTCGCCGCCGAGGCTGGACGTTCCGTTCCGGGGGCAACGGCCCGGACGCGCCGTCCGGCAGCGGCCTATATCGCAGCGCCGATGGCGGCAAGACATGGACGGAGCTTACTGCCCAAACCTACAAAGCCCTGCCGCCGAAGCCCTACGGCCGCATCGCGCTCTCATTCGCACCCAGCGATGCAAAGACGATCTACGCTTTCATTGAGTCGACCGACTCGACGTTGGTGATCTCGCATGACGGCGGCGCGACCTGGGAGCGGGGCGACAAAAGCCAATGGATGGTATGGCGGCCATTCTATTTTGCAAACCTCATCGTCGATCCGAAGGATGCGCGACGCGTTTTCAAGACGGACGGCAGCCTCATCCTGAGTGAGGACGGCGGCAAGAGCTTCAGCGCAGTCGGCGGCTTCAGCGGGATGCACGGCGATGTGCACGACGTCTACGTCGACCCGAGCAATACACAACACGTCTTTGCGGGCGACGACGGTGGGTTGTGGATCTCCTTCGATGGCGCAAACAAGTGGTGGAAGACCGACAATCTGCCGATCTCGCAGTACTATCACGTCAGTCTCGACAACTCCGATCCCTACCATGTCTACGGCGGTCTGCAGGACAACAGCTCCTGGGTCGGGGACTCCGCCTACCCGAGCGGTATCACCAGCTCGCGGTGGGAAAACATGTACGGGGGTGACGGCTTCTGGATGTTCGCAGACCCTTCCGATCCGAACTATGTATATGCCGAAGCCCAGGGCGGCACGATCGGCCGCGTCAACATGCGCACGCACGAAACACGGGATATCCAGCCAAAGCTCGGCACGGCCGATCTCAAGCGGTACACGAAGCTGCGGTTCAACTGGAACACGCCGATTGCTCTGTCTCCACACGATCCGGCAACGGTTTTCATCGGTGCGCAGTTCCTGTTCCGCTCACGGGATCATGGCCAAATTTGGGACCGAATTTCTCCCGACCTCACGACGAACGATGTGCAAAAGCAGAAGCAGGAAAAGTCGGGCGGGATCACCGTCGACAATTCCGCTGCCGAGATGCATACGACCATTTACTCGATCAGCGAATCGCCACTCAGCGCTGGCCTCATCTGGGTCGGTACCGACGACGGCAATCTGCAACTGACGCGGGATGGCGGACAGCATTGGGACAACGTCATAGCCAATGTGCCGAATGTGCCGAAAAACGCATGGGTGAATTGGGTGCAGGCGAGTTCATTTGCGCTGGGAACCGCATACGTCGCCCTTGACCGGCACACGTTCGGTGACATGGCACCTTACGTATATGCAACTGCCGATTTCGGCAAGACCTGGACACCATTGGCCCGCCCTCAGGACCCCAAAGGAGTGCGCGGCTACGTTCATGTGATCAAGGAGGATACCGCCGACTCGCAACTTCTGTTCTTGGGGACGGAATTCGGGCTATGGATCTCGGTCGACCGTGGCACGCATTGGGCGCAATTCAAGGGCGGTCATATTCCCGCGGTCGCCGTACGCGACCTCGCAGTCCAGCCGCGAGACAACGACCTAGTGCTTGCAACGCACGGTCGCGGTATCTGGATCGTCGACGACATCAGCCCCCTGCGTGAACTGACTCCGGCACTGCTGGCACGGGACGCCGCCTTCGTCTCTGCGCGGCCCGTACAACAACGGATTGAAGCGAATGGTGGTGGCTGAATCAAAGCCTGCCTTGGGCGTGTAGAGAAGCCCAGCCGAAGCGAGCACATGGGGTGACAACGGCAACTCGCGCCCTGCCACATCCACGGTCGAAGCGCCGTCAAAGAAGAGATACTGTGTGAAATGCGCGTCGTGATAGGAAGCATCGGCCGTCAGCGCAAGGTCGGTGCCGAGCTGATAGTGCATCTCGACTTCAATGCCCTTAAGCTCTTCCCCCGCAGCATTGGCGAGCGCACCAGTACTAGTCGCGACGACTAGATTGTTGAAATTCATCAAAAACAGTTCCAGCTGATAGGTCAAGCGACCATCCGAAACCGCTCCTTTTAAGCCGGCCTCATAGCTTTGAGCCGTTTCCGGGCTCAGCAGGTCCGGCGTGTAGTCCGGACCGAAGTCGATCGCAGACGGTTTGAAAGCGTTTCGAAAGTCTGCAAAGACAACGGCCTCGTCCTTGCCAGTTGCCCAGACACGGTAACTTACGCCGATAGTTTCGGATGGCCGAATCATCGTCTTACTAACGCTCTCGGACGCAAGCTGCGTCGGCGGCGTGGTCAGATCACTCGAATTCTTGTGCTCATAGGCCTCGTTGAAGCGAATGCCGCCGAGCACATCCCATCGGAGGTCAGGCTTCCAATCCACTTGCGCATACTGCCCCGTAAACAATCGTCGATCATCGACCGTACCAATTTCGTTAACGATTAACGCGGTGGTCGGCGGCGGCAGCACGGACCCGTTCAACGGCACCGTGTAGGCACCATTGCCATTTAGGGTCGTCTGGCGACCGAGACCAGAGAGGAGATCGGTGCCGGCGATCAGCGTTGTGTCATCTGAGACCGGGTTAGTTAGATGCGTATCGAGATACCCATCATCAATGTACCGGCGCTGATTCTGCGTATCGGCGGCGCCGCTCAAGTCGGGATGCAGGAAGGCTCGGATGTCTTTAATATCCGAATAAGCAAAGGATACAAGGCTGTCCCAGACGCCGCCGGCAACCGGCTGCGAATAACCTACAGTCATGTGATACTTGTCCTCGTCGATCTTTGCGTCCGCGGGATTAAAATTCGCGTTTATGGGTGTGAGTGTCGTCAAAGCCGAGCCTATGCGAATGACCGGACTTGGGGGAACGTCACGGATGAAGGAGAGATCCGCGTCGACGCGCAGCGTGCCGGTAGCGAGGTCGAGTTCCCCCCGATAAAGAATTCGTTCGTTGGATACGACTTCGCGAGCGTCTGCAAATCCCAGGCTCTGCCCGTCGATCGCAAGAGACTCGCGATAATTGCCCAGCTGCGGTAGCGCGACCGAAGCCGATCCACGTACCGAGCCATACGTGCCGTAGGCCAGATCCGCTTCGTCGGCCGCTGCACCGGCCGGAAAATGAATAACTTGCACCACCCCCACAAAGGACGTTGCACCGTACATCACCGGAGCAGCACCTTTTAGGACTTCAACGTGTTCGACGTCGTTGAAATCCAAGGTTGTAATTGCAGGATTAAAAGCGCCTCCCCACGGTATGCCGTCCACGACCAGCAGGAAGGCGTCGAATTCGTGCAGCCCCCAGAACGAGGGCACCGCGCTCGACGGTCCCACGTCACCACCCGCGGGCGCTTCCACCCCAGGAACAAGGCTCAACGCCGTCGCCATGTCCGTCACGTCGCGAGCCCTGAGCTCATCGCCCGAGACACTTGAGATGTCCACAGGGATCTGGTCGGCAGGCTCGGGAATACGTGTTGCGGTCACTACAACACTATCGAGTGCGCCGGCCGCTGCGTGAGCATTAGCGGCAAAGACTAACGCGAGCAATAGCCGCGGTAAGCGTTGCGGCAGCTTCTTGGCAGGTCGACCGAGCCTACTCACACGCAATTGCCAGCATAGAGATGGCGGTTTACCGTAGCGGGCAGCGGTCGTGCCCATTTCTGTGGTTTTATTGTTCGAGTCAATTTTCACTGATCATTCATCAGTATTCAAGGCTCGACAAACTCAAGTCTGTATTCGGCTCGATGTCACTCGACAGCATCACAGCGCAGCACTGCCACAAATACGCCGGCGCGCGCGTCCGCTCCCCCGCCCGATACCAGCAGTCGCGCCGGGATCGAAAGAAGGTCGAGATGCTCTTCGCCCACATGAAGCGCATATTGCGGGTCGATCGACTGCGACCGCGAGGGCGCAGCGGGGCGAAGGACGAGTTCCTACTTACCGCTATCGCGCAGAATCTCAGGCGATTGGCACTGACGTTCTCTTCAAGGTTAACGGAGCCGATACCCGCTCCCGCTTAGCGAAGGTCAGCGCCAAGATCGACTCAAAAGCATCGGCGATCACGCCGGTCCGCTAAAAAATACCAACTTCCCCTTCGATCTGGGCCCACAGGCAGCTCGCCGGCACCGAGTTTTTCAACGCTATCGGTCAACAGCCGCCTCACGATGCGAAGTGGTTACACCCGCTCCTTCAAAGATGTAAGAATGTATCGAATACCAGGGGGACGCATGGCTAAGAAAACTGCGCGGAAAGCTCATTCCACCAGCAAGCGCACTCCAACGCGGTCCCGGCCCCGAACAGCACGTCCGGGCCTTTCAGCAGCGCGCTTGCTGCAGCTAGGCCTAGGTTTCTGGGGCCCGCGCGCATTCCTCAGCGCCGTGGAACTCGGCGTATTCTCGGTGCTCGCCAAGGGCCCGCTTGGTGAAAATCAGCTGCGTGAGCGGCTTGGACTGCATCCTCGCTCGGCCCGCGATTTTCTCGATACTCTGGTCGCCCTTGGGCCCCTGCAGCGCAAGGCGGGCAAATACCGCAACGCCCCCGACGCGGATGCGTTTCTCGACCGCGCCAAGCCCGGCTACGCCGGCGGAATACTTGAGATGGCCGCTGCTCGCCTGTATCCATTCTGGGGTTCGCTAACCGAGGCACTGCACACTGGCGCGCCGCAGAACGAAGCCAAGCACGGCGGCGACCTGTTTGCCACGCTCTATGCCGATGCTGAGCGCTTGCGCGGCTTTCTCGCTGCGATGACCGGCATCAGCATGGATTCGGCGCGCGCCATCGCCGCGAAGTTTCCTTGGAAAAAATACCATAGCTTCATCGACGTGGGCGGAGCGCAGGGGTGCGTGCCTGTGCAAGTGGCCTTGGCGCACAAACACCTAAATGGCGCCGCGTTCGATCTGCCGCCGGTTGGCCCCATTTACGACGAGTACGTCCGCTCTTTCGGGCTTGAGACGCGCCTGAAGTTTCACGCCGGCGATTTTTTTCGCGATCCGATGCCACAGGCGGACGTGTTAATCATGGGTCACATCCTGCACGACTGGAACCTGCAGGAGAAGCACGTGCTGCTGCAAAAAGCTTACGCGGCACTGCCAAAACGCGGTGCGCTGATCGTCTACGATGCGATGATCGATGATGCGCGCTGCCGCAACGTGGCAGGAATGCTTATGAGCCTGAACATGCTGATCGAGACGCCCGGCGGCTTTGATTACACGCCTGCTGACTGTCGGAGCTGGATGAAGGCGACGGGCTTCCGGAATACTTCGGTCGTGCCTCTGACTGCGACCGAATCGATGGTGATCGCCACCAAGTAAGCGCGGTGCGCGCTCTTGCGCGTATCGTTGCTCGGCACCGCCTTGCATCGAATGGCGACTTTCGACATGCACCCTCGTTTGCCTTGCGTAAAGCGGTCACTGACCACTGCCCGAAATGGGATCAACTCCGGACCTGATAGCCACGCCGGCCGACCCCCTCATGCCGCGATTGTTGTTACCTAATTGAGTGCTTTTCCCGAGTGGTCGTGAATTGCCGACGGCGACTGTCCTTGGACACAGAAAGATAATTCGAAGCGCTGCGGTCCTTGCTCCGCTCCCGATTCGATGCACGGCGAAGACAAAAAACAGAAACGCTAGAGACAGCGAATCGAAGGCGCCACCGCTGCTGGAACTGTCGGAGGTTTGGCCGCCCGAAATTGCCGAAGCGCTTGCACCCTTTTGGTGTTGTGTGGATCATCGCTCTGGCCGCGCGTTCGCAATTGAAGGTGGAAAAGTCATGACCGCGAAAAAAACGACGATGGCCTTCGGCTGGCGCATCTACGGCTTGGGCGTGATGGCGTTGGGCATGGTCTGCCTGGCGTGGGGGAACTTCGACCCGGGGCAGCCGGTGCCCAAGGACTTTCCCGACCGCACCGCCCTGGCCTATGCCGCCGCTGCGTTCTTGCTCGTCGCGGGCGCGGCCGTCGAGTGGCGTCGCACCGCGGCCTGGGGCGCAGCGGCGCTGACCGCCTACTACGCGCTCATTGTCGTCATCCTGATGGACGGCCGCCTGATGTTCGCCCATTACGCCGAGTTCGGCAGCTACAGCAACATCGCCGAGCAGCTCGCGATCGCTGCGGGCGGGCTGATCGTCTACGCCGCCAACGCCAAGATCGATGCGGCCCTGGCCGCACGCCTCACGCGCCTGGGCCAACTGGCGTTCGGGGTTTGTGCGCTGTTATTCGGCGGAGCACATTTTTTCTATATGAACCTCACCATCCCGATGGTTCCCAAATGGCTGCCGCCTACGCAGGAGTTCTGGGCTTATGCGACCGGGATTGGCCACATCGCGGCGGGTGTTGCGATCCTGACGGGCGTGCAGGCCCGCCTCGCCGCGATCCTGCTGACCGCCATGTTCGCGTCCTTCACCCCGCTGGTGCACGTGCCGATGCTCCTGGCCGATTCCTCCAGCCGCATGAACTGGTCCGAGAACGCCTTGAATCTCGCCCTGACCGGCGCCGCCTGGGTCGTGGCGGACTCTCTGGCGCGGCCGAGGCGCTAGTGGCGCGACTCTAAAGCTTGGTTCCCACGTCTGACAGCGGCGAGGACGCGTTGAGGGTCTGCGGTCCAGGTGAAGGGCCTGGGGTCATGGTTGTGCCATGTAGAGCTCCATGTGCCCAGTCGCAACTCCTGTTCCGCGCGGGTTATGGGTGCGGGCGGTCGAATGAGGGGGCACTGCAGGAAACGAATTTTTGCGCACGCCAAGCAAAGACAAGCTATTGATTGCCAAGATATCGTCGGCAGTAACACTCATCGAAAGTTGACTGGTGGGGCACGCCAGCGACCACCTGATATTTTTGATGGTGCTCCGCAGCTGACGTGTATAAAAATCTGTTTATTGACCGCACCCCGACTCAAAAAACGGAAACGCCGCGTCGCGAATTTGCGTTTAGTGGGCATAGACCGAACGATTTGTTCCTCTATGTGTACCGGCTTTCAAAACCTTCTCGGATGTGACTTGCGAACTCCGCAACCACGGGTGAATTGCCATTCGATCGGAGTCGAAGGTTGACGTGAAATTGCGGCAGCGGCGGCAGCTTGCAGCCACGAAGTGCCTTCAGTCGATCAGGAACCGCCCGTGACAGAAACATCGCAATCGCCATATCGGCTTCCAGTGTCGCGAAGACGGATTCCAAACTGCCTTCCTGGCAAATTGCGCGCCAGGGCAATCTCGCTCTAGTCAACGCTTTGATCGCAGCGGCCCTGAATCCGCAATTCTCCTGACCCAGTGCAATCGAGAGCGGTCGGCGCCGGTATGCCTCTCCGCCCGTAGCTCCCACCCACATCAACCGATCCGTGAGTAGAAGCTGACCGCGTTCCCCACGCTCAGATTCCGTCAGCAGCGCTAGATCAATCACGTTGTCGCGGAGCGCTACCTGTAGTTTGTGTGTCGTGTCGCTGACTAGCGTAATGAGCACATTGGGATGCGCCTGTCTGAACTGCCGCAGAATCGGCGGCATCATTTTCCGAACAATATCGTGCGCGACTCCGAGGCGCACCTCACCAGTGAAATCGAGTTCCCGCATTTGATCGACGACTTCATCATTGAGCGCGATCAGTCTATGAGCTCGCATCATTAACTTCTCGCCATCGCGAGTGAGACGTGCAGAATCCGTCCTTCGGTCAAATAGCCGTAGTTGAAATAGGAATTCAAGGCGCTTTATTTGCTGGCTCACCGCGCCTTGCGTTAGGTGGACCATCTTCGCAGCGCCTGTCATCCGACCGGTCTCGGCAACAGCCACAAACGCGCGAAGTAACGCGATATCAATATTCTTGGGAGCAGCCACAGGTAGTTGAGTTCGTAATGACTGGGATTAATCAAATTAGATTCACAACTACGCCTGTTATCTCTTACTCTGGCAAGAAGAAGACATCTGTCGGGCGCGCACATCGCTGGGCGGGTGGTCTTCGCTACTACACTGGGAGGACGAAATGCCGATCGAGATCGGACAGATTGAAGCGATCTTCCGCTATCCGGTGAAATCCATGCGCGGCGAGCTACTCGACGCCGCCACATTGGGCTGGCACGGCCTCGACGGCGATAGGCGCCTCGCGTTTCGTCGACTAGTAGCGTGACACGTAAATAACGAAACAATATACTTAAGCATACCTGTGTTACACGGAGACCTCAGGCATGCGACAGACAGAGCTGAGCTTGAATAAGCGGGATCGTCGTACGGTGGATG
>Ga0182024_10022929_pt1 | contig 11218 bp, 10 predicted proteins | sample P32metaG_FD_120480 | JGI IMG/M metagenome (GOLD analysis project Ga0182024, IMG submission 120480) | Permafrost microbial communities from Stordalen Mire, Sweden - P3-2 metaG (Illumina Assembly) | ecosystem: Environmental > Terrestrial > Soil > Wetlands > Permafrost | place: Sweden: Stordalen... | reverse complement strand
TCGGAGATTCAAGGAGAAGGTCGTAAGACGCTCGTCGAAGGTCAGACTGTTGAGTTTGACATCGAGCCGGGCGATCGCGGACCACTCGCCAAGCGCGTCGTCTTGAATTAACCAAATCATCTATCAGTGAGAACCGCCGCCCTCGGGCGGCGGTTTTTCATTTGCGCCACTAACTCACCTAAAGTACTTGAGAGTTACTCGCGGGTAACGGGCGACGATCTCGAAGGACTGTCATGGCTGAATTCTCGTTGGAACTGAACGACGATCAAAAGACGATGCAGGAGTGGGTGCATGGCTTCGCCGTCAACGCGATGCGTCCGATCGCGGCCGAATGGGACGAGCGCGAAGAGACGCCCTGGGAGTTCATCCAAGAGGCGGCGAAGGTCGGTATCTATTCGCTGGACTTCATGATGAACGCCTTCACCGACAAGACCGGTCTGTCGTTGATGATCGCGACCGAGGAGTTGGCCTGGGGTGACGCTGGTCTCACGATGGCTCTCATGGCCACGTCGCTCGGCGTCGCGGCGATCGTGGCCAATGGCACGCCCGAGCAGGTGATGGAGTGGGTGCCCCAGTGTTACGGGACGCCCGACGACATCAAGCTCGCGGCGTTCGGTGTCTCCGAACCCGACGCCGGCAGCGACGTGTCCTCCCTGCGCACCCGCGCGGTCTACGACGAGGCCAACGACGAGTGGGTCCTCAACGGCACCAAGACCTGGATCTCGAATGGCGGCATCGCGAACCTGCACGTCATCGTGGCCTCGGTCGAACCGGAACTGGGCAGTCGGGGTCAGGCCTCCTTCATCGTGCCCGACGGTACCAAGGGCATCCGCCTGGGCCAGAAGTTCAAGAAGATGGGCATTCGCGCCAGCCACACCGGCGAAGTCGTCCTCGAGGACTGTCGTATCCCGGGACGCTGCCTCCTGGGCGGCAAGGAAAAGCTCGACGAGAAGATCGCTCGGGCGCGCGAAGGCAAGCGTTCCCAGAGCCAGGCCGCCATGGCGACCTTTGAAGCCAGCCGGCCGGCCGTCGGCGCCCAGGCGCTCGGCATCGCCCGCGCGGCCTACGAGTTCTCGCTCGACTACGCCAAGGAACGCAAGCAGTTCGGTCGAGCGATCATCGACAACCAGGCGATCGCCTTCAAACTGGCCGACATGAAGATGCACATCGACGCCTCACGACTACTGATCTGGCGCGCGTCGTGGATGGCCGCGACGCGTCAGCCGTTCCTCAACGGTGAGGGCTCGATGTCCAAGCTCTACGCCGGCGAAACGGCCGTGAAGGTGACCGAAGAGGCGATCCAGATCCTCGGTGGCTACGGCTACATCCGCGAGTATCCGGTCGAACGCTGGCACCGGGACTCCAAGATCTACACGATCTTTGAAGGGACCTCTGAAATTCAGCGCCTGATCATCGCACGCGCCATCTCTGGCGTGCACATCAGGTAGCCCCTCGCGTTTGTCGATCTCTATGTCCGCAACTCCGCGAGACCAATGGCGGTTGCTGACGATTTAGGTGACTCGTTGGGTCTTCGGTTCGAGACGTCTCGGTCCCAACCAAATTGAGAGTTCACGAACTACCCTCTACGTCGTGGCCGACGTCGCGACCGAACTTCCCGAAGGTACCGTAACGCTGCTTTTCAGTGACATCGAAGGTTCGACGGCCCTGTTGGCCCAACTCGGAGATCAGTACGCGCATGCACTTTCGGCGCAACGGGTCCTATTGCGCGATGCCTTTAGCCGCGGCGGACGAGAATTGGGGACCGAAGGCGACAGTTTTTACGTAGTCTTCGAATCGGCCGTCGACGCCGTGAACAGTTGCGTCGCGGCCCAACGGGCCGTGGCGAGATACGTCTGGCCCGGCGGAGCCGCGGTCCGGGTTCGGATGGGACTGCACTCGGGGGAGCCGACCCGGCACGAATCGGCGTACGTGGGCATGGACGTGCATCGGGCCGCTCGAATCGCGGGCACGGCCCACGGCGGCCAAGTGGTCCTTTCCGATTCGACGCGCCAATTGGTCGAGTCCCACTTGCCCGACGACGTGACGCTGCGTGACCTGGGTTGGCACCGCTTGAAAGACATCAGTGACGCCGAGCATATTTTTCAACTCGTCGTCACGGACCTGCCGGATCGGTTTCCCACACTCAAGAGCTTGGGCGCTCGAACGAGTTTGCCGATACCCCCCACTCCACTCGTTGCTCGCCGCGACGAACTTGAACTTCTAGGTGCGACGGTGGTGCAACCGGGCGTGCGCTTAGTCACCATCGTGGGCCCCGGCGGTGTCGGAAAAACTCGGTTGGCCTTGGCCGGCGCAACCCAACTATCCGAATCGTTCCAACATGGTGTGTACTACCTGGCAATGTCCGCGTTATACGACGCGCAGACAATGTGGGGAGCCATCGCCGAGGCGCTGGGCGTGAGCGAGGACGGTCCCGCCGTCGAGGTCGTGAGCGCGTACTTGAAGGACCGCCATACCCTGCTGATACTGGACAACCTCGAACAGTTAGTCGGCGCCGCCGACGTGATCGCTTCCTTGCTTGAGGGCGCACCCCGACTCGTCGTACTCGCCACGTCGCGTCGCCCGCTGCACTTGCCGGGCGAACGTGAACTGCCTTTGGCCCCGCTCGACGTGCCAGCGCGTACTGACGTGCACGCGGTGGCTTCCAGCGGCGCCGCGCAATTGTTCGTACAACACGCACAAATGGTCAAGCCCGACTTCGCTATCTCACCTGACAACGCGGCGGACGTCGCCGAGATATGTGGTCACCTGGACGGTTTGCCACTGGCTCTGGAACTCACGGCGTCACGAATCAAATTGCTCGCGCCCAAGGCATTGCTTTTGAATTTGGGAAGGGTCCTCGACTTCACCACGGGCGGCGCCGGACGTCCTTCACGCCAACAGAACCTTCGAACCACGATCAAATGGAGTTGCGACCTGCTGCGCCCCGAAGTCGCGAGGATGTTTTACCGGGCCGGAATCTTTTCCGGAGGATGCAACCTGGAGGCCCTCGCCGCGATGGCGACGGGCGGCGAGGAACCACATTCTTCGTCGGACGCCTTAGAGCTGATCGGCGAACTTCAAGATGCCAGTTTGGTCACGATCGGCGAAGGTAGCGACGGTGAACCGAGGATGGCCATGCTCGAGACGATCCGGGAGTACTCGAAGGAGTGCTTGGAAGCGTCGGGCGAACTGGATTTCGCCCAACGACTGCACGGCACCTACTTCGCCACCTTCGCCGAAGAGTCAGCGGAGCGGCTGTCCGGGGCGCACCGGCTCACGGTGCTCGACCGCTTGGAGACCGAGCACGACAATATGCGCGCGGCACTGCGGTGGTCATTTCAAGAGTCTGCCGCTACGAGTGATGATGTTGAACGCAGGGTCATTGGGCTTCGCCTAGTACGGGCTCTGGCCCAATTCTGGTACGAGCACGGCCACGCGAGCGAAGGCCGCTCGTGGCTCGAACGCGCGCTCGCCACGACGTCTGACGATTTCGGAGAGCCCCTCGCCCACGTGGCGCACTGGCTCGGCGTGCTGCTCCAACAGCAAAGTGAAAACGACGCCGCACTCGCCCTTTTCGAACGTAGTCTCTCAATCTGGAACGACGTTGGAAACCGCCGCCAGATGGCCCGAGAACTCAACAGTCTCGGCATTACCCATCGCCACCTGGGTCACCTCGATACGGCGCGCGCCCTCATCGAGGACAGCATCACGATTTCGCGCGAATTCGATGACGGTGCTCGCCTCGCCGCCGCGCTGACCTCGCTCAGTCATGTTGAAACGGACGCCGGGAATCTTGACCGTGCGGACAGTGCGTTGAGAGAGGCTTTGCAAATTGACCGGCGGATGAGCGACGAACTGGGCGTGACCATCGATTTGCAGTCCCTGGCCGTCATTAGTCTTTGCTCGGGACGCTCCGTCGAAGCCAACGAATTGCTTCTTTCGACCCTTCCTTACGTCATCGCATCGGGTCACCTGGAGTTCCTCGCGACTACGGTCGAGTTATCCGCCGCCATCGCCGCGAGTTTCGGGGATAGCCTGCGCGCTGCCCGACTCTGGGGTGCGTCAGAAGGCATTAGACAGAAATTGTCAATGCCGATATCGCAGCCCGACGACAACATCCTGGAGCGGTTCATGGGGCCGGCCCGCGCGAACATCGATCAGATCGAGTGGGACTCCGAGCAACGCTCCGGTCGCGTACTCACCAATCAACAGTCCGTAGATCTCATGATGGCTCAAGAACAGCACACCGAGAACTCCCGAACAGATGGCGCGTAGAAGACATGAAGAAACCGTTAAACATCGTCGCACTCTGCACCGGCAACGTAGCGCGTTCGGTGATGCTCGGCTACATGCTCACGACACTTGCTGATGAGACTGGTGAAGAATGGCACATCAGAACGGCCGGTACGCACGTTACGGAGGGCTTGGCGATGAGTGCTCGCACGCGCGACGCGCTGCTCAAGATTGATGAACTCGGTGACCATCGATACGGCGCACACCGAAGCCATCAACTGAACGAAGTTGATGTTGCGTGGTCCGACGTGATCTTGGCGGCCGAAGCGAGCAATGTGAACTTTGTCCGAGTGAACTTTACGGCACACACCGACCGGGTGGTACAACTCGCGCAGTTCGTACGCTACGCGCCGTTAGACGGGAACCTTGCCTCGAAGTTACGTGCCGCAAATACTCACGAGGCTTCGGCCGACTTCGATGTTGACGACCCGGCCGGTGGCGACCAGGCGACCTACGACGCGTGCGCGCGACAACTATGGGACCTCGCCCAGTCCTTCGCGCTCGTAATCGGAGAACGCGCTAACTAATCCTGGTGGACCGTTCGAAGTCCGCCCCAGGCCAGCGTGGCTGAACGTTCGGCGAGTCGCTCGGCCGCCCCGGCGGCCGGTTTCGGCCAGCCCTTCGACTCTTGTTGCTCCAGCCACACGATCGCCGCGCCTTCGGCGATGCCGACGACGCCACCGGCCAACTGACGTCGATGATCTTCGCTCATCGAGGGATCGAAGAATGGAAACATGAAGGAGATGAGTCCGAGTTCTAGCGCGCGCAACTCTTTGGCGGTGTCGCCTACGTGGGAGTGGATGAAGAGAATACGAAAGGCGTCGGTCTCACTCACGACCATCTCGAAGTAGACGCGAAAGGCCACTTCGATCTTCGCTCGCGGCGTCTCGGCGGCGCTCACTGCGATCTTCAATGACGCCAATAGCGTCTCGGCCAACTGCGCCACGATCTCGCGATAGAGGTCGGTCTTCGAATCGAAGTACTGGTACAGGATCGGTTTCGTGAAGCCGGCCTCGCGCGCAATGTCGTCCATCGTGGTCGACTGAAACCCCCGTTCCGCGAAGAGTGACTTGGCGACGCTCAGCAACTGTTCTCGTCGCTCAGCGTGTTGGGGTCGGTCGTCTTGGATCACCATATGGCTAGAGGATAGTTGGCGCTATCGGATATCCATTGAATTCACGAGGTCGCTCAGGCGCGTGGGCAGTGTCGCGACATTGAAGTGTTCGAGCGCGATCGAGAGGTTGTGCGCGTACAGCTCATAGTCCGGGTTCTCGAGGAACGACTTGATGGCCACGACGTCGCCGAGGTCGAAGAACCGGAATCCGAAGTCGATGATTTCGCACGCGACGGGGTACGGGTACAGAGCGAGCGGGCGCCGGTGCGTCACCGATTCCAATACCGGGTTGCCGAAGCCCTCCCACGTCGAGGGCATCACCACCAGGTCGCAAGCCGCGTAGGCGTCGTTCACGTCGAATTCCTCGGAAAGTCCCCGTCGCACCTCGACGCCGGCCGACTCGATTAACTCTTCGAGTGTCGATTCGTAGCCGTCTTCGGCCGGTCCGAGGAGCCAGAAGACGGCGCCGAGAGCCTCGCACAAGGCGAGAGCGCCCGCCACGTTCTTGCGGGGCAGTGCTCGTGACGGCATGAGTACGAGCGTGCGCGTATCGACGCCGAGCGTCAACCGGGTCGAGTCGCGTCGGCCCCGCACCGGCTCGCAGTCGAAGGAGTTCATGATGGTGACGGCGTCGATGCCCCGCTCGCGGAGTTCTAAACGCGACAGTTCGTTGATGGTGACGTGACGCCAGAGCGGCTCATCTCGCGGTCCCTCGAAGTGCGCGAGACGAGGGCGCTGCCACGGCAGGTCGTGATGATGAAAGAGCGCACGCCTATCTCTCAACACGTGGGAGAGGACTTCGCGCGCGTCAAGGTTGAGCGGCAATGAAGCGAGGTTTTCCACGATGACGAGGTCGGCATTGGCGAAGGCTTCCTCCAATTCCTGAATCGAGGTAGTCATCGTGGCTTCAATCGCCAGGCTCGGAATGATGACGTCGGCGGCGCCTTCACCGGCGACGGTTCGAACGCTGTGGCCGAGCGTTCGAAGGGCCGCGATCCATTTGGCCGATTCGATGGCCACGCCGTCGGTTCCGCCGAGTCGAAAGCTGACGAGGACTATTCGAGCCACCGCTCAAGGCTAAGCAGACTCGGAGTCAGAATTGTGACCAGTAGTAGGGTGTTCTTTCGGTGCGGACCGCTGGTCGGTGCCCTTTCTGGAGGACTGTCGGTGGCCCAACGAGCACTTATTACCGGTATCACGGGCCAGGACGGCTCCTACCTGGCCGAGCTGCTGCTCTCGAAGGGTTACGAGGTCATCGGGCTCATTCGACGCAGCTCCACGCTCACGATCGAGCGAATCAGCCATATCCAGGACCAGATCACTCTGGTCTCCGGCGACCTCGTGGACGAGGTGTCGATGATCAACGTGCTGCGTGACTTTCGCCCGGCCGAGGTCTATAACCTCGCCGCCCAGAGTTTCGTGCAGACCTCGTGGACCCAGCCGGTCCTGACGGGCGAGATCACGGCGCTCGGCGTCACGAGGATCCTCGACGCCATTCGCATCGTCGACCCGACGATCCGCTTCTACCAGGCGAGTTCATCCGAGATGTTCGGTCGCGTTCGAACGGTGCCCCAAGATGAGAACACCGCGTTCTATCCCCGAAGCCCCTACGGGGTCGCGAAGGTCTACGGCCACTGGATCACCGTCAACTACCGCGAGAGCTACGGCTTGCACGCGTCATCGGGGATTCTCTTCAACCACGAGTCACCGCGCCGAGGACTCGAGTTCGTCACGCGAAAGATCACGCACGGCGCGGCTCGTATCAAGGCCGGCCTCGACAGTTCACTGCACCTCGGGAATCTCGACGCGCACCGCGACTGGGGCTACGCCGCCGATTACGTGCGCGCGATGTGGGCCATGCTCCAGCGCGACACGCCCGACGATTTCGTCGTGGCTACCGGCCAAACGCACTCGGTACGCGAGCTCTGTGAAGTGGCCTTCCACGCCGCCGGGCTGAACTACGAGGACCACGTCGTGGTCGATCCCAAGTTCATCCGACCGGCCGAAGTGGACCTGTTAGTCGGCGACGCCACCAAGGCGCACGAGGAGTTGGGTTGGAAGTGCGAAGTCGACTTCTACGGCCTAGTGGAGATGATGGTGGCCGCGGACATCGACGCCCTGGCCCGGTAGGCCCGTGACGGCACTCGAAAGTACGTCGGTCGTCTTGCGGGGCGCCGTCTCGATGGCCAGTGGTTTTCCACTTCTGAGCGGCGTCGACCTGGAGCTCTCCTCGTCCTCGCTCACGGTGCTGGTCGGCGCGAACGGCGCGGGCAAAACGAGCCTCTTGCGTCTCCTGGCCGGTTTGATTGGGCTCAGCGCGGGCAACGGTTCGGTCCTCGGTCTCGATCTCACGACCATTGATCGGCGCCAACTCCGACGTCGCGTCGGTTGGCTCGGCCACGAAGGCTCCTTCTATGACGACCTCACGGTCTCGGAAAATCTGACTTTCGCCGCGAAGGCGCTCGGGCGCCCTCTCGACGAACTGGCGACCGTATTGGATCGAGTGGATCTCAGCGGGCGCCGCGACACCGTCGCCAAGCAACTCTCGGCCGGTCAACGTCGACGTCTCGGCTTGGCCTGGCTGTTGCTTCGCCGTCCCGAACTGTGGCTCCTGGATGAGCCCTACGCCTCACTCGATGACGACGGCCGCACGTTCTTTGACGCGCTGCTCGCTGAGGTCGTGGAGCGCGGCGCCACGGTCGTCGTCAGCGCTCACGATCCGCTGCGCAGCGCGCAACTTCGTCCGCGAACGCTTCTGATGTCCGGCGGTCGAATCGTGGGGGAGTCGTGATTCGTGTTGCCTTGCTCGTCGCGGGCAAGGACCTGCGCGTCGAGCGACGAAGTCGCGTCTTACTCTGGCAGGTCGTCCCCTTTGGCGTCATGGGGCTCTTGTTAAGCGGCCTGGCGCTCGGGCCCAACCAGGCCGGTCACTCGACGGCCGCGCCCGGCCTGTTCTATTTGGTGATCGTCCTCGTCGCCTTGCTGATGATCAATCGCAGCCACGCGATCGAGGCGTCGCCCGGTACCCGGGCGTCGGTGGCCACCCTCGGACTGGACCCCGCGGGAGTCTTTTTGGGCAAGGCCGCGGCGCTCGCGATCGAGCTCTGGCTGACCGCCATTGTGTTGCTCGCGGGGAGCGTGGTGGTCCTGCACACGGCCCTTCACGGCACCCTTACGGCCGTACCCAGCATCCTCGTCACCCTGGGCGCCATCGCCACCGCGGGAACGCTCTACGGGGCCCTCACGAGCGGCGGGAACGCCGCCGCGACGCTGCTGCCCGTCCTCAGCCTGCCGGCCTTTGCGCCGTTGCTCATCGCCGGGGAACGTTCCTTCAATTCGGCCCTGCACGGGGGAGCCCTGTTGGAGTGGTGGATCATCTCGTTCGTGGCGCTGGCCGTATACGTCGCCCTAGGGATTCTCCTTTACGGTGTTCTCGAGGAATCGTGATGAAAGAGTTCAGCCAACGACTACTAGGACCGGCGACGATCGTCACCATGGCCCTCACCATTTGGTTGGGCATCTGGGTCACGCCCCCGGACAAGGTCCAGGGCAATCTCGCGCGCCTGCTCTACGTGCACCCAGCCATCGCCACGGTGGCGCTGTACCTCTCCTTCGGCACGGCGACCATCGCCAGCGCGCTGTATTTGTGGCGACGAACGCGCTCGATCGTGATGGACCGCGTCGCGCACTGCGCCATGGAAGTGAGCCTCGTCTTCATCATCCTCACGCTCATCACCGGATCGATCTGGGGACGTCCGGCCTGGGGCGTGTGGTGGGCCTGGGACGCGCGTCTCACCTCGACGGCGATACTCGGCGTCCTCGCTCTGGGTTACTTGGCGCTTCGTCGGGCCAACGATGACTTCGAACTGCGCGCTCGACGAAGCGCGGTCTTCGCCATCATCGCGGCGATCAACGTGCCCATCGACCACTTCTCGGTGCAGTGGTGGCACACGCTGCATCAGGGCGCGACGCTGCTCGGACCGAACCGTCAGTTCAAGGTCCACGGCAGCATGCTCTGGACGCTGCTGCTCAGCTTCGTCGCCTTCTCATTCGCCTTCGGGTGGTTGCTACGCGCGCGGTACCGACTGGAAGTGAAGCGCGAACTCTCGAGTTTCGAAACGCTCGAAGTCGCGTTGGAACGACGTCGCGCCGAAGGTGTGCACTAGTGGACTACGTCACCGCTGGTTATTCCTTTGCCTTTGGGGGGCTGGCGCTCTACGCGCTGTCTATCTGGTGGCGAGGGCGAAACCTTGACTGAGACGAACCTCGACCTCACGCCCGTCGCGCCGCCGAAGTCGAAGAGCTCCAGTCGACGGCGAACCATCGGCGTGTTGGTCGTGCTGGTGGTCGCGATTTTGGCGCTGCTCAGTCAGGGCCTCTTGCACTCCTTGAACTACTTCGACACGGTCGACCAGGCCTGGGCCAATCGGGCCAAGATCGGTACGACCACGATTCGACTCGAAGGCGTCGTGAAGCCTCACACCATCAGGCGCACGTCACGGGGCGCCTCGTTCTGGATGACCGGATCGGGCACCCACGAGGTCCACGTGATCAGTCACGGGACACCGCCGCAGCTGTTCCAGGCCGACATTCCCGTGGTCGTCGAAGGACACTTCACCACGCGACACTCCACGACCTTCGACGGCACGCAGATTCTCGTGAAGCACACCGCGACGTACATCGCCCAACACCCGAAACGGGTGAAGGCGCCTAACGGCAGCGTGCGATGACCCTCACGTGGCTCGGGCGCGTCGCGCTCTACGTCGCCTTCCTCGCCACACTCGGCGGCATCGTCCATCAAGTGATCGCGCTTCGATTGAATCGAACATCGCGCTCTCTTCGTTGGGCGCTGGTGTCGCTGACCGGCATCGTGGGTGCCGTCGCGGTGATGCAGTTCGCGCTCATCACCCACAACTTCTCGCTGGCGTACGTATCGGAGAACAACGCGACCTTCACGCCGCTGCTCTATTCGATCACCGGGATGTGGTCGGCCCTCGAAGGATCCCTGTTGCTGTGGTCCCTGTTGCTGGGCGCCCTCATCGTGGTGGTGCTGCGCTACTACCGACGTCGCGCCGAGGACCCGGTGGTCTCGTGGGCCAGCGTGGTGCTCTTCGGCGTCAGCGCATTTTTCTTGGGACTCATGTGCGGACCGGCCGATCCGTTCATCCACAACGGTGCGAAGGTGTTGCAAGGCGCCGGTCCGAACGCACTCTTGCAAGACAATCCACTGGTCGCGATTCACCCGCCGCTGCTCTACATGGGCTTCGTCGGCTTCACTGTGCCCTTCGCCTTCGCGATCGCGATGTTGATCACCGGTCGAGTCCACGACCGCTGGCCCCTAGAGCAGCGCCGCTGGACGGTGCTCGCCTGGGGCGTCCTGTCAGTCGGCATCGTGTTGGGGGCGTGGTGGAGTTATCAGGTGCTCGGCTGGGGCGGCTTCTGGGGCTGGGACCCGGTTGAGAACGCCGCGCTGCTGCCGTGGCTGACCGCGACGGCGTATATTCACTCGGTCATCGTGCAGGACCGTCGTGGACTCTTTCGAGTCTGGAACCTCTCGCTGGCGATCGCCACGTTCTCACTCACGATTCTCGGGACGTTCTTCACGCGCTCGGGTGTCTTGCAGAGCGTCCACGCCTTCTCCTCGAGCACCCTCGGTCCCCTGTTGATCGGTTTCTTCTTCGTCACCGTCGCGCTCGGCGTGGGGCTACTCGCCTGGCGTGGTGATCGGCTGCGATCGCCGGTAGGCGTGGACCATCCCCTCTCGAAAGAGGGTCTCTTCATCGCCAACAACGTGCTCTTCGTCGGCTTCGC
>Ga0182024_10022928_pt1 | contig 11219 bp, 12 predicted proteins | sample P32metaG_FD_120480 | JGI IMG/M metagenome (GOLD analysis project Ga0182024, IMG submission 120480) | Permafrost microbial communities from Stordalen Mire, Sweden - P3-2 metaG (Illumina Assembly) | ecosystem: Environmental > Terrestrial > Soil > Wetlands > Permafrost | place: Sweden: Stordalen... | reverse complement strand
CGTCGCCCGGGCGCGCGAGTACGACCTCATGGTGGCGATGAACGGGCAGACCTACGTGCGCGACATCGCCGAGGTGACCAGCGGCGGATTCACGATGTACGACTCCTCGTGGCCGCTGGATCGAGACCTCATCCGTGAGGACGTGACCTACCTTGGCGTCCCGCTTGCCGAGATGTGCAACGACGAGTTCCGTGGACCGCGCGAGCGCATCCTCATGAAGAACATCGCCTGCGCGGGCGCGCTCGTGGCGATGCTCGGGATCGACATGGATGTGATCAAGCAGCTGCTCACCGAGCAGTTCGCCGGCAAGGAAAAGCTTCGCGAGTCCAACCAGCGCGCGCTCCGGCTGGGCCACGACTACGCGACCTCGCATTTCGACCATCCGCTGCCCTGCAGGATCGAGGCGATGGACGCGACCCACGGGTCGATCCTCATCGACGGCAACACTGCGGCCGCGCTCGGCTGTGTCTATGCCGGCGCGACGGTTGCGGCCTGGTACCCGATCACGCCGTCGACGTCGCTGATGGACGCTTTTGCCAAGTACTGCGCCAAGTTCCGGCGCGACCCCGAGACCGGGCGCAACAACTACCTGGTCCTGCAGGCGGAGGACGAGCTGGCGGCGATCGGCATGGTGCTCGGCGCCTCGTGGGCCGGGGCACGTGCCTTCACCTCGACGTCGGGACCGGGCATCTCGCTGATGCAGGAGCTGCTCGGCATGGGCTACTACGCCGAGATTCCCGCAGTCGTGTTCGCCGTTCAACGCGTCGGGCCGTCCACGGGAATGCCCACGCGCGTGCAGCAGGCGGACATCCTCGCCTGCGCCTATGCGTCGCATGGCGACACCAAGCACATCCTGCTGTTCCCCGCGCATCCCGCTGAATGCTTCGAGATGGCGGCAACCGCGTTCGACCTCGCCGAGCGTTTCCAGACCCCGGTGTTCGTCCTCTCCGACCTCGACATCGGCATGAACGATTGGGTGAGCCCGGCGCTGACCTGGGACGACACCTACTTACCCGATCGGGGCCGGGTGCTCAACGCTGCGGAGCTGCGCGAGCTCGAGGTGTACCACCGCTACGAACCGGCGGATGCGGAGTCGGTCGCGGCCCGCACGCTCCCGGGTGTGAGCGAGCTCGGCGCCTATTTCACGCGCGGTTCGGGCCACACCATCGAGGGTGGGTACACCGAATATCCGGAGGAGTACCAGGCGGTCCTCGATCGTCTCGCGCGCAAGCACACATCTGCCGCCGAGCACACGCCGGCTCCGCTTGTCGACGAGCGCGCCCACTCGCCGCTTGCCATCGTCACCTTGGGGAGCTGCGAGCTCGCCGTGCTGGAGGCGATCGAGCTGCTCGCGGAGCGCGATGTCATCGCCGACTACATGCGTATCCGGGGCTTCCCATTCGGCGCGGGCGTGCGTGCGTTCCTGGAGAACCACGAGACCATCGTCGTCGTCGAGCAGAACCGTGACGGTCAGCTGCGCACCCTGCTCACCCTCGAGACGACGGTCTCGAAGGAGAGGCTTCGCTCGGTGCTCGCCTATGGCGGATATCCGCTGAGCGCCGAGGACGTCGTCGACGGCGTCACCAAAATCCTGGAGGCCTGAGCGGTGCCATCCATCGTCAAACCGATCGTCACGCATCCCGGCCTCGAACGCAACGCGCTGGGGTTGGCCATCCGTGACTACGAGGGCGGCATGTCAACGCTGTGCGCGGGATGTGGCCACGACTCGGTGACGGCCGCGATCACACACGCGTTGTGGGAGAGCGATACGCCGCCGCACATGATCGCCAAGCTGAGCGGCATCGGCTGCTCGGCGAAGACGGCCGCATACTTCGCGCGCGGTGCGCACGGGTTCAACGGCTGTCATGGACGCATGCCACCGATCGCGACCGGAGCGAGTGCCGCGAACCGCGACCTGCTCTGCATCGGCATCTCCGGTGACGGCGATTCGCTGTCGATCGGACTCGGACACCTCGCGCACCTGGTTCGGCGCAACGTGCGCATGGTGTATGTCATCGAGAACAACGGTGTGTACGGGCTCACGAAGGGTCAGTTCTCGGCGTCTGCGGATGTCGGATCGACGACCAAGCGCGGTGAGGCCAATCACCTGCAGCCGATCGATCCGATCTTCTTGGGACTCTCGGTGGGCGCAACCTTCCTCGCACGCGGGTTCTCCGGCGACAAGCGCCAGTTGGTGCCGATCTTCCGGGCCGCGATGGCACATCGTGGCCTCTCGATCATCGACGTGATCTCGCCGTGCGTCACCTTCAACGACCACGAGGGTTCGACGAAGAGCTACCTCTTCACGCGCCAGCACGATGTGCAGATGACCGTCACCGACTTCGTGCCGCCGGCGGAGGAGATCTCCGCGACGATTCCCAGCGAGGGTGTGGTGAGCATCCCGATGCATGATGGCGCGACGCTCCGCTTCCGCACGGTGCCGGACGGGTACGACCCGACGAATCGTCTGGCGGTCATGGAACACCTCATGTCGGCGCGCGGCCGGGGGGAGATCGTGACCGGTCTGCTGTACATCGACGAGCAGTCGTCAGACCTGCACGAGCTCGGCAACACCACCGAGGCGCCGCTCACCCAGGTGCCGTACGAGAAGCTCTGTCCGGGGTCGGCGGCGCTGGCTGTCGTCGGCTTCCGGTAGCTCCGGGCGGGCGCTGGCTCAGCTCCGCGGGTCCGATCTCCAGGACGTCCCCGCCTGATGCCACCCAGACATCGCCGTCCGCAAAGGTGAGCGCGGCGTTGGCACTCGGAATGCGAATTGCGGTCACCACTGGGACGCAGGGACGTTGCGGCGAATCAACCCGCTCAGGAACCGTCAGGTGGCCGAGTGTGGACACAACGTTCGGTGGCACTTTGCTGCTGAGCGACACTCGTATCGGACGGGTGATCCTCATCGGCGCGTCCCGGCCCAATCCGCTCAACGTGCTGTGGGTACTGAGCGGGTCTGCGTGGAGGGCGGAGCCAGCGTCCGTTCTCGGCGCACCACCAGGTTGACGCGTCACAAGGCCTCTGGAAGTGTTCTGGGTTATTTGTGGATGTCTGGCCTGACCCGCGCTAGGATCGACTGGATGAGCCTGACCCTGAAGAACGCCCTTCGGTTCGCGTCCGTGCCGGTGGGAGTCGGGGTCGGCATCTGGACGGAGCAACTCGAGTCGCTGCAGCCTTGTCCTCCCTACGCCCGGTGTCCCACTCCGGCGGACCTCGTACTCCAGCTCACATTCACAGCGTGGCAATGCGCCCTCTTCGGTGCGGGTGCGGCGGTCATGCTGCTTCTCCTGTCCTTTGCGGTAGCGCGACGGCCGTCGGCACGACCACTCACTGCAGCCTGAGCCTGAGCAGACGATGGCGGGGGCAAGCTGGGGCGCGCACCGGTCGCTAGCATCTCCAAGGTCCGTGAATGCGGAGCGATAGGACGGGCGGCGGGTTGGACACGGCATAGATCGTGTGCACCGAAGACCCGTCAGGCCGTTCATCTGGACAGAACAGACCCGCTCGCACCCGGAAAGTTGGCGGCACGCGCTGCCAAACGCGTCACGCGATTCGTCGCACAATAGCTGACGTCTGATGCCTTTTCCGGTCTGGGTCGTCGCCACCCGTGACCCTGCCTACGCATACATGCTGCGGAGCAGTGGGTTCCGGCGGCCGCGCGCTCCCCTTCCCTGGCGCCGGCCGAAACCCTTCTCCCAGGGCTACGCGCCCATTGGCACACCCGTGCGGCAGCCAACTGATGAGGAGATCGCCGAGCTTCAGGCCCAGGCCGACGCTGACAATCGGCTCTACATCGCCACGGTCGAGGAGATGCAACAGCGACATGGCGAGGTCATACGCAACACCGTCGCAGAGTTGATGCGTGCCGGCAGTGCAACACTCCGGACCTCCGCCGGGCCCATTGAGGCCCGGATCATTCGATTCCCCAGGGACGCGGTGGTACTCGAGATTCACCACCCCCGAGGCTGGGGCCAGACTCGCACGACTCAATCCGGCGTCGGCGAGCATGCCGTCCACCAGCTGGCCGCGGCCCTCGCCTCGACACGTCCGGAGGCGGAGCCGCTTCCTTAGGCGGCGCGCACGGCCCGACGATCGAGTGGCGGCCCGCAGATCTCGGCGCTAAGGTAAGTGCCGTGAGCGCACCCAAAAATGTCGACGAGTACATCGCCGGCACACCCGCGGCGACGCGGCCGATGCTTGCCGACCTCGCACAACCATCCGTGCGGCGGCGCCCGGCGCCGATGAGCGCATCAGTTACGGCATGCCGTTCTACCACCTCAACGGAGGTCTCGCCTATTTCCAGAGACATGCACATCATGTCGGTCTGTATCCCTTCACGCTGGAGGAGGCGCGTGCCGTCGGGTTGGAGTCTCACGTCGCCGCCAGGGCAACGCTGCAGTTTTCCCTTGATCAGCCGTTGCCGCTCGCGGCGATCACGAAGCTCATCGAGCAGCGCGTGAAGACGAAGAGCGCAAGGGCCGCGCAGACGACACCGCGATAATCGTGGTCGAAATGTCGGGCACCACTCCTCGGGACGATCCGCGCGCCGGTGGAAGTCCAGCTCTGGTCGTCGATCACCTCACCAAGCGTTTCGGCGAGCACATGGCGTTCGACGACGTGTCGTTCACCGTTGCGCCCGGCGAGGTGTTCGGGTTCCTCGGACCCAATGGGGCCGGGAAGACGACCACGGTGCGGACCCTCGGAACGCTGATAGCACCGACCTCTGGCTCAGCGAGCGTCGCCGGCATCCCGCTGACGTCGAACAACGGGCCCGAGATCCGTCAGCGAATCGCGATCATGCCGGAGAATCCCGGCCTCTACAAACGGCTCACGGTAGTCGAGAACCTGCAGCTCTTCGCCGGGCTGTACGGTCAGCGGAATCCTGGCCCACGCATCGGTGAGGCCCTCGAATCCGTCAACCTCACGGCGCGAGCACATGACCTTTGCGGCAATCTGTCGAAGGGACTGCGCCAGCGGGTCGGCCTTGCTCGGGCGCTGCTCAACGAGCCGGCGGTGATGTTCCTCGACGAGCCGACGTCAGGGTTGGATCCGGTCGCCGCGCATGAGGTCCTTGACCTCATCAACGGATTGCGCCAGCGCGGAGTCACCGTCTTCCTGACGACCCACCGCCTCGACGAGGCCGAGCGACTCTGTGATCGCGTCGCCATCCTCAACACCACGCTGCGGTCGGTGGGCCGCCCTGACGAGCTCCGCGAGCGATTGTTCAGCTGATCATTGGTGGTGGAGACACTGGCTCCGCTCCCAGCGCCCGATGCGGTCTTCGGCCCCACCACCGGCGTGGAGAGCTGGCGACCCGAGGGGCCGAGCAGCTACGTGCTGACGGTCGACGATCCGCGGAATATTGCTCCGCACGTCACGCGTGCGCTGGTGAGCGCGGGTGCCGACGTGGTCTCGATCACGGTGTCTCAGCACTCGCTCGAGGACGTCTACCTGCAGTTGATCAATGACGATCCTGAGGCAGCCGCGCGATGAAGTTCAGCGTCGGCCGCATGACCGCGGTACTCCGCAAGGAGCTTCGTGAATATCGGCGCAGCCCGTTCATCATCGGAACCATGGCGGTGCTGCCGCTCGTCTTTCTGGTCGAGCCCCTGGTCATCATCTTCCGGATCGGTCCGACCGTTGGTGCGGTTGCGGTCGACAGGGCGGTCAGTTCCACGTTCCTGCTGCTGCTGGTTGCGCCCGCATTGCTCCCCGCGGTGATTGCTGCGTACTCGGTGGTCGGAGAGCGCGAGCAGGGCACCCTCGAGCCCCTGCTCACGACACCGCTTCGACGCGAGGAACTGCTGCTCGGCAAGGCGCTCGGCGTCGTGGTCCCCGCGGTCGGGATGGGATACATCCTTTTTGCGGTGATCCAGCTCTGCGCTCGCCTTTTCGCGACCAACCCGCTGGTCGTGTCGGCGCTCGGGCAGGGGCCCCACATCCTCGCCGAGATCCTCTTCGCGCCGCTCCTGGCCGGATGGTCGATCTGGGTGGGGATCGGGATCTCGGCGCGAGCGAGCGACGTCCGGGTTGCTCAGCAGCTGGGGACGCTCTCGAGCCTGCCACCGCTCGCGGTCGTTGCCCTCGTGTCCTTCAATGTGTTCACTCCGAGCGTCACCCTCGCGGTGGTGTTCGCAGTGATCCTCCTCGTCGCCGACATCGTTCTGTTTCGGATCGTCTCCGCCCTGTTCGACCGCGAGCGACTCATCACCGGCGCCGGGGCCCAACGCGCGCCCGCAGGTGGGGGTGCCGTGACCGCGCCAGGTCAGGTGCGGCGCATACCGCGTGTCGGAGGGAGCGACGATGGCCGAGGCAACCCGTAGGTTGACTCGAACGTGACCCCTCAGAGCCGGGGCAGATGCTCCAGCGCATAGTCGAGACGCGCAAGGCTTTCCGCCCGGCGCGCCGCCTCATCGATTGCGCGCAACAGCTGCACGCGGGTCGGATAGCGGATCAGGTCGAGATCCTCGTTCACGTCGGCGAGCCACTGCCGGGCGCGCCGTTGTTCCGCCGGCGACAGCAGTACCTTCATTCCCCAACCCCTCAAATAGGTGCCCCTGCTCACAACAATAACGTTTGCGGCGTTCGGTGTCTATGAGCTGGTTCTCGAGCCGGCTCCAGGAGGCCGCGCCCGACCTTGGATGCTGCGCGGCCTGCGACCCGCCCGACGGCACCCGGGGTCCATTCCGGCATCAGCCGCCGCGCCTCGGGCACCATTGGTGCTCACGCGCCAACGGTGAGGAGCCCGGCCGATGAGCACGTGGACCAGCCAGGATTTCGAGAGGAAGTGAAGCAAAGTGCGAACCACAAGACTTGGTAGCAACGGCCCCGAGGTTGGCGTCATCGGCCTCGGCTGCATGGGGATGACCGCCTCGTACGACCTGGCGGCACCACGCGACGACGCCACTTCGATCGCAGTGCTCCACACCGCGCTCGACCTCGGCATGACGCTCATCGATACTGCCGATGCATACGGCCCGTACACCAACGAGGAAATGGTCGGCGAGGCGTTGTCCGGTGGGCAGCGCGAGCGAGCGGTGCTGGCCACGAAAGTTGGCCTGGTGGAAGGGGTTCCGGGCCCATCCTACGGACCCGGGACGGCGTCGCCGGGGGCGGGCCGCAACGGCCGCCCCGAGCATGTGCGGACGTCGATCGATGGCAGCCTCCAGCGGCTCGGCACCGATCACGTCGACCTCTACCAGCTGCACCGCGTGGACCCGCAGGTGCCCATCGAGGAGACCTGGGGTGCGATGGCCGAGACAGTTACCGCAGGAAAGGCACGCCATATCGGCTTGTCCGAGGTGTCGGTTGCTGAGATCAAGCGCGCGCAGTCGGTCTATCCGGTCACGTCTGTGCAGTCCGAGCTCTCCCTCTGGACTCGCGACGTCCTCCCCGAGGTGCTGCCGTACTGCCAGGAGCAGGGCATCGCGTTCCTGCCCTTCTCGCCATTGGGACGGGGTTTTCTCACCGGACGGTTCACGTCATTCGACGACCTGCCGCAGGACGACTTCCGGCGCGCACTGCCGCGCTTCCAGCAGGACGCGTTGCGCATCAACCTCGCCATCGTCGGCCGCGTGCGCGAGATTGCCGAACGTGCCGGCGCATCGCCGGCGCAGGTGGCGCTCGCCTGGGTTCTCTCACGTGGAGACCGCGTGGTGCCGATCCCGGGTACGAAGACCCCGAAGTACCTGGTGGAGAACGCCGGCGCGGTCGACCTGCACCTCAGCGCGGCGGACCTGGCCGACCTCGACGCCCTGCCGCAGCCGGAGGGCACCCGATACTGATCGGGTACGCGCTCAGGTCGCAGCGGCTGGGGAGGGTCGCCACCTCGCGCTGAGGCCCTGTCGGCTGCGCCACGGAGGGTAGGCTGTTGGCCATGCGCGATTCGGAACCGGTGGCGGCGACGACCGCAGGTCGAATCGTTCCCGAGCTGTCGGTGCGTGGCGGTCTCGCCGCCATCGAGTTCTACAGGGCTGCGTTCGGGGCCGTTGTGGATTATCGCGTTGGCGGTACCGATGAGAACGAGGCGGTCGTCGCGATTGGCAAACCACTCGTCCCATGGCCTCCGTACCGGTGAATCGACGCCGTGTGGATCACGGCAACGTGAGCGAACGCCTCCTGGCGTAGGATCCGGTCGCCGCGCCACCGGGAAGGAGCGAGCGCGGTGAGGCAAGCGACACCTCGATACCAGGCGCACAGCGGGAGCACGAACCATGCCGCGAAACGTTGTTGCGAGCACCTACATCACACTCGACGGGTACATCGACGAACCGGGGAGATGGTCGTTCCCGTTCTGGTCCGACGAGGCCTCGCAGTTCAAGGCGCGCGAGCTGTTCTCGAGCGATGCCCAGCTGCTCGGGCGCCTCACCTACGAGGGCTTCGCCGCGGCCTGGCCCACCATGGAGGGAACCGGCGAGTTCGGCGAGAAGATGAACAGCATGCCCAAGCACGTCGCCTCGCGCACCCTGGAAACGGCGACGTGGAATGCGACGATCATCAAGGGCGATGTCGCGGAAGGGGTCCGCGAGCTCAAGGGCAGGACGGCGGTGACCTGCTGATCGCGGGCAGCGGTCAGCTGATCGACTACCTCACCCTGCACGACCTCATCGACGAGTACCGGATGATGATCCACCCGATCGTGCTCGGCGACGGCACCAAGCGGCTCTTCAACGGCGTCCCGCGGCGCACCTTCACGCTCGTCGAGTCGGTGGCCCTCCCCAAGGGTGTGGTCATCAACACGTACCACCCGGCGGCATCGATCCCGGAGTAACTTGCGGTCCGCCTATGCGGACAAGAGCGCGGCCACGGTGGCGGGATCGAAATTGCCTCCGCTGAGGACGATCACAGTTGGATGCTCGGTGGTTCCCGCCGGAACGCGGCCGGTGATGTATGCGGCCAGGGCCAGCGCGCCGGTCGGCTCGATGGCAAGCTTGAGTCGCATCCAGGCAACCCGCAGCGCGTCCGTCAAGTCATCCTCGGACACCGTGACGATCTCCCTGACGAGGGCATCGCCGACAATCACGCCGAAATTCCGCTCACCCACGGATTTGGACTTCACGCCCTCGGCAAGCGTTTCCGGATCCGACGGCAGCGTCTGGAGGATCCCGGTTCGCAGACTCTGCGCCGCATCATCCGCGGCCTCGGGCTCGACACCGATCAAGGCGCTCTCGGGCGACAGCCCGGCGATTGCGAGCGCGATCCCGGAGATCTGCCCACCGCCACCGATCGGCACCACCAGGGCTCCGGGCGAGCGCACATCCTCGGTGATCTCGAGCCCGGTGGTGCCGGCGCCGTGAATGACATCCCAGTCGTCATAGGGATGAATCAACCGCAGCCCCTCGGTTCTCGCGATGGCCTCGGCAATCGCTTCGCGGTTGTCGTAGGTGACGCCCTCGGTCACGACCGTCGCGCCATACGACCTGATGCCGGCGATCTTCGCGGGCGTCACGCCTTCGGGCACCACGATGGTTGCGCGCAGTCCTGCCGCACGAGCCGCGTAGGCGAGCGCCTGCCCGTGGTTTCCCGAACTGTGGGTCACGACGCCCGCGACGTCCGGCTCTCGTTCGACGAGGCTGAGCACGGCATTGAACGCGCCCCGAGCTTTGAAGGACCCGGTGACCTGAAGCGACTCGGGCTTGACCATCAACCCTGGCGCGAGGTCGGTCTTGAGCAATGGTGTCCGGCGAACGTGACCCCGGATGCGCACCGCCGCTCGCTGGATCTCCGCGAGGTGCTCATCCACCGGCGCGACCTGTGCCATGTGTCCTCAGGACAAGACGGCTACCGGAATCTCCAGCGCCAGCTTGTCCATCTCGAGTTGCGCGGGGACATCGACGGGATATGAGCCGGTGAAGCAGGCGAAGCAGAACCCGTTGCCGTCGGGCTGTCCCATGGCGCGGCGCAGGCCTGCCAGGCTGAGGTATCGCAGCGAATCGGCTCCAAGCATCGTACCGATCTCGCGCTCGGTGTGACCGGCTGCGATGAGTTCGCGTCGCGACGCGATGTCGATTCCCATGAAACACGGCCATGCGATCGGCGGCGATGCGATGCGCATGTGCACCTCGCTCGCGCCGGCACGGCGCAGCTCATCGATGATGCGACGCGACGTCGTCCCGCGCACGATCGAGTCGTCGACGAGCACCACGCGGCGGCCTTCGAGCACATGGCGCATCGGGTTGAACTTCAGGCGAATGCCGGCCTCACGCAAGCGCTGCGTGGGCTGGATGAAGGTGCGGGTGATGTAACGCGACTTGATCATGCCTTCCGCAAAAGGCAGGCCCGACTGCTCGGCATAGCCGATCGCAGCCGGGGTACCGCTGTCGGGAAGGGTGATCACGATGTCCGCGTCGGCAGGCGCTTCGCGCGCCAGCTCCCGGCCCATCTGACGGCGCGATTCGTAGAGCGACTTGCCCATCATCACGCTGTCGGGTCGTGCGAAGTAGATGAACTCGAACGAACACATCGCACGGTGCGCGGCGGTGCGCTGAATCCTCGTGCTGCGCATCCCCGATGCATCGACGGTGACGATCTCACCCGGCTCGATCTCGCAGATGAACGTGGCGCCGACGACGTCGAGCGCGCAGGTCTCGCTCGCCATCACATACCCGGTGCCACCCGGTGCGTCGACATCGCCGAACCGGCCGAGACACAGTGGGCGGATACCAAGCGGATCGCGTGCGGCGACCAGCGAGTCCTTGGTGAGGAAGACGAGGCAGTACGCACCCTCGACGCGCGGCAGCGCTTCGGCGAGCGCCTGCTCCAGCGAGTCGGCCTTGGTCTGTGAGAGCAGCGCTCCGAGCACCTCGGTATCGCTGGTGGTCTCGAAATGGAACCCCTTGGCGATGAGCTCGTCGCGCAGCTTGGTGGCATTGACGAGGTTGCCGTTGTGCGCGATCACCACGGGACCGATGGTCGGATGGTCGACCGCTATCGGCTGCGCGTTGAGCAGCCGTGCACTGCCGGTGGTGCTGTACCGCGTATGCCCGATCGCGATGTTGCCCTTGAGACCGTCGATGATCTCCTGGTCGAACACCTGCGAGACGAGCCCCATCTCCTTGCGGATGCGAATCTCGCGACCGTCGCTGACCGCGATCCCTGCGGACTCCTGTCCGCGATGCTGCAACGAGTACAGGCCGAAGTACGTCAGATTGGCAACGTCCTCGCCCGGGTGGAACACCCCGAAAACGCCACATTCCTCGTGAAGGTGGTCGTCGTCG
>Ga0182024_10022927_pt1 | contig 11219 bp, 11 predicted proteins | sample P32metaG_FD_120480 | JGI IMG/M metagenome (GOLD analysis project Ga0182024, IMG submission 120480) | Permafrost microbial communities from Stordalen Mire, Sweden - P3-2 metaG (Illumina Assembly) | ecosystem: Environmental > Terrestrial > Soil > Wetlands > Permafrost | place: Sweden: Stordalen... | reverse complement strand
ATCGGCAAGAAGCACGACGACAACTTCCGCACCATGATCGAAGTGGCCATTGAGCACAATCGCCCGGTGCGCATCGGCGTCAACTGGGGCTCGCTCGATGGTGCGCTGCTCACGCGCATGATGGACGAAAATTCGCTGCTGCCTGAGCCGCTCGACGCCATGGAAGTTACCATGAACGCCATCGTCGCCAGCGGTCTGCTGGCCGCCCAGGCCGCCGAAAGCTACGGGCTCGGCCGCGACAAGATCATCCTCAGCGCCAAGGTGAGCGGCGTGCAGGATCTCATCATGGTTTATCGCAAGCTCGCCGCCCAGTGCGATTATGCGCTTCATCTCGGGCTCACTGAAGCCGGCCTCGGATCGAAAGGCATCGTGGCCACTACCGCCGCGCTGTCGGTGCTATTGCAGGAAGGCGTCGGCGACACCATCCGCGCCTCGCTCACCCCGCTCCCCAATGGCGACCGCACCGACGAAGTGATCGTCTCTCAACAAATCTTGCAGGTGCTCGGTCTGCGCCACTTCACCCCGCAAGTCACCGCTTGCCCCGGCTGCGGACGCACCACCAGCACCTTCTTCCAGGACATGGCCGATCAGATCCAGACCTACCTGCGCGAGCAGATGCCCAACTGGAAAGAGCGCTATGCGGGCGTCGAAGAGATGAAGGTGGCGGTAATGGGCTGCGTCGTCAATGGCCCCGGCGAATCCAAGCATTCCCACATCGGCATCTCGCTGCCTGGCACGTTTGAGGAGCCCGTCGCGCCGGTCTATATGGACGGCAAACTCTCGATGACGCTGCGTGGCGACCGCATCGTCGCCGAATTTATCGAGATCCTCAACAATTACGTCGAGCGCCGCTATGCCGAGCGGGTAGCCGAAACGACAACTGTATAGTTTGCGCCGCACTATGCGCGTCACGCTACCGAGCCCCTCGCCGCCGTTGCTCATCGTCCCGGTCTTTTCGCTTTATCAGCGATCACAGAATCATAATCGTTATGGCTACAAATTCCAGGTCGATCGCAGTGGCTATACGGATTGGAACCCACCATTGGACGGTACGTCAAAGTCTATTTTGACCCACTAAACCCCACCGAGGATGCTCTTGCCGACTTCGCCGAACTTAGCGAGACCTGGTTCGCCCGCGGCACTGTCATATTGGTTTGGTGCGTCATCTTCGTGCTGGTTGTCCTTCTGTTCGATTTGACCATCTGCCAGGGTCGGCCAAGCGGCGCTCCTCAGCTCCTTGACTCTGTACGGAAATACACCGTACGATCAATTTGGAGATACACTCGTGCCTGCGCCCAAATCCAAAACTTTCCGCTTCGACGCCCGTCTCAATGCGGAGCAAAAGCTCCTGATCCAGCGCGCCGCCGATTTGGAAGGCCGCTCTATGACCGACTTCGTCCTCCACAGCGCCGAAATTGCCGCCGCGCGAACCATCCAGCGGCGAGCCACTCTGGTTCTGACGGCTCGCGAAACTGAAGCCTTTGTTGACGCTGTCCTGAATCCGCCCCATGCGGGGGCCGTCCTGCGCCGGGCCGGGCGCGACTATCTCAAAAAGACTTCCCGGCGGTGAACGATGCGCCCAGTTTCGAATATTCTGTAGTGCCCCTGAACGCGTCCCATCACCGGCTCGCGTTCCATTCCGGCGTTTCCGAGCTCGACCGCTATTTGCATCAACAGGCCGGCCAGGACGCCCGGCGAAAGGTCGCCGCTCCTTTCGTCATGCTGGATAAGGTCGGTTCCATCATCGGTTATTACACACTTTCGGCCTATAGCATCCACCTTGGCGACCTTCCACAAGCGTTGGCAAAGAAGTTGCCGCGTTATCCGGTTCTTCCAGCAACACTATTGGGCAGGTTGGCCGTTGCCGATTCCTATCGCGGTAAGAAACTGGGCCGCTTTCTTCTGATGGACGCTCTTTATCGCTGCTTGAGAGCCACGGCCGAAGTGGGATCGGTTGGCGTGGTCGTGGAGGCTCTGGACGAGTCCGCGCTCGCGTTCTATCGCCACCATGAATTTCAATCTATCCCAGGTCATCTGGACAAGCTTTTCCTCGCCATGGCCACTGTCGAAAAAGCCTTGAATCGCTGACCAGCTGCGTCGTCACCGGCCCCGGCGAATCCAAGCATTCCCACATCGGCATCTCGCTGCCTGGCACGTTTGAGGAACCCGTCGCGCCGGTCTATATGGACGGCAAACTCTCGATGACGCTGCGTGGCGACCGCATCGTTGCCGAATTTATCGAGATTCTCAACAACTACGTCGAGCGCCGTTATGCCGAGCGGGTGGCCGAAACGACCACGGTTTAATTCATCAGTTTAATTCACCCTGGCGCGACGCCGGTTGGCGGCCACCAGCACGACGATTCCAGCGAGGATCGCGATCCCGCCGTAGATCGCCCAGCGTGTCTGCCCATCGTCCCTCCCCAATGCCTTGCCCCGGCAACATTTTCCCACGTGGCCAATCCCTAATCCCAAGCCCCTAATCGCTTCCCATGCAACCCTAATGCTTTCAACGGTCTTGGTCGATATTTCAGAGTGTAGTGGAAGCCCCAAACAGCCTAAACTCGGAACGCGATGCCTTGAGCGCCGTGGTGAGTCCCTTATCGGAAGAAGGGGTGAAGCAGTCTTCGAATCGTACCTTTGGGGCCGTATTCGCAATATTCTTCACGCTGGTCGCCGTGCTCCCACTCGTGCGTCATCACGGCGCGCGCATTTGGGCATTGCCGCTAGCTGCTCTGTTCCTGCTGGCTGCGCTAGCTGCGCCGAAACTACTCACGCCGCTGAACCGCGCCTGGACGGCTCTTGGCACCCTGCTGCACGCGGTGGTCAATCCGGCGGTTCTGGGGATCTTGTTTTATGTCGTTTTTACGCCCTTCGGATGGGTGCTGCGCCGGATGGGTAAGGATTATCTGCGCTTGCGGCCCGCTCCCGGCGCGCCTACGTATTGGATACCCCGGCAGCCGCCCGGCCCGTCGCCCGAAAGCATGTCGAGGCAGTTCTAGGAGTATTTGCCGTGTCTACTTTGGTCGAACTCTGGTCCTTTATGCGCGAGCGGAAGAAATTCTGGTTGCTCCCCATCTTTCTGATGATGGTCGTGCTGGGCGGCCTGCTGATTCTCACCAAGATTTCAGCCGTCGCTCCGTTCATCTATACCCTGTTTTAGCCCGATGAAGATTCTCGGCATCTCGGCCTTCTATCACGACAGTGCAGCCGCGCTGGTGGTGGATGGCGAGATCGTGGCCGCAGCTCAGGAAGAGCGCTTCAGCCGCAAGAAGCACGACGCGCGCTTCCCCTCCAACGCCGTCCGATATTGCCTGGACGCCGGCGGATTGAACGCCGCCGATCTGGATTCCGTGGTCTTCTACGACAAGCCCTTCCTGAAGTTCGAGCGCCTGCTGGAGACTTACCTCATGTTCGCGCCTTCCGGATTCCCTTCTTTCCGCATGGCCGTACCGTTGTGGATCCGCGAGAAGTTATTTCAGAAAGATCTGCTCCAATCGCACTTGAAGAAACTCGCTCCCAAAACAGACTGGGCCGCGAAGCTTCGATTCACGGAGCATCATCTCAGCCACGCCGCCAGCGCATTTTTTCCATCACCTTTCGAAGAAGCCGCGGTGCTGACCATGGATGGCGTCGGCGAATGGGCCACCACGTCGGTGGCTCACGGCCGCGGCAACCGTCTCGAAATCCTCAAAGAAATCCACTTTCCGCACTCGCTTGGGCTCCTCTATTCGGCATTCACTTACTACACCGGCTTCAAAGTGAATTCGGGGGAATACAAGCTGATGGGCCTGGCGCCCTACGGCGAGCCGCGCTTCACCAAACAGATCTTCGATCATTTGATCGACGTCAAGCCGGACGGCTCCTTCCATCTCAACCTGGATTATTTCAACTACTGCGCCGGACTGACGATGACGAACGCGCGCTTTCACCGGCTTTTCGGCCTCGCGCCGCGCAAGCCGTCCGAGCCGCTGACCGAGCAGCATATGGACATTGCGGCCTCCATTCAGTCCGCTCTCGAAGAAGTGATTCTCAGGCTCACGCGTTCGATCGCGGCTGAAACTGGCGTTCCCAATCTGTGCCTGGCCGGCGGAGTCGCTCTAAACTGCGTGGCCAATGGCAAGGTGCTGCGCGACGGCCATTTCAAGAACATTTGGATTCAACCGGCCTCAGGCGACGCGGGCGGTGCGTTGGGCGCTGCACTGGCTGCGCATTATCAATTCCATAACCAGCCCAGGAGCGTCAATCCGCGCAGTGATGCAATGCACGGCGCAAATCTCGGCCCTGAGTTTTCGCAAGACGAGATTGAGCGGCGTCTGCGTGCCGTCGGCGCACGCTTTCAGACACTCTGCGAATGCGAGTTAACGTCGAAATCGGCGGACGCACTGGCCGCAGGCCAAGCGCTGGGTTGGTTTCAAGGCCGCATGGAATTTGGTCCGCGCGCCCTGGGAGCCCGGTCGATTTTAGGCGATGCCCGGTCGTCATCCATGCAAAGCGTGCTCAATCTCAAGGTTAAGTATCGCGAGTCTTTCCGACCATTTGCGCCCTCCGTTCTCCGGGAACGCGTGGGCGAATATTTCGACTTGGATGTCGACAGCCCGTATATGCTTCTGGTGGCCGACGTCGCAGCGAATCGCCGCCGAGCCATGACGGAAGAAGAACAAAATCTCTTCGGCATCGCGAAGCTAAACATTCCGCGCTCCGATATTCCAGCCGTCACCCATGTCGACTATTCCGCGCGCGTGCAAACTGTCCATCGCGATACCAATCCCCGCTATCATGCTTTGATTTCGGCCTTCGAACAGCGCACCGGCTGTCCCGTTATTGTGAATACCAGCTTCAATGTGCGGGGTGAGCCGATCGTCTGCACGCCTGAGCACGCTTTCCACTGCTTCATGGGTACCGAAATTGAAGCGCTGGCCATCGGAAATTGCTTCCTGCGCAAAGAAGATCAGGATCAAAGCCTCAAGAAGAACTACCAAACCGCCTTCGATCTTGACTAGCAGCGGCGCTTAATGAGCGTCAACTATACTTGTGGCACGGGCTATCTTTTGCTGACGCCCTTCCGGCTTCGCTGTATCTCCGCCGCCGAAAACTATTGAGGAGTGAAGCTTGTCTCTCGAAGACGACTTGTACGATCAACGCATCCAGCGCATCGCCGAAATCGAAGCGCTCGGCTTCCAACCCTATGGCCACCGCTTCGACTTCACGCACAGCATTCCGCAAATTTTGGCGGAGTATAGCGGCAAAACAGCCGAGCAGTTAGAACCCCGCGTACAAGTCCGCGTCGCGGGACGGATCATGACCGTTCGCCGCATGGGCAAGGCCGGTTTCGCTCATTTGATGCAGGGCGGCGAACAGCTGCAAGTTTATGTACGCAAGGAAGCCGTCAGTGAAAAGGATTATGCGCTTTATCAGCTGCTCGACTTGGGCGACCTGATCGGCGTCGAAGGCTATCTGTTCCGCACCCGGACCAATGAGCTGAGCATCCATGTGGAGCACCTGTATTTCCTCGCGAAAACGCTGCTCTCGATGCCCGAGAAGTGGCATGGCCTGGAAGACGTCGAAACGCGCTATCGCCAGCGCTATCTCGATCTGATTGCGAACCCGGAGGTCCGCAAAGTCTTCGTGACGCGCGCGAAAATCGTCTCATCGCTGCGCCGCGAGTTGGAGTCGCGAGGCTTTTTGGAAGTGGAGACGCCGATGCTCCAATCCATCTATGGCGGCGCCGCCGCGCGTCCGTTCACCACCCATCACAATACGCTCGACATCGATCTTTATCTGCGCATCGCGCCTGAGCTGTATTTGAAGCGTCTGGTAGTCGGCGGCCTGGAACGCGTCTACGAAATCAACCGCAACTTCCGTAATGAAGGCATTTCCACGCATCACAATCCGGAATTTACGATGCTTGAGTTTTACCAGGCCTATACCGACTATCACGGCATGATGGATCTTTCGGCGGACCTGTTGCGGCAGGCCGCCATCGACGCCACAGGCGGCACCGAAGTTGAATATCAGGGCCGCCGTCTCGACTTCGCCAATATCCGCCGTATCTCGATGCGCGAGGCGGTCGGCGATGCCAGCCTGAAGGGCCACGCATTGGTCGAAGCCTTCGAACGCAACGTCGAGCCAAATCTGTTCGAGCCAACCATGGTCTACGATTTTCCAGTCGAAGTCTCGCCCCTTTCCAAGAACAAACCGGACGACGCGGATTTCGTGGAGCGTTTCGAGATTTTCTGCGCGGGCATGGAAATCGGAAATGCCTTCACCGAATTAAACGATCCGCGCGAACAGCGCCGCCGCTTCGAGGCCCAACTTGCCCTGCGCGAAAAAGGCGACACTGAAGCGCATCAAATGGATGAAGACTATGTTCGAGCGCTCTCCTACGGCCTGCCCCCCACTGGCGGCGAGGGCATTGGGATCGATCGTCTGACCATGATCCTGACGAATTCACGCTCCATTCGCGACGTCATCTTATTTCCGCTGCTGCGCCCTGTGCAATGAAGACGTTTGAGTATTTCATCGCCAGCCGTTATCTGCGCGCCAAACGCAAGCAGGCGGTGATTTCGGTGATTACCGTCATTTCCATTTTCGGTGTCATGGCCGGTGTGGCGGCGTTGGTAATCGGCATTGCCATCAACAATGGATTTCGCGATACGCTGCAGCGCAGCTTGTTGGGTGCGACGGCGCACGTGATGATCTTGGAGAGGCAGCCCGATGAGGGCATCTCCAACTGGAGTGAGCTCGATCCGAAGCTGAGCAAGCTTCCCCACGTCCTTAGCGTGTCTCCCAATTTGTACGGTACGGTGCTGCTGGCTGGGCCGCTTCAATCTGGCGGCGCGGAAATCAAGGGCGTCCCAGTCGACAATCCGCCAAATATGCTGAAGCATTTGAAGCAGGGCTCATTCGAGAGGTTGAAAGATACCGGCGGCCTGCCCGGCATAATCCTAGGTTCCAACCTGGCCCAGAGCACCGGGATGCTGTTGAACAGCGTGGTAAACGTGATTTCCCCCAAGCCAGAAATGTTCGGACCGGAGCTGCGCTTTCCAGCGCCATTCAAGTTCCGTGTGGTGGGTATTTTCGAATCCGGGTTCTACGAGGTGGATTCCTATTGGGCCTTCACGACGCTTGGGTCAGCGCAGGCCATCTTCAGCGAGGGCAACGTCGTCAACTCCATCGAACTCCAACTGGACGATATCTACAAAGCTCCCGAAGTTGCGAAGCTGGCGGAAAAGATCGCTGGACCCAAGCTGGCCGCGAACACCTGGATGGAACAATATCATCAGATACTGAACGCCCTTGCCACCGAGCGCATCGTCACCATCGTGACCATTGGCCTGATTGGAGTGGTGGCCGCTCTCAATATCCTGATCACGCTGATCATGATGGTGATGGAAAAGAACCGCGACATCGCGGTGCTGATGTCGATGGGTGCCAAGCGCCAGCAAATCCGGCGAATTTTCATGCTGCAGGGAGTTTTGATTGGCGCAGTGGGCACTGTTTTCGGGCTCACGCTGGGCTATTCAGTATCGATTCTGGCCGATCACTATCGCTGGCTGCGCCTGAGCGCAGACGTATATTCGGTCAGCTACGTACCGTTCAATCCGCGCTGGGAGGATGGCATTTGGATCGCTGCGGCCGCACTCCTGGTCAGCCTGATCGCGACGCTGTATCCGGCCAAGGCCGCCACTGCGATCGCGCCAGTCGAGGCCCTTCGATACGAATAGGCCTCGGCCGCACGCGTTGCCGAACAGTCAAGGCTTCTAGTGACCGTCGTGATCGGGGTCGCCTTGCGCCAGATCACTTTCACCAGAAGCTTTCTTGCTCAGTACCACAGTGTCTTGCGGTTGTTGCTGGTTGTTCTTCTGTGCCTGGACCACCTGCTGCTGCCTTTGCGCCTGCTGGGCCTGGGCGATCGGCGATGTGCTGCTTACGCTGTTGATCATGAAGTTCTCCTGACGCTTTGCTTATCGGAAGGCGGGAGAAAAGTATTAGCGTGAGGTGGATGCCCTGGCCGGCGCGATAAACTAGCTCTGTAGATACCTCGATGGCTTGGCCGGTGTTGTTGCTGGCCCGCGAGTTGGATCTCGGGGGCAGCGAACGCCAGATGACCGAGATCGCGAAGACGTTGGATCGTTCGCGATTTTCTCCGCACGTTGCCTGCTTTCGCCCCCAGGGGCTCCGCCGCGCCGAGCTCGCCGCCAGTGCTGTGCCCATCGTGCACTTTCCGGTGGATGCCTTCGTCTCCTGGGGAGCTTTCCGCGAAGGGTGGAAGCTTGGCAGCTATATCCGGCGTCACAATATCCGCCTGGTGCACACCTTCGATTATCCGCTCACCTTATTTGCGGTTCCCGTGGCGCGTTGGTCCACGCGGGCGGTGGTGCTGTCCAGCCAACGATCCCATCGTTCCTTGATCCCTCACAAATATCGCGGCCTGATTCGAATGACGGATCGCATGGCGCACGCAGTCCTGGTGAATTGCGAATTCGTGCGGCAACACCTGCAGAACAACGAAGGCGTCCCGGCCGCTCGTATCCGGCTTTGCTATAACGGCGTGGATCTGGAAGAGTTTCACGCTGGTCCGACGCCTCGGGACTCGCTCACCATCGGCGTAGTGTGCGCGCTGCGGCCGGAAAAAGACATCGGAACGTTGATCGAGGCCTTTGCCCGGATCGATGCCTTTGCCCGGATTAATGCGTTCGCCCGCATTCGACGCCCGGGTCTGAGGCTGCTGATCGTCGGCGGCGGCTCGATGCTCGGCCAGTTGCGAGCGCAAGCTGAAACCAGAGGACTGGCGGGCAATTGCACATTCGTGCCGACCACCGCGGACGTCGCCGAGTGGCTGCGCGCCATCGACATTTTCGTTCTACCCTCGCTATCGGAGGCGTTCTCTAATTCGCTGCTCGAGGCCATGGCGTGCGGATGTTGTCCGGTGGCTTCCCGCGTTGGCGGCAACGTGGAACTGATCCGCCACGGAGAGAACGGCATGTTATTTGATGCCGGCGATGTCGATCAATTGAGCCGGGTTCTGTCCACGCTGTTGGACCTTCGGGTGCTGCGCGAGCAACTTGCCGCCCGAGCGCGCTGCACCGCCGAAAAGTTTTCCATCGCGGCATCGGCACGGCGGATGGAAGAGATCTACACCGAATTAATTCAGAAATCCAGCCGGCGATAATGGGCCGTCCATTGCGGTCCCACCTCTGGCCAGGAATACTGGGCGCAGCGGGCTAGGGCATTGGCCGCAAGACGCGATGCCAGCCCCGGTTCGTCCAGCAGCCGCAGCGCGCACGCCGCCATGGCCCGATGATCGTTAGGCACAAAAAGCAGACCGTCGGTTTGATCTTCAATCAGATTGGGGATGCCACCGGCATTGCTCGAAACCACCGGAAGTCCCGAGGCGAAGCACTCCAGCACAGAGAGCGGCATGTTATCGGCGTCCGGGCTCATCAGATAAACATCGGATGCATCATATAAGGCGGTCATACAGTCCGGCGAAACGGAACCGATGAATTGCGTTTGGCGCAGGCCGAGCGATGCCGCCAGGGCCTCCAGCGCCGGCCGCAGCGGTCCGTCATGCGCGATGGTAAGCCGCGCGCCCGGATAACGCTGCTGGATGAGGGCGAAGGCGCGCAGCGTACACCCGGGATTATACTCGGGGGCGAGTCCGCGATTGTGCAGGAAATGGGGACGGGGGCGCGACCGGTTCCGATAGCGCGGGGCTTCCGGTTCAGCTACGTTGGGAACCCGCGTAGCAGCCAGGCCGTAGCGGGCGAAAACATCCACCAGATATTGGGACGGCACGACGATCGCGTTCGCCAGGCGCATCAGCCGGCGCGCAGCGGGCCAGTGTGCCAGGTGATCCTCAGCGCGGCCGTCGTGATAGTTGAGGATGCTGCGCTTCCTCAGGACGCGCGCAAGCAACAGCGCCGGCACAGAAAACAGGTAGAACGAGAAATATCCGGGAGTGAATATATGCAGAATGTCGGCCCGTCCGATATTTCCAACCAGGCGAGCGAGATAAAGGACGAGAGAAATCAGCGTTCGCACGTACTTCATGCTCAGCGCGGCAGGCAGCTGGGAATTCACCGCCAGAAATCGAACTTGAACGGAGGGCTCCTTGGCCAGGTATCGCAGCAGCCGGCTGGCCTGGATGGATTGACCGCCGATGATGCTGAGCGATGGCGCGATCAAAAGAACGTGGACGGCCGACTCCCTGACGATGCGGGTGTCCTGGCTGACCTGCGCTAAAGCGGCTGGCTTCGTTTTCAGCATGGCGTTACCGCTGCTTTTGGTCCGCCGTATGGACCGCGCGCAGTATGGGTTGTATAAGCAGGCGTTTCTCATCGTCACAACAGCTATGACGGTGCTTCCTTGGGGCGTTGGGATGAGCGCCTTCTATTTCCTTCCGCGTGAAAAATCGCGACAGCGGGAAACTGTTTTGAACATAATGCTGTTCCATGGGGCGGTGGGCGCTTTGGCCTGCGGTGCTCTGATTCTCCATCCCTCGATTCTTACGGTCATTTTCGGCGATGCGCGGCTGGCGGCGTATTCGGCCTGGATCGGCGTCACGATTCTGTTCTGGATTACCGGAGCATTTCTCGACATGCTTCCGGTTGCCAACGACGAAATCCGGCTGGCGTCGGCATTCATCGTAGGCATTCAGGCATCGCGGGCGCTGATCTTCGTCTGCGCCGTCTTGTTTATTGGAACCTTGCGATCGCTGCTCGCCGCCGCCGTCCTGCACGGACTTGTCCAGACCGTGCTGTTGATCTGGTATGCGCAATCCCGCTTCGCCGGATTCTGGCGCGCATTCGACAGCCGAATCTTGCGAGAGCAGCTCTCTTACGCCCTTCCGCTGGGCGCGGCTGGGATTTTGATGATCGTACAAACCGACCTTCACAACTACTTTGTGTCGCATCATTATGGGCCGTCGTTGTTCGCCATCTACGCGCTGGGCACGCTGCAGTTGCCGCTGATGGGCCTGATTCAAGAAGCAACTAATTCTGTTCTGATTACCCGCGTCAGCGTTCTTCAGCAGCGCAATGACCCGCATCAGATTGTGTTGCTGCTGGCGCGGGCGGCACGCAAGCTCGCGATGGTGTATTTCCCTGTGTACATCCTTCTGCTGGTGGCGGGCCGCGAGTTCATCCGGGTTCTGTTCACGTCGCGGTTTGCCGATAGCTGGCCGATTTTCGCGGTGAATCTTACTCTGCTGCCGCT
>Ga0182024_10022926_pt1 | contig 11219 bp, 15 predicted proteins | sample P32metaG_FD_120480 | JGI IMG/M metagenome (GOLD analysis project Ga0182024, IMG submission 120480) | Permafrost microbial communities from Stordalen Mire, Sweden - P3-2 metaG (Illumina Assembly) | ecosystem: Environmental > Terrestrial > Soil > Wetlands > Permafrost | place: Sweden: Stordalen... | reverse complement strand
AGCAACTGCAGCATGGCTGCGGTGCGGATGATCTGCGTGCCGAAGCTGTGTTGCGTCCATCCCACCGCGTACATGATGGTGGCTACCTTCTTCATGTCGCCATCTTTGCGGACGGAAGTAAATAGATCGGCAGCCTTCACGAACTGGTCTTTCGGTATTCCGGTGATGCGCTCGACCATTTCCGGTGTGTAGCGGGAATACTGCTGCGTCAACAACTGATAGACGCACCGGGGATGCTGCAACGTTAGGTCATAAGCCACCTTCGGAGGCAACGGCGGCAGAGGGGTCGCCGGTAGCGCGGCTTTTCCCAGGGTGGTTCCCGGAGATTGCGCCGCAGCAGCCGGTGCGGCAGCATGGGCAGGGGCTTCGCCGCCCGTGTCGTTGCCTTCCTGATAATTCCACGAGGACCGATCGTAAGTCTGCGTGGCGGCGTCAAAGCCGGAGTACAGTCCGTCTTCCGGCAGCTTGAAGCCTTCCTTCACGATGAAGGCGGCGTTCGTGTAGTTGACGAGATATTCATGGGCGATGCGGTTGTTTTCGAGCGCGTAGCGGATCACTCCGCCCAGAAACGCAATATCGGCTCCCGCGCGAATCTGCAGGAACAAATCCGAGGTCGCAGCCGTGCGCGTAAACCGCGGATCCACCACGATCAGCTTCGCATTACGGGTTCGCTTGGCTTCAATCGCCCACTTGAAGCCGCAAGGATGGTTCTCGGCGGGATTCCCACCCATGACCAACATCATGTCGGCATTCTTGATGTCGATCCAGCCATTCGTCATGGCCCCGCGTCCAAATGTTGGTCCCAAACTTGAGACCGTAGGTCCGTGTCAAACCCTGGCCTGGTTTTCCATGTACGTCAGGCCCAGGGCGCGCATGGTCTTGACGACGAGATAATTGAATTCGTTGGTATCGGTGCAGCCGCCAATCCATGCCATGGTTTCGCAGCGGTTCACGGTGCGTTCCAGCGCGTCTTTCTCAATGAAGGAGTCGTCGCGCGTCTTCTTCACCCAGTGTGCGATCTCATCGATGGCCTGCGTCCATGCAATGTCTTCCCAGTGATCGGAGCCGGGCCGCCGCACCTGCGGCTTCATCAGTCGCCGCGGATTCAGGATGTCCTGCTCGAGCGAAGCGCCTTTCGGACACAGCGTGCCGCGATTGATGGGATGGTCCGGGTCGCCCTCGACATGGATCACCTGCGGCGTCACGTTCTTGGCCTTGTCGCCAATCGTGTAAATGAGGACGCCGCAGCTTACGGCACAATACGGGCAGGTCGATCGCGTCTCGGTCGCGCGCGCAATCTTCAGTTCTTTAAGCTGCGCCACCGCGGGAGTCAGATCAAATCCCAGGAGCGAAAAGCCCGCTCCACCAACGAGCGCGCCTTTGAGGAATGTTCTGCGGGAGAGTTCCATCGCGCATCCTCCGACGACTTCGATCACAAACCGGTCGGACTGCACCCCAAACTTCAAGAAACTATAATCCCGCGGTTCCCCCAGAGTCAACGAGGACCTGCACCCCACGATGTAACTCCTTGCAGTTGCTTCCCGCAAGTCGAAGCCCCATAATCGCCCGGTGGCCAACACTGCCTGGCAGCAGCGCATCCGGCGCGCCGAACACCTCGCCGCTCAGCATCCCTTCGCCGCGGAGATCCTCGGCTTCTACATCCACATGGCCCGCTTTCAGGAAGGACTCTACCAGGGCGTCGAACGCTCCTCTGGAAAGATTTCGATTTCTCTGTCAGCTCCGCTGGAATTGCCCGAACTCCTGGCCAGCTTCCCACCATATTCTTACCGTGGTTGAAGAGCATGGCCCCGCTCGCCTCGCGCTAGTCGCTGCTGATCTGCGCAACGCGCCATCCGGTTCCTGGTCTGATCTGCTGAACGCCTGCTGGTCTGCGCACTACGTTGGGAATCGGACTCACTAGTTTGTTCAGCGACTGGAGCCACGAAATCGCCACCTCGATTCTGAACTCGAAGCCCTGTCGAATTGAGGCAAATCTCGGCAGGCAGATTTGTGCTACCTTGCTTGGCTCCATTTTGGCTCCAATAAGAAGGACAAAATCAGGCAGGAAATCGACGCTATGCCTTGCAGAATCAATAGATAGCTTTGGGTTGACTACAGCTCTGAAAAGGTTGCGCTCTACCATTCCCCCATGGGCATGTTCCAGTTTGGGCGCGCGAGGGTCGCGGCCCGTTAAGTGAGCGCCTTCTTTAGAAACTGGAGCGTTCGCTCCCACGCTGTCTTGGCGCATGCCGGGTCGTACACCTCAGGGCGGGCTTCGTTCATGAACGCGTGGTGCGCGTCGTAGCGATAGATCTCGAACTCTGATTTGGACTGCTTGAGCGCGGCCTCGAGGTCATTCACCTTGGCAGGTGTGCACCAGTCGTCCTGGTTCGCGAAGTGACAAATCAGGGGAATTTTGTTTTTCTTCAAATCGCCGGCGTCGAGGGGCGGAATGCCATAGAAGCAGGCGCCAGCGTCCATCTCCGGCACTCGCACGGCCGCCAGGATAGTGAGCGCCCCGCCCATGCAGAAGCCGCCCACGGCTACCTTCTTCGAGGATTGCTTTAGGTACTGCACGGCGCCGCGGATGTCTTGATCGGCGGCATCGGGGAAGCTGAGGTTCGTCATCAGGTGGTTGGCTTCGTCGGCGGCCGTGGTGACCTTGCCTCGGTAGAAGTCCGGCACGAGTGCTCGGTAGCCAGCCTCGGCGAGCCGATCCGCGGTCTTCTTGATCTGATCGTTGAGCCCCCACCATTCCTGGATGACGACATAGCCGGGCGCGCTTGACCCTACTTTGGGATGTGCCACATAGCCAGGACAGGTCTTTCCGTCCGGTCGCTTAAACTGCATCATCTCGCCCATCGGATCCTCTCCACTGGATGCGGGACTGCCACCCTCATACTATAGCTTCGTGGCTTTCTTCGCCGGGGGACGACCGTAACAATCAGAGCCATCTACGAGGGCGACGGAACGTTTGCTTGTACGGATTGGTTCGTCTTCTGCAACGTTCCGGGCTGGTACCCAAGCGTCTCAACCAGCCTCAGAACCTCCTGATACTACGGCTTCCTCCATGCAGGGTGTGCGGCTCAAAATCCACAGGTATTTCCGGCTAGGTTCACCCACAATCGCGTACCGGCAGTCTGGGCTCAAGCCAATGACCCAGTAGTCGCCGTAAAACGGCCAGAAGAATGTCACTTTCAGTTTGGCATTAGTCCGTTTGTCGACGACCTTGGCCGTGCCCCGCGCGGTTGTTTACCCTCCCATTCTTCTCACGGCACGCATTCACCACTTGGACCTTTCCGTCACCTCGTAGCGTGTAGATAGCAGTCGTGTCGGATTGACAGTTACGCTGGAAGCGGTTCGGGTACCGAGCAATCTCGTACCACTTGCCGGCGTAGCGGCGGAGGTCCACATTATCCACCGCGGTCAGCGGAGAAGTAGATGTGGCTTGCGCAGAGCTGTGCTCCCAGCAAGAAACTCGCAAGAAATACGGATACCCCAAACACGTTCATGGCTAACTTCTTCGATACCAGCTTTCCATACTCATGCAGCAACCGGATTCGCCTGGAGATAGTCCTCGATCTCGAGAATCTCATCGGGAGTCAGACGGAATTCTGCCGATCGCACGATCTGCTTAGCCTGTTCGGCAGAACGCATACCCACAATCGCTCCGGTGACGACTGGATCACGCAGCGTCCAGGCAATCGCAACCTCGCCGGGTGTTCGGTTGTGACGCTTAGCGATCCCGCGTAGCACTTCCACCACGCCAAGGTTGCGACTCAGCAGCGGTTCCTTAAAGCTGGCGGTTCTCGGGCGAAAGTCGTCTGGCGGCAGCGACGCAATGCGCTCGCGGGTCATTTTGCCGGTCAGCAGTCCCGACTTCATCGGGGAGTACACGATGACGCCGATGTGCTGCTCACGGCAAAACGGCAGAACATCATTTTCGATGTCGCGGGTCACGATGTTGTAGTTTGGCTGCAGCGAGGTGATGGGTGCGATCCTCTCGACCCGCTTCATCTGTGCGACATTGAAGTTCGATACGCCAATGTAACGAACCTTGCCTTCCTTTTGGAGTTGGGCCAGCGTCTGCCAACCCTCTTCCATCTCGGGCTCTGGATCGGGCCAGTGGATCTGGTAGAGATCAATCACATCCACACTCAGCCGCCGCAAGCTTGCTTCCAGTTCGCGGCGCACGGAGGCAGCTTTCAGGCTGTGCCCGATCTCGTGCTGGTCATTCCACACGAGGCTGCACTTGGTAAAGATGTAAGGACGGCGTGCGCGTCCCTCGATCGCTTTGCCGACGACCTCCTCTGAGTGCCCCAGTCCGTACACGGCCGCAGTATCGATCCAGTTGACGCCTGCATCGAGCGCTGCGTGAATCGCTGCAATTGATTCCTTGTCCTCCTGCCGTCCCCAGGAGAAAGCCCAGTCGCCGCCCCCCATCGCCCATGCGCCAATACCGATGGGAGTAATCTCTAAATCGGAGTTGCCTAGATGTCGAGTCTGCATAGGTTTTCTTGGATGATTTTAAACGCAGGAAGGCGCTCTGCGTTGCTCTCGCCCCGTCGTTCCTCCCTGGAGCACATAAACTGTCTCTCGCCGACAGCGGCGGGCTCTTCGCTGTTGCCGTGTGTTGTGAATTAAGCTGTGGAGAAGTGGGGACAATTTAACCGTCTGTTCACTAAGCGTCAACAAATCAACGGATTGCGTCCTCGGCGGGCGCGCTCTTAAAGTTCAGACTTTGCACTGAAAAGCGGCATTGACAGTTCTGAAGTAAGTGTTTAGGGTGACACTCGTCGATGGCTGAAAGGGTTGGCTTAATTAAACTTTTGCCGGTCCGAAGTAGGCTGAGTGATCAGCTCGGCGGGGCAACCCGAAGAGCAGCCAGACCTGAAAAAACCGACGGCTCTGCGAAGGGCAGTTGGGGTTTGGGACCGCAAAAGCGGTGATCGCATCAAGGGCTGTGACGGTACATGCATCCACGCTGTTGGCTCCCTCGCAAGAGCTGATGGCTAGAGCATAACCAATGTCACAGCCTTTACCTTTTTGTGGCGTTCGCGTCCCTCTCATCGCGACAAGTTCTCAGGATGACCTCCCGAATTGTTGTAGCCCCCATTTTCAACAAGAATTGTGAATAACGGTTTGAAATGGGACTTGACGCGCACTGTCCATGCGCAATTGACCGCTTTGCACAAGAACTGATTCAAAGCCCTCTGCGTGAGTGTGCGAGATTTGAGGAGCAGGTAGAGGAAGCGGTCGTCCAGAATCCGGGTGAGGGCTATATCGGGGATGACGAGTAATGACATCGAGCCGACCGGCGAGTGATGCGGTGGGCTGGGGGAAAAGCTCATAAGAAGGGTGCCCGCTTCTCCGTGTTTTGTCCGTGTTCTTTGGAATGCCCCAAGCTGGAGCGCATCGTGTGGTTCAAGGAACGCGTTCCCGACGCTGTCTACGTCGCGGCGGCTGAGGATGCGATACAGGCTCTGACTCAGCAGGAGTTTCGAGTTGTCTTTCTCGACCACGACCTCCACTGGATGCACGCGGCGGACAACGCAATCGTCAAGAGCACGGGCAAGGAGGTCGCCATGCACTTGAAGAAAACGGGCTTCAAGGGAATCGTCGTCATTCACAGCAAGAACGAGGACGGGGCGAGAGTGATGCTGGAGATATTGCCCGGAGCGAAGGTTGCGAGATTCGGAGAGTTTGAAATCCGTGTCTCAGTGGGATGATTTAATCTCGCCTTCACATTCCCTTGCTACACTGTGCTCCGCTGCGTTCTGGAGTTTTGCTGCTGACCTGGGAAGGTCAACCGCCCACGGGTGCCAAGCTCACTGGGGCAAAACTCAACACAGCATCATCAGGGCTGCGTGACTGACTGGCAACAGGAAACTCGCAGCCTTGTTTTGTTCTTTCCGGTTTGCAATCACTTCAGTTCATAGTCGGTGGGCAGCACGTCATCCGGTGTTTCGTTTCGGCTGAATGTTTGGTAACTTGTTAGGTTTATTGCTTGCGCCGTGAGGGTTGAGTCATTCTGACCAATTCTTCTTTGATCGCCAAAAGACGAAGCCTTCTCACCTCGCTCAAATCGACTCCCGACTTATTGCGACGCCCGAGCGATCGGTACAAATCATTGTCGTGCTGAAGCGATGCGATCTCTTGCCTCAACACCAACACCCGTTGCTGACTGAATGCGTCCACTACTCACCTGATTTGTCCGATAGACTCAACGCAGCATTCAACTAAGTCTTAGCTTTTGCCTTCGCCCAGCGCGCTTTCTGTGCAGCGGCCATCTTCCTACGACTCGCGGCAGAGACCGTTCGCTTCGGTTTAACCGATTGAGCACCTGATTTTTGCTTCTTCCATCGAGCGCGTTGAGCAAGGCTGATCTTGCGACGGGCTGCAGCGGACATGCCGTGCCCTCTGCCACGTTTGCTGCTCTGCTTCGACTCTGAACCACGCAATGCATCTGCCACGCGTTGCCACCTTGCGATCTCGTGTTCAACTTCCACCAGCATTTTCTTTGTGTCCAAGTACCCTCCTGAAGGGAGAAACATAGATTGTACAGTTGGCTCTACGTCATGAACAAGCCTTCGAAGAAGGCGGTGGTGTCTTAATTCAGTGTTACTCGATAGTCGATCCAAAGAATGGTCAAGCCCACGTTACATCGGAGTCGGCGTGAGCACGAGAAAAAAGGCTAAAACTACTGCGGCTTCCTCTTCATCTCTTTCAGGAAAGCTGCGATTGCTTGAGCATCGGTCTGAGCTATCGCGCTTCCGGCAGCTCTATGTAATTGATCGAATCTTGGGCCGAAGCCGGGAACAAGCTCTTTCAGAGTTGCAATTAGAGCTGCCTCAATCAAGACAGACTTTTCTAGCTGACCTTGTAGAACACGAACTCGTTCAGTTAGGTGTTCGGTAGAGTCATTCTGTCTGTCGGGCATTATGCAACCTCTCTTGTTAAGCGCGGGCAATTTTACGCCGCGCCTAGCAGTTCGGCAATGCTCCAAACGTGGTCGGCTAAACCCGCTTCCATCGCGGGTGTGACTCTGAGGCTCGAATGAACACGGCAGAAATTGTAATATGCGAAGTGCAAGGCGACAGCGGCCCTCAAGTGCGACAGCTTTTTGCTGAACGCATTCGTGAGCCGCGTAAATCGCCGCATTGCCATACGCATGGTCAAGTTTCTGTCGTTCCACAAAAGATGTGCTGATATGGTCAGGATCGGGATCGCCTTGTCGGACTTTGGATATAACCCCCGAGATGCGTGGTGGGAGTACCTCGCTTCGGGCGAATCGAACTGCCCGTAGTCGGCAAACATCTTAGTCAGTTGCGCGAAGTCGGCATCCGTTGCCGATACAGCTCACAAAATACGGACGCGTCTTCGCTCTTGGCAAAGTCCAACATAAGAAGCCGTCCGACTCGCTAGTCACGTGTACTTACCGCCGGTGGCCAGCGTCGGTCGATTTCGCGCAGGATTTCTTTCGCCCAGCGCACAGCATCCGAAATGGCAGCCCCCGCAGCCGGTACGCGCTGCACGCAGCTCTCCCGCCGCATCTGCGGCGATAGGCGGGACCGACAAAGTCCCCGCAATCCCCTGACTTACATCACGAGTTCTTTCCGAAAGAAACTATCGGAAAAGAATGGTCCAGAAGAGCTTTACCATGTGGCCAAGCACAAACAATTTGGCGGCCAGCACGGTCAGCTCATCGACCGATGCAGAAAACTTCTTCATTTGTTTTGGGTTTATCTTCGGGCACACGAAAGCACTGGCGGGTGGAGCGGAATGTTCGACCTTGCGGTCGCCAGTGCGGTGAAACTAGTCGGAGCAACACTACACCTGCATAGCACGAAGGCAGGCACCCGACTTTGGCGCGCGGGCAGCGCTGCTGGGCCGGGCACAGGTCAGCACCCAAGGGATGCGTTTTGTGTGCCGGTCGTCTACCGGACTTTCAAGGGCTAGGACACGCCCTGTTTTCAGAATCCGTTACCGCAGGCGCACTTGTCAAGGTTACCTCGGTCTTACCGAGGGGCCATTGTGGTCTTCGTGACGAGTTCCTATTCTCTCGCTGGGGTACAGGCAGATGAAAGCCACACAACACTGACCCATGCCGACCGTCTTCCGAACCTGCTGACCTACGGACCCAAGATCCCAGTCGTTGTCAACGGATAAGCGCAAGAAGCTCGCGATAGTATATCTAAAATGTCACGCTGCACTCCTCGTCTCTTGCGACTTCAGCCACGCGAGAACAGACGACCGACGGAACCGTAGTCCCATCGGGAGCCACAGAACGGGAATCGGGCTGTCATACCTCGCCCGACCGCGATGGCGCGTGAGATTGTAAATCGACGACGGCTTGCATTTCAGCATTTCGGCGACTTCAGTGACGGTCAAGATGTCGTTGTCGGCTGGTGTCATCGGCAGAATTTCTGTTCCTGCCTGCGACACCGTGACAACAAAGGACGCTGGTAGTGTGATTCCGGTCGTGGGCTTCATGATTCTCCTCGACGGGATGGTAACCCACCAGTCACGACGCCCGCTCACGAAGTCGAGCGTCAATGAATCTGTCCAAGTCGCCACGGTCAATCAGGTATCGTCTGCCAATCATGCAGGCCCGCAGTTCTTTCGCCAGATAGCCTGACGAATCGCCCGCACCGCACACGGGCAATAGGCGGCAGCCTTTTGATTGTCACTAATCGAGGCGTTATCGGCGATGGTGTCTGCATGAGTGTGGCCGGCGAGACGCGCGGCCTTCCCGCAGACAGATATTTACGGGGCGATCTCTCTCTCACATTTGTCATTGGCCGCCTTAAGGACCAAGCGGAGCGACTCTTCTTCGCAGTTGTACATGGCTCAAATCAACTTCTTCCCCCCAAGGAGCCCTACAGCAACTGGCGAAGCTGCTCGCCGAGAATTTTGCGTCGTGCAGCAACGAATTCAGGAAATCTTGCAAATTCGAGCAACGATGCGTCGTCGGGCAACTGTCGGTCAGTACAGAATTTCGTTAAAGACACTTTCTGTCGCTTCGCTTCTTTGGATACCCAATCAACAAGCGTCGAATGCTGCTTGGACTTGTTTTCGTTTGCATCGAGGTGTCTCAAGTTCAAAATGCTGTTCCAATGTCTACGGTCTCGATAAAAATCCAAGTCGGCCGTCGCGATGTTTGCGGCGCTAAGGGCTTTATTCTTGAAAGCGCTCTCCGGGTGCAGGTGGTCCTTGTTGAAGTCGCCATTTTTGTAATCGAGATTTGGTGCTAGAAGCGCCAAGATGGTGAAAGCCTGTCTGTCTTCATATTCGGTATAGAGCAGGGACTCTATGAATTCGTCGGAAACCTGCGGGTCCTTTCCTTGCGCCCGCAGTATTGTTCCAATCTCTGCGGCTGGGAATAATACAACACCCGGCAACAAAAACTGTTTGCCAAACTCGTCTCCCACAAAGGCCTTACGGATAGCTGCAAGTATCGTATCGGCGGAAGCACCAAAGACGCCCTTCAGAAGCATTGTGTGCAACCATCGCCGCATTGCATCTCTATCATCTCGCAACGCTACTTGCGAGGTCAGGCCCTTCGCAATCCCTTTATGGTGGACCCAATAAATGATGGGAAGTAACGCGTTCTTCGATGTAAGCGAGCTTTCGTTGTAGCCAAAGTCACGGACCAACTCGAAGACAGCGAGAAAGCTCGCTTGGATAGCGTCCCAGTTATCCTCAAACGGCTTCACCTGAGCGGCTGAAAAGTTTGAGACTTTATATCGAATGTCGGAGTTGTAGAGATACAGACATGCCTTAAGTATCAAATCTTTACTTATAAAGAAGCCTCTCGCCCGAACTTGATCAACCAGGCCGCCCTGGCCGAGAATTTCCTTTCGCGCATCTCGTGACGTCCAATTTGCAATGGCGGTAGACATGAGCATATCTGAAAGCGAGAGGGGCTCACCCCCGCTGTTCACGCGAACGAAGACGTTCAATGCCTGTTCCATATCAGCCTTCGTCACGACGTAATAATTTATGATCCGCTCGGTATGCACGACAGCGTGCAGCTTTGACAACGCTGTCGCGGCGAATTCATTGTCTTGGTGACCGTCACCAATCAGCATCTTGGTAAATTCATATGCTTGGGGTAAATCCAGAATTCTGCCGACGTTAAACCACTTTGCCGGATTTTCGTTTAAGTCATCGACGGTGAGGAATTTGAACTCATATTTCCTTCCAGCCTCGTTATCGTCTTCGGAAGCCGGTCCACTAAGGTTCAAGTAAAGCTTTCGCGTCGGCAAAACACGCTCGTTATCCTCCCACCATACGCGCGGCTTTTTGTAGGCATACGTTCCAGTCAATCCGATAAAGAGAGCTGTCAATCGCTGTTGGCCATCAAGTACGGCATCGAAGTCCATATGGCCCTTGGTGTTGAACTCGGGATTGTGTGTTTGATAGCGCTCGCGAAATTCCTTCAGAACTTCATAGTAGCGGTAGTCGCTCTTTGCAGATTGATCACGCACTTCCCAAAACAAAAAGCTGCCAATCGGATAGCCTTGCAGCAGCGAGTCGAAAAGCCATTCGACTTTATGGGGTTCCCAGACGAATTCCCGCTGTATGGCGGGCAACAAAAGTCTCCGACTGCGAATACGCGAAATTACATCCGAAACACTAATTGGTGCCTGAAATGACATGGTATCTCTATCTCGTCATAGCCACAAAAGCCCAAGGCTTTGCACCGCGCGGTTGCTGTCCCATCATAAAGCAGGACCACGTGCTCCGCCTCGGCTAGCGAGGAGTGATTCCAGAGAAGCCGATATATTGAGTCGCGGTTTTTGTTGGGCGGCCGGGGCAGGCGTGCCGTGTCCGATGCGGCGATTGACAACCTTAGGCCGTCGATTGTATCCGAAGTTGTATCCTACCAGCCCGACATTTCGGCAGAATGAGGCAACGTTAGCAGATTGAGGCGCACATAAAGTGCTGAAAACACACGCTTGCAGACTGAGAAACGGTTTGTCGATTGCTCTTGCCGATCATGGTCTCGCCGATTAGAGAGAGCAGCTCCGTGCGCGACCATATTAGGGGCGAAGCGTCGCCAAGTCAATCAGTGCCGGGACAGGCTGTCATACCACAATAGAAATGTCCCCCGGTTTTGGTTTCACCATGCTCCGGAAAAAGTGGGGGTTTTCATCTGCTGCCAACCTTGTCTCCAAGGATGATGAGGAGTTGGAGGAGAGTTGCGCTTTGGTTTT
>Ga0182024_10022925_pt1 | contig 11220 bp, 6 predicted proteins | sample P32metaG_FD_120480 | JGI IMG/M metagenome (GOLD analysis project Ga0182024, IMG submission 120480) | Permafrost microbial communities from Stordalen Mire, Sweden - P3-2 metaG (Illumina Assembly) | ecosystem: Environmental > Terrestrial > Soil > Wetlands > Permafrost | place: Sweden: Stordalen... | reverse complement strand
GTCGGCTTCAGGCTCAGTTCTTCACACAGATCCGCAACTGGCACCTTATCCAAAAAGGTGCCGCCTCAGAACCAACCTTCTCTTCAGCAGTGTAGTGCTTGCGCTCTTTCCTCATACGTTCGCTCCATTATCTTAACGGGAGGAACGCTTTCTCCATTTCCAGCTGAGGCAGGACAGTGATGGTCTGCGCCCGCATCAGAAAACCGAAATTACCCCCCTTCCTGGGAAAGATCTCGAAGTAATTGCGCACAGATTTTTTCCCGGATTCTCGCGATTTGCCAGCCCGAATGGTGGTCGTCTCGCGGTGCAGGGGCTGCAACGCCGTCCTTGAGACTATAATTGCGCGCATCTATGTCTCTAGCCTCTGGCACCAAACTTGGGCCGTATGAAATTCACTCACCGCTCGGAGCGGGCGGAATGGGTGAGGTGTATCGCGCACGCGATACACGTCTGGAGCGCGAGGTCGCTCTGAAAGTGCTGCCGGAATCTTTCGCGCGCGACCCGGACCGGCTGCGGCGATTTGAGCAAGAGGCTCGCGCTGTGGCCGCACTAAACCATCCCAACATCCTCGCCATCCACGATATTGGTGAGCAGGGCGGCGCCCCGTTCATCGTCTCGGAGCTTTTAGAAGGCAACAGCTTGCGCACTGAGCTTGAGCGCGGCCCGCTGTCTCCGCGCAAAGCGTCCGATTATGCGGTGCAGATTGCGCAAGGGTTGGCGGCGGCCCATGATAAGAGCATCATTCATCGCGATTTGAAACCGGAGAACGTTTTTGTCACCAAAGAAGGCCGGGTGAAGATTCTCGACTTCGGACTTGCGAAGCTGGCACCCCATGCCAGCGGAGCGAAGGTTGAATCTGCAGGATTGACGTTGACGAGTTCGCCGACGGAAGCCGGCATGGTAATGGGCACGGCAGGCTATATGGCGCCGGAGCAGGTGCGCGGTCAGGCGGTCGATTCTCGAACCGATATTTTTGCCTTTGGCGCGGTGCTCTACGAGATGCTCTCAGGGCGGCGGGCCTTCCGTCGCGATACTGCCGCGGAAACCATGACGGCAATCCTGAAAGAAGATCCGCCGGAACTTAGCGAGATGACGCATCCGATCTCACCGGGACTGGAGCGGATTGTGCGCCGCTGCCTGGAGAAGCAACCGGAGCAGCGTTTCCAATCCGCCAAGGATCTCGCCTTCGCCCTGGAAGCATTGACCGGGACCTCCTCGAAATCCGCGCCCAACGCTGCAATCCCCGACATCAAAGACCGGGCAGAGCGCCGAGGTTTCATTGCGGTTGCCGCTACTTCTGTCCTTAGTCTCGCGCTGGGAGCGGCGATTGTTTGGTTCTTGCGTCCGGGACCGTTGCCGCCGCCCGCCTTCAAGAAGGTGTCCTTCCATCGCGGGGAGGTGATTCGCGCCCGCATGGCTCCGGACGGAAAAACTGTCATCTACAGCGCGAGGCTAAATGGCGGAGAGCTCGATACCTATACCATTCGCGACGAATATCCGGAATCCCGCCCGCTCGGCCTGCACGGGGCTTCGCTACTCTCCATTTCATCGCAAGGCCAGCTGGCCGTCCTGGTCCATCCGCAATATTTCGCCCACTTCCAATGGCTCGGCACGCTGGCGACTTCCCCTCTGGGCGGCGGCGCGCCTCGTGAACTCCTAGAAAATGTCGCCGACGCCGACTGGTCGCCCGACGGCAACGACCTCGCGGTAATCGATCGCGATCACAACCAATGGCGTTTGCAGTATCCCCTTGGCAAAGTGCTGCTGCAGGGCGACAACTGGCTCAGCGATCTTAGAGTTTCTCCCGACGGAAAGCAGGTCGCGGTTTTTCGCCACCCACCCAACGTGGATGATCGCGGCGACGTGCTGCTGATCGACCGCGCCGGAAAAGCTCGCGTCGTCTCCACTGGATGGGAGTCGTTGGAGGGCATGGCCTGGGCGCCGTCAGGGAAGGAGATCTGGTTCTCCGCCGCGGAAGCCGGCGAACAATATTGCATCCGCGCGGTCAGCCTTTCGGGCAAGCAGCGGACGGTTAACTGCGGTACGTCCCCCACACGCATTCACGACATCGCTCCGTCCGGTCGCTCCCTGGTTTCGACCGAAGAACACCAGGTAAAGATGGCACTCGCAGAGCATGGCGCCAGCCCCAACTCCGGCCCCAACTCAGGCGAAGAACGCGATCTGAGTTGGCTCGATAACCCTTATGGCCCCCACTTGTCACGGGACGGAGGAGAGATATTGTTCACCGATCAATCGGGTGAGGCAGGCAATCAGTATGGGGTTTACGTGCGAAAAACGGATGGTTCTCCAGCGGTCCGCATAGGAGGAGGCGGTTTCGCCACCGATTTGACCGCTGACGGAAAATGGGCGCTGATCCTTCTCCCCGGCGATCCAGCGGGGCGAGTACAGATTGTGCCCGTAGGCCCCGGCCAGCCTACCGTGCTGCACTGGGAGGGCATTCAGCCGCTTTGGGCAACCTGGTTCCCGGATGGACAACACATTATGCTCTTGGCCGACCATTCGGGGCAGGCCGGAGGTTTCTACATCACGGACGAGAACGGTTCTGCACCAAAATTGGTGTGGCCAGGGGATGGGGCTGCGGACGCGTCAGTTGCGCCGGACGGACAATACTTTTTTGTGCGCGAGAAAGGGGCATGGGCAGTCCGATCAATCGGCGCAGGCAGCAACCAGCCGATCCCCAGCCTTCAAGGCCGTGAGTTCCCCATTGGCTGGACATCGGACTCTAAACATATCTTCACCCAGATCCCCACTCCCTTCGGACTTACGATCAATAAGATTGACCTGAATTCCGGCCAGCGGGAACTGTGGCAGATGATTAAACCGAAGGATCAGGTGGGCCTTAACCCATTGGCTTCTCCGATCGCCATCACGCCGGACGGTCGCTGGATGGCGTATCATTACGGTACGCAACTGGGACAGCTCTATCGCAGCGACAATCTAAAATAGCCGTCGTTCCCCCCGAGCAATTCCTCTGGCTTACTTTCCATTGATGTTTGCCAACGATTCCGGTGACGGGTGCTCACCACCTTACTGAACCGTGAGCGGCGTAGTAACGGGAACCTTCGAGGCACCGTTGGGAACGCCAGTGACGGTGATCGTGTACGCTCCTGCCGGCGTTCCGGGGCTGCCGCCGCCACTAGGACTATTGCTGCTGCCGCAAGCCACCAGGAACGTTAAACCAGCGAACAGCATGCAGGTCAGCGCCATTGCCCGAACGGGTAAGAGAGCTTCGCGGAAAGAATCGCAAAGTTGCGATGGTCGGCGACGGCATCAACGACAATCCTGCCTTAGTAGAGGCCAATGTCGGCATAGCCATGGGATCGGGAACAGACGTTGCGCGAGAAAGCGCCGATGTCATCTTGATTGGTAGCGATCTCTCTAAGCTGGTCGAGACGTTGCGGATTGCGCGACGGTGTCGCGGCATTATTATGCAGAATTTTGTTGGCACACTGGTCGTGGACAGCATAGGGGTGGGATTGGCAGCTTTTGGGTTTCTAAATCCGCTACTGGCGGCCTTTATTCACGTCACCTCGGAGTTGGCCTTTATTCTAAATTCCACGAGGTTGTTGCCGCGGAGTTCCAAGATCGGCTAGTGAGTTCCTGGACTTTTGCAGCGAAGACAGGGATTTTGTTGTGTGCAGTCATGCCTCCGTGACGAAGCGCATGTTTAATCATGGCGCTGCTTGCCGATGCCGCCTGGTGTCCGTCAAAGACGCACGCCTTCAGGTTCTCTTCACGTGAAACAGCTAGTATAGTCAGCTGTGCGTCCTCATCGGCACGCGAAATTTGCAACGGCTTAAGACGGTAAAGTGCGGCGACACCTTCTTCAATTCGGTGCGTTTCTGCTTCTCCTGGTTTGTCTTTGCGGCCATGTCGCGGAGACTTTCGATTTCTGGGACCACACACTGCAGACAGGCAATGACATTGAATACAGCCTAGTGATCGTAGCGTTGGTCGCCGGAGCGGGCTTTGGGCTCGCCCATGTGGTCGCCATAGCGATGCGCACCCTATCACCGGTGTCTCGCCTTTTTTCTTCGTTCGTCGTTTCCGGCTCTTACGCACCTCCACCCGTCGCAAGCACAGATTCTTCTCCACCCCAACCCCTTCGAATCTTATTTGCCCCCGCTCGAAATAGTGGTCCGTTGGTTGATCCATTGACTCTGTTTGATCGAGGGCGGGCATGCTTTCATTGGGAAGAGAACGTTTGAGATTGTCATTCGCGTCTGCTGTTGTCCTTGCAATTGCTTTTTCTTGTGCAGCACAAACCTCCAGAGTCGCGGGCGCTGTTCAAGGGAGTGTGGTGGACCAGACTGGCAGTGCTGTTGCTGGTGCGACGGTTACACTGCGCAATCAAGGTACAAACCAGACGCGGACGATGCTGACCAATGCAGAGGGCTCTTTTCGCGCTGGTGAGCTTCCCGTGGGCCAGTACGATCTTCGCGTTGAGTCATCTGGATTTTCTCCGTTTGTAAACAATGCGCTTGTGGTTTCTGTCGGCACAGCAGTGCGGATTGCAGTTCGGCTTTCTCCCGCAGCAGTGCAGCAGCACATCAGTGTTTCGGAGCAACCGCCTCCGATTGACCCCACCGAGACTACGGAAGCCACGACTATCGACCACGAGCGAATTGAGGAGTCACCTGTGGTTAGCCGCAACTACCTCGATTTCGTGCTTTTGGCTCCCCAGTTAACTCGCTCGAATGTTCAGGGAGCAACAGGTGGCAAAAGCGTCCTTGCCGATAGCGGGTTCAGCTTCGCAGGTCTACGCTCGCGCAGCAACAGCCTCTATATTGATGGCGTCGAGAACAACGATGAGTTCACTGGCTCGGCACGCACGGAACTGTCTCCTGAGACCGTGCAGGAGTTTCAGGTGGTCAACAATGGTCTGTCGGCGGAATCGGGCGGAGGCGCGAGCGGCCCCATAAACGTCATCACCAAGAGTGGCGTGAATACTCTCCATGGGGACGCCTTCCTGTTTGTCCAAAACGGTGCTTTGAATGCCAGAGACCCGCTCACGAATGAGACCGGCGCTCCAGATCTGAGCCGATTTCGAGCGGGTTTGTCGGCGGGCGGCCCGATTGTTCGCGATCGCACCTTCTACTACTTTGCTGGCGAGCAGGAAGGCGCACACGGCGACGATAGCTCCCTGATCCCGCCTTCATTGACAGGAACCATCAACGGCATTCTTGGGTCGGGGGCATTCCCGAGAATCTCTACCCGTGCGATCAATCCAGGAGTATTTCGAGTGGCGCGCGCAGAGACGGAGGTCTCCGGCAGGTTGGATCATCACCTCGGAAATAAGCACTCCTTGCTACTGAAGTATGCGTTGACCAACAACCGCGAGGCCGGAGACGCCTTCAATACCGGAGGTCTGGTTGATCCGAGCGCTCGGGGCAGCAGCTTTGTAGAAGACCAAGGGTTAACGGGGTCTCTTACTTCGGTTCTCAGCGACAACGCCCTCAATAGCCTCCGATTCCAAGTGAGTACCCGCAGAGATGTCTTGCAAACCACCGACCAGATCGGGCCGGCAATCAGTATTGCTGGTCTCGTCGATTTCGGTCGCCCTTACGACGGAAATGACAAAAGACGAGAAAACCACTACGAGTTAGCCGATGTGGCGTCCTTGGCGAAGGGCCGGCACCTAATCAGCTTTGGGGCGGACTTGGATTGGATACGTGAGAACGTTTCAGCCTATGACGGTTTCGGAGCGGTATATGTCTTTCCGAACCTCGCTGCATTTCTAAGTGGTCAGCCAGATCAATACCGACAAGCGTTCGGCAGTCCCAACACCAATTTCGCAACGCCCAAATGCTCTGGCTTCATCCAAGATCACTGGACACTCACCAGGCACTTTACGGTGGATGCGGGCATCCGCTACGACTTCGAACATCTGCCGGCTCAATTCAAGCACGATACAAACGATTTCGCTCCAAGAATCGGGCTTGCATATAGTCCATCACCAAACTGGGCACTGAGGGCCGGGCTCGGTGTCTTCTTTGACCGCTACCTTTTGGCCGCGGTAAACAATGCGCTAGAGAAGAATGGTCTGCAAGCGTTTGAGCAAGTCGCGTATGGGCAAGCGGCGGCCCAAATCTTCCAGTCGGAACTCGGCGGAAGCGCCGGAGGTCCCGTCCCCTCGATTCGTCCGTCGATCTTTACCGCCGACCCAAACTTGCAAACCTCGCGCAGTGAAATCGCCAGCGCTGGAATAGAGCGTTTAATCACTAATAATCTGACCGCAAGCGCGACGTACTTGTTCGCACGCGGCGTAAGGCTTTCTCGGACTCGCAATGTGAACCTTTTGCCACCCGTCGTGCTGACTCCCACGAACGCCGCCAGCCTCGGGATTCCCAATCCTTTTCCTCAGCAACTTGGGAGGCTTGTGTTTCCGCCCTCGCGACTCTCATCTCAGTTGGATGGCATTTATCAGTGGGAGAACCACGCCGGTTCGGTTTACAACGGGTTGTCGTTGTCCCTGAATCGAAGGCTCTCGAATGAGATTTCGTTTTCCGGAAGCTACACGTTTTCCAAGGCCATTGACGACGCTTCCGACTTCAACGAACAGCCGGAGAACCCGTACTTGCTCCATGCCGAACGAGCTTTGTCTTCCAACGATCAGCGGCATCGGTTTGTATTCAGCGGGACTTTCGATCTCCCCTTCGCGGTCGAAGAAGAAGGCAGGAAGTCCTCTGGAGTGATGGCCAAGCTGTTTGGCAACATTGAAGCGGCTCCGATTCTGATAATCGGAAGTGGCAGGCCAATCAATCCTTTGACTGGCTTCGATGCGAACCGTAGCGGCGCATTTCCGTTTTCTTCTCGTCCCCTTGACTTTGGCCGGAACTCCCTAGCTACTACCAGTCAGGTGCAATTGGATTTGCGTGTGCTGAAGTTCTTCAAAGTCGGTGAGCACGGAAAGCTGGATTTCGTCGTGGAGTCGTTTAACCTGCTCAACCATACAAATGTCGCCGCTCTGAATCAGTTCTATGGTGCGGACAATCCCCCCATTCCAGTGTTCGCTACCGCTAATAAGGCGGGCATTCCAAGGCAGTTGCAGTTCTCGATTGACTTTGAGTTTTGACGGTCCTTGCTAGTCCGCAGCCAGTCTAGCAACGCCTTTCGTTCCCAGATCACTGGACGCACACGAGAAGCGCTTGACGTCCTCCCAAGAACCGCCAAGTTAAATTAAATTGCAAACAATTGACACCTGTCTGACATTCACCATTACAACTTCGCCCAAAATGATCGGACGAAAGCGCAATCGGCAGACGCACAGCGCGCACGCGTCGACTGCCGGGGCCGACCTCGGAGCTGTGAGAAATACAAACGAAGGCGGTGCCTGGTCGGCCCCTCCCCCAGGGCATTAGGGACAGGGCACTGCGATTGAATCTGTTCAGGTCTGGATTCTGCAGTTGCGCAGACAGGGCGCCACAAATGCGTCTCGGGCCGAAGATACCTGATGAAGAAACGGTTGCTCAGCACCAAGCTCTGGAACTGACGAAGCGGATTCTGGTGATCGAAGATGACCCATCTGTCCGCAAGATTCTAAAGCGGCTGTTTGAGGCTGAAGGCTTCACTGTCGAAGGACACCTGGATGGACGAACAGGTCTCGACAGTTTTCATGCCGACGTGCCTTCCGCCGCCATTCTGGATTTGCATCTGCCCAAGTTATCTGGACAACAGCTTTGCAAAGAAATGAAAGCTGCCGTGCCTTCGATTCCCATCATTATTCTCACTGCCTTCTGCGACCTCAATGACAAAGTCATTCTGCTGGAGATGGGTGCCGACGACTACATTACCAAACCTTTTAGTCCGCGCGAGCTCCTGGCACGGCTGAGGGTAGCTCTCCGTCACAACTGCCCGCCCTCCAGCGCGAGCCAAGTGGCTTTTGATGACGTTGTGGTGGACTTCGGGAAAGTCGAGGTGAGCCGAGACGGCACATCAGTCGTGTTGACAGCACATGAGTTCAAAACTCCACAGTTTTTCGTCCAGAATCCTGATCGCCTCATCACACGCGCAGAGTTGCTGGGACGACGTTCGGATGCGGCTGAGCTTCGCTCTTTTCTTTATCATTATTATTACTCCTGCTAGCTTGGCCGGAAGCCGGCGGTTCTTGGTTCATCTAACAGTTGTAATCGCAGGCGTTAGCGCTCACCGAGAATTGCCCGACACCCGTCCGGGTCAAAAAGTGCTATAGAGATTTTTCGCCAATGGTTTCTTGAATTCCATCCAACCCCCAAGCTTGCATTGACTTGACCGCTATCCCGACGTAGGATTTTGCACCAAGTGATTGGCCAAACCATCTCGCACTACCGCCTCGTCGAGATGTTAGGCGGCGGCGGTATGGGTGTGGTGTACAAAGCTGAGGACACCTCGCTCGGCCGCTTTGTAGCGCTTAAATTTCTTCCCGAAGATGTCGCGCAAAACCGGCAAGCACTGGAACGCTTCCGCCGCGAAGCTCGGGCCGCGTCCGCCCTGAACCATCCCAACATCTGCACCATCCACGAAATCGGTGAGCACGAAGGCAAACGCTTCATTGCCATGGAGTTTCTGGATGGAGTGACGCTGAAAAATCGCATCGCGGGCAGACCGCTGGAGACCGAAGCCGTGTTGTCGCTGGGAATCGAGATCGCCGATGCGCTTGATGCCGCCCACGCCGAAGGCATCATCCATCGCGATATTAAACCCGCGAACATATTCGTGACCAAGCGCGGTCATGCCAAGATTCTGGATTTTGGTCTGGCGAAGGTGACTCCCGTCGCCAATAGCGGGGTGGCAACAGCGGGAGCCTCTGCCCAAGAGACTGCCATGAGCGAGCAGCACCTGACCAGCCCTGGCTCTGCGCTCGGCACTGTCGCCTACATGTCGCCGGAGCAAGCCAAAGGCAAGGAACTGGATGCACGAACCGATCTGTTTTCGTTCGGTACAGTTCTGTACGAAATGGCAACTGGAGCGTTGCCATTCCACGGTGAAACGACTGCGCTGATCTTCAATGCCGTATTGAATTCCGATCCACCTCCTGCGATTCGTTTCAATCGCGATATTCCGCACAAGCTGGAAGACATCATCAACAAGGCTCTGGAGAAAGATCGTAATCTTCGCTATCAGGGCGCTTCGGAAATGCGAGCCGACCTACAACGGCTGAAGCGGGATATGGAGACGGGACGAGTGGTTGCGAGTGGCTCCGGGTCTGTCCCGGCGGCGCCGGAGCCCCAGCCCGGCGGACCGACGCTGGCGCAGTCGGCGTCACGCGTAAAACTTGTCTCGAGCGCGTCCGTGGTCTCGAGCGCATCCGTGATCGCACCCGGCACCATGGGAACCGGACTCGCCGCAGGTAAGGCATCGCGGATCCCATTTTTGGCCGCGGCAGGACTGCTGCTGGCGCTGGCGGCTGGAGGCGCCCTTTATTTTCGTTCCTCGCGGCCCAGGTCTTTAACCGAACAAGACACGCTCGTGCTCGCCGATTTCGCGAACATGACAGGCGACCCTGCGTTCGACGGCACATTGAAACAGGCTCTGGCGGTGGATCTGGAGCAGTCGCCTTTTCTGCGGGTGATTCCGTCCACGCAGGTGCGCCAGACCTTGGCTCTTATGGGACGGCAGCAGGACGACCGGCTCACCACTGATGTCGCGCGTGACTTGTGTCAGCGCGTAGGGAGCAAGGCGATGCTGTCCGGATCGATTGCCAGCCTAGGCAGTCAGTATGTGGTGAGCCTGAGTGCCGTGAACTGTCAGACCGGAGATTCACTGGCGCAGGAACAGGTGCAAGCCGCCGGCAAAGAACAGGTGCTCGCTGTGCTGGGCGCAGCCGTATCGAAAATGCGCGGCAAACTGGGCGAGTCCCTGGCCTCGATCCAGAAATTCGATGTGCCCATTGAACAGGTCACAACTTCGTCGCTGGAAGCGCTGAGAGCCTTCAGCATGGGGACGGCGGAATTCGACCAGGGCCGGCAATTGGGGTCGCTGCCATTCTATCGGCGGGCCGTCGAATTAGACCCGAACTTTGCCTGGGCATATGCGCGCATGGGTGTCATCTACAGTAATGCCGGAGAAAACGAAAAGGCGATTGAATATACCCGCAAGGCTTACGAACTGCGCGACCGCGTCAGTGAAAGAGAGAAACTGTACATCACCTCGCACTACTACCAGATTGTGACCGGGGAAGAGGACAAGCTAATGGAGACCCTGGAGCTCTATGCCCGGACTTATCCGAACGACAACGCTCCGGCCAACAATCTTACGGTCGGCTACCGGACCGAAGGAGACTTTGCGAAGGCGGTGGCAAGTGCCCGTGATACCGTCCGTATCGAACCGAACTATGCCGGCGCTTATACCGGTCTTGCATTCGCCTATTTTGGCGCCAACCGGCCCGACGAAGCCCAGCAGACGCTCCAGCAGGCATTGGCGCGGTTCCCGGACAATGAGACTTTGCACTACGTCGCTCATTTCATTGCGCGTGCTCTCGGCAAGACTGCCGACGCCGACCGGGAGCTCGCATGGTCGAGCGGGAAAAAGTGGGAATACCGCTTCCTTCTGAACGAGGTTCGCGCTCGACAGGAACTAGGCCAATTGCGAAGCTCCGAAGAGATCACCCAGCACATCCAGGACATCGGGAAGAACCAAAACCTGCCAGAGGTGGCCGAAACTGACTGGGGATGGCTCGCGATGGTGCAGGCTGACTTTGGTTTCTGCGATCGTGCATTGAAAAACTTGGCATCGGTCGGCGCCATTTCCGGACGGAGCGCACTCACTTTCTCGGGACATATATTCGCAGCCTGCGGGCAGGCGCAGAAGGCGGAAGCGGTGGCCGCAAATTTGAACAAGGAATATCCGCTCAACACCTTCACGCAGAAATCGGAGATTCCCCAGATTCATGCCCGCCTCTCCCTGCAGCGCGGCGATGCGGCGCAGGCTATCAAAGATCTTCATCCTGCCGAGGCGTACCAGTTTGGGGAGGTTGAGCTGGGCATCCCCGCGTACCTGCGCGGCATGGCATATCTCAAAAGCAAGCATGGAGCCGAAGCGGCAGCCGAGTTCCAGAAGGTACTGGATCATCGCGGCGCCTTGGGCGCATCCCCATATTGCGCGCTGGCCAGGCTGGGGCTGGCGCGGACTTACGCGCGAACCGGGGAGGCCGCAAAGGCCCGCACAACATACCAGGATTTTCTCACCCTCTGGAAAGACGCCGACCCCGACATCCCCATC
>Ga0182024_10022924_pt1 | contig 11220 bp, 10 predicted proteins | sample P32metaG_FD_120480 | JGI IMG/M metagenome (GOLD analysis project Ga0182024, IMG submission 120480) | Permafrost microbial communities from Stordalen Mire, Sweden - P3-2 metaG (Illumina Assembly) | ecosystem: Environmental > Terrestrial > Soil > Wetlands > Permafrost | place: Sweden: Stordalen... | reverse complement strand
AATGTGCCGTCGCTGAGCCGCGAGGAGTATGTGCAACTCGCTCCATTTATCGACCTTGCGGGTCGACTGGGATCATTTCTTGCGCAAGCGGGCAAGAGCGCCGGCACGTCTGGCATTGATGCCATTCATATTGTTTATGGAGGCGCGCTCACAGAGGCCAAGACCGATTTGGTGCGCAACGCCGCGATTGCCGGTCTGTTGCAAGGATCGGAGAACGTGAATCGCATTAACGCGGCGGCGGTGGCTGCGGAGCGCGGCATTCGCGTACACGAGCAGAAGGAAGAGAGCCATCGCGGCGGCGCGGCTACAGTTCTTACACTGGTGCTGCACACTGCGCAGGGTGACAGCCGCGCCAGCGCAACCGTCATTCATGGTGAGCAGCCGCGGCTCCTGGCATTCGACGGCATCGACGTTGAAGCGCCGCTCGAGGGTACTTTGGTAGTTTGCCGCAACCTTGACGTGCCCGGCGTGATCGGGCGCATAGGAACCATTCTCGGCCAGCAGGGCGTCAACATCGCCAACTTCGCTCTTGGCCGCGAGCGGGGAGCGGCCACTCCCGGAATGCCTGTTAAAGCGCTGGCTGTCGTACAGGTCGACGAACCGGTTGCAGAGTCGGCGCTCGAAGCGCTCAAGGTAATCGAGGCGCTGCTCGAAGCACGCCTGGTGAAGCTGCCCGACGGAAAATAATTTTCAGAATTTCGCGCGTTGATTCGCGTTGGATCACGTCGACTCGCGCCAGATCGGAGCCATCACCTGCGGGGTGGTGGCTCTCTATTTTGTGGGGTCGGCGACGCGGCCAAGGAAGAGGATGCTTCCGGACTTTGTGTCGCGCAGGATGAACAGGAAGGGATGATCGGCGCGGAAGACGATGGGCGGGCGCGCGGGGAATCGCTGCTGCATCGCAGTCGCATACATCACGATTGCTGTGGCCGCCGCGGCCTCCGTGCCTTGCTCGTCTACATCGATGAATGCTTTGTGGATGGCGGCGGAGATGGCGAAATCCGGCTTGCCTGTCATGCCTGAAAAATCCGCAGCGCCCGAGAAGGCTTGGGGCATTCCCATTTTGCTCAAAGTGCTGCTCAGCTCAAACTGCTGCGTCATCGTAAATCGTGGCAGGGTGAGAATCACTTTGTCCACAGGCTCCAATTTTTGAACCCAGTTACTTGCCGACCTTGACGTGAACGACGTCTCCAGCGCCGCGAGGCCTTCAGTCTGCTTCGGCAGCAGAATCACCATAGAAATTTCGTCGCCGAGGTAAGGAAGCTCCAGCGCCTGAAATGTTCCGCCGTCGTAATAGCGGTAGCCGCCGGTGCGGTGCATCATGGGCGTCATGACCCATTGAGCAGTGGAAAGATGAAACTCTTCTTTTTGCGTGGCTTCTTTGTCGAACTGATCCTGCCAAGTGCCTTTGAAGTAGATGGCGTTGGTGAGGACGAGGCGCGTGGTTGGGTTGAGCGCGCCGGGGCCGATCAGGTCCTTGATCTTGTCGTTGGTCTGCTTCTCAACCCAGGCGTTGATGGTTGTGCGCACGCTTTCCGGCGAAAGCTTGAAGTCGACGCGATGGAATCCGGCGGCGTAGTCGGATTGCACGAGCTTGAGGTAGTTTGCTTCAAAGGTCGCGTCCTGTTGTGCCCAAAGCGCGTCGGCGACGCGCAGCTCGTAGCCTTTGTGCTGCGCATTCATCTCCGCTAGCAACGCGCCCATCGCCGGGTGCAATTTCTCCGGCGGCAGCGTGAAATGGAAGACGTGCTCCATCTCCTCGGCCGTTTGGCCGCGCGCGCCGGCGTAGGCCATGCCAAATGCGATCGAGATGCTTTCCGGTGAGAAGAAAAGATTGCCCGGTTGCCTGGAAAGCTGCGCGTAGAGGTCGACTGCGAAGGCATTGCTGCCTTTGACTACTTCGGTCTGATCGGCAGGATTTGATGATGGTGGCGCGGTGGCTACCGGTGGCGTGGCCAGAGCTACGCAGCTGCTGAAAACGGCGAGAATTGCGCAGAGCAGTGACTTCATGCGAGCCTCCTGGGCCGGTGTGTGCAGCGATCGGCTTGCGGCACTTACAAGCTAACCGTGGAACGCAGCCCAAGGCTTTTCTTGCATCGAAAATCGTGAGCGATCAAGATTCGTGACCAACCGGCGCACCGATGCGCGACTATCCCATCAGGCCTTTGTGGCCCATCCAGCTGCGAAGATACGATGCCTGACCCACATGGTATGTCTCATGGATGGCGAGGAAGTTGATCACTCCGCTGATTTTGCCGTCGGCGCTTGGGGGACCTTGTGTGGAGACCTGCGCGACCATATCCTCTGAAGCGCCGTCGAGCGCGGTGGCCAAAACTCCTGAGACTTCGTGCCACCCTTCCATCAACGTGTCCGGCGACGGGAACGTTGCTACATCGTTGCATTTCACTCCACGCGCGAACGAGGCGAGCCAGGGTTGCGACCATTCCGACCCGAGACGGCTGAGCACAGCCTTCCGCGCCCAGATAACGTGGCCCACGATCCACGCAATGTGATTGCTGTTGTCGTTGGGACGGCTTAACCATTCGTCGGGCGACAGATCCTGGACCGTTCTCGTTAGGAAATCGGAGTTGAAGCGATAGTTTTCAGCTGCGGCGGCAATGACTGCGGGAACCGGCATGGGACCTCCTGATATTGGCTTCGCGCGAGAATACTACGCGCGGCTCATATACGCGCCTTCACTGGTGTCGACGCGGATTTTTTCGCCTGCGTTGATGAATGCCGGAACCTGGACCACGAGGCCGGTCTCGAGCTTGGCGGGTTTGGTGACGCTCGAAGCTGTTGCAGATTTCAAACCCGGCTCCGTTTCGACGACCTCCAGGTCAACGGTCTGAGGCAACTCAATTCCCACCGGCAACCCGTCAACGTAGCTCACCTTGATTTGCTGGTTGGCGGTAAGGTATTCCACCGCGTCGCCGAGAGTGGCACTCTTCAGAACCGTCTGCTCGTAGTCAACGGGATTCATGAAATAGTAGTCATCGCCGTCGGCGTAGAGGAAGTCCATGGCAATCTCGTCCACCGTGACTTTTTCGATGGCGTCGGCGGAGCGGAAGCGGTGCTCGAACATGGCGCCCGATTTGAGATTGCGCAGCTTGGCCTGAATGAAGGCGCGAAGATTGCCCGGCGTGCGGTGCTCGACCTTGAAGACAACGTGAAGCTGGTCATTGTGCTTGATGATCATGCCCGGGCGCATTTGTGTGGCGGGAATCGCCATAGAGGTTGCAGCTCCTTGCTGAAGTTGCGCGCAATGCGCAAAGAATATGCCGTTTGGCCTGTTTTTATTGTAGCCGACGGGCTGGTTCGGAGTGGGCGGGCGGACGCGATTCACGTTGGTTTTGAGATGTGGACCGAGGCGGATTATTGCGCACAGTGGTGATTGCGAAGATGCGGCTGCAACCTAAGCGTCACAACCGCTGGATAAGCAGCAATATAGAATGTCGATGAGCTGGTCGCTGGCTGGAATCGTCTTTGAACCGCGAGTTCCGCGGCAGCGACAACAGGTTACACAGCTCTATAAAAGTGCTGTCGCGATGCGGCAAGGGAGAACGGGCGAGCATATGTCGACTCAGGTTTCAATCTGCGTCATCGGGTCAGGATATGTTGGGCTGGTTGCGGCGGCCTGTTTTGCGGACATAGGTCACAAGGTCATTTGCGTCGATAATGACGAGGCCCGGGTGAAGCAACTCTGCGAGGGGGGCGTGCCGATCTTTGAGGAGCACCTGCCTGAGCTGTTGGCAAAGCACCGCGGCAGCCGAGTGGTGTTCACCACGCAACTGGCGGAGGCCGTTGAGCAGAGCGAGGCAGTATTCATCGCCGTGGGCACTCCGCAAGGCGATAGCGGCGCCGCGGACCTTTCTTATGTTGAGGCTGTAGTGGCCGAAATTGCGCGCGCCATCAAGAGCTACAAAGTGATTGTAGAGAAGAGCACGGTTCCTGTTTACACCAACGACTGGATACGGCGCGTGCTGCACCGCCATGGAGTGGCGGCAGAGCAATTCGATGTGGTTTCCAATCCTGAATTCCTGCGCGAAGGCACCGCAGTGGTGGATTTCCTGCATCCTGACCGCATCGTTGTGGGAGCGAGCAACGAGAGATCTGCGGAGATTTTGCGGCGAATCTATGAGCCGCTCACTGGCGGCGACTATTACGCGCGGCCGGGAGCTGTGCCGAGAACGAGCGGCAACGCGCGGGCGGCAACGCTGCTGGTTACTTCAACGCAGAGCGCAGAGATCATCAAGCATGCGTCGAATGCGTTTCTCGCGATGAAGATCTCCTTCATCAATGCGGTAGCGAACCTGGCTGAGGCTGTTGACGCCGACATTGAGGACATTGCCGCAGGCATTGGTCTCGACAGCCGCATCGGACCCAAATTTTTGCGCGCGGGTCTGGGGTACGGAGGCTCGTGTTTTCCCAAGGACGTGGCCGCATTCCATTGGGTAGCGCAGGAACGCGGCGTCAACCTGCAATTGCTCGAAGAAGTTCGCAAGATTAATGACACGCAAAGGGAAGTGTTCTTCAACAAAGTGCGATCGGCGCTTTGGACTCTGCGCGGCAAGCGGCTGGCCGCGCTAGGGCTGGCATTCAAGGGCGACACGGACGACATACGCGATTCACCGGCGATCGCGATCATCAAACAGCTGCTGCAAGCGGGCGCCACGGTGACTGCTTACGATCCGGCGGCGATGGAACGCGCGAAGGAAGTTTTGCCGCCGGCCGCGAATATGAAATACGCGGACGATCCTTATCATGCGGCGAAGGATGCCGATGCGCTGCTGATTCTGACGGACTGGAAGGAATTTGCCGCGATCGATTTGGCGCGGTTGAACCGTGCGCTGCGTTTTCCCATCGTGATTGACGGCCGCAATCTTTATAAGCCGCAGGAGATGCAAAGCCACGGCTTTACCTACGTGAGTGTGGGCAGGCAGGCAAGCTATCAAGCCCAGGAAGGCAAGCCGCGCAAACTGCCGGTGTGAGCGGAGTTTTTCGCGGTTTTCCAGTTGAGGATGCTGAGCGCTGGTCTGGGCCGAGGCTCGGGCTCAGGGTCGAATCGAATTTGGCCGCACAAGTTTTCAGTTCTGGAGTATTGAAATTTGCCTAAGACCGCACTCGTAACCGGCGCCGCCGGATTTCTCGGCTCTCATCTCACTGATCGCTTGCTCGGCGACGGCTACATGGTTCTTGGCGTCGACAATTTGTCGACGGGTGACGCTGAGAATCTCGCGCACGTTGCCAATGATTCCCGCTTCCGATTAGATGAATGGGATATTTGCACGGCCTTCGATCCGGGGCGCGTCGATTATGTGTTCAATCTTGCGTCGCCTGCCAGCCCGCCGGAATACCTTCGCCTGGGAATTGAAACGCTGCGAGTAGGTTCGATGGGCGTTGAGAACGCGCTCGAAATTGCCGAGAAGTATGGTGCGGGCTTTTTTCATGCTTCCACGTCAGAGTGCTACGGCGACCCGCTTGAGCATCCGCAGAAAGAGACCTACTGGGGCAACGTAAATCCTGTCGGTCCGCGATCGGTGTACGACGAAGCAAAGCGTTTTGGTGAAGCAATGGTGATGGCTTACCATCGCTCGCGCGGCGTGAATACGCACATGGCGCGCATCTTTAATACTTACGGTCCCCGGCTGCACCCCGGCGACGGACGCGTCATCTCGAATTTTCTGATGCAGGCGCTGCGCGGCGAGCCGTTCACCATCTATGGCAATGGCCTCCAGACGCGGAGCTTTTGCTATGTTGACGATCTGATTGAAGGAATCGTACGCCTGTCGCGAAGCGAAGAGCATCTCCCCGTCAATCTCGGCAATCCTGAGGAGTTCACGATTCTGGAATGCGCGAAGGCTGTGCTCGAAGTCACGGGCTCGAAGAGCGAGATGAGCTTCGTCGAGTTGCCGGTCGATGATCCCATGCGCCGGCGGCCGGATATTACGAAAGCGCGCACGCTGCTCGGATGGGAGCCGCGCGTCGGACTGAAAGATGGACTGAAGAAGTCGCTGGAGTTTTTCCGCAGCAGGGCGGCGTAGCAAAGCTTGGCAACTCCCTGCGATTTACAGCCTGCCTTTTGTTCCCGTGGTGCCGACGAGCCGGCAGGCCAAGGTAGCGGGTAACGTCCCGTCTGTCCCCAGGTTTCGGGTAACTCTGGATTCCGATTCGCATTTCTTTCCAGTACAACCGTTTGGGGATTGAGCAAATTCGGTCGTATGATCAGCTTAGGTCGTCCTGTTTGTGTTCTGACCTGTCGCGATGTTGTCCTGCTAATCAAGATCGAGAGGCGCTCCTCGTGCTGATTTTGAACGCTATAAGGGATAGTCGCTCTTCCATGGTGCCTGAAGTACTGCGCTGTCCAAATTCCAACTCGCAAGCAACTCTTCGACTTGCTCAAGCGTCTCCAGTTGAATGAGCTGCGAGTCAATTAACTGTTCCTCGCTAAAATACTGATCTACCAACTCCTTTGGGATCTCAAATCGTCTTACTCGCCATTGACTTACACCTTTCTCCGGCAATGGAGGATAGACTCCCACAAAAGCGCGGCATCCTTGATGATTTGCAGGAAGTTCGCAGGCCGCGGTCCGAGTTGCCATCTGAAACCCGTTCAGGACCTCTTGTGTGAACACATTTCCCTCTCTACTTCGAATTGAAGAATATTCTGATAATGGGGCCCGCAAAAGTGTGAATTTGGAGATGATCACTTGCTCCATGGGGATTTCCCGGGCCGTGTCCCTCGCCTGGGGCATCCCAGTGATAGGTCCCAGCCTTTTCGCCGAACATTTGTTTCGCTTCTGTAGCTCCCATGCCAGTTGTATTGCGGTAACCTGCGCCTTGGTACAAGCGCAAGAATAACTCTTCCGCTTCGGCCTTCGTGGCTACTTTGACGGTCGTTGAGCCATACTCAAGAGACCTAGCGACGGCCGCGAGTAGGCTTGAAGACCAGGGGATCTCGGCGGCAAGCCCGCCTGTCATCCCCCAAGGAAACCCGGGGACAGACGGGATGTTCCCGTCGCACCAAGAATATCGCTGAAAGCTGGGTTCGATTTGGAGAAAGTTACCGAGCCGGCTCGTAGGGCTCAGCGCGCAGAAGATTCGCGAGAATGCCGCGCTCGTCCGGGCTGAACTGATTCTGATAGCGTGCTGAATTCAGCACGGTCGCTCGTTGATCGAGCGGTACCGAACGCAGATCCTGAAAGGCGCGCTTGACCGTCGCCTGGCGATCGGGCGGAAGCGCGAGGAAACTGCGCCCGGCCTGACGCACCTGCATCTGATCCTGCGGCGACATGTGCTCCAGCATCTCGCTGCGCGCCAGGCGGCGCTCGCGCTGGTCTTCCGGCAGTTGATTCAGCTGGTGCAACTGTTGCACCAGGCGCTGCTGCGTCGGAGCCGGTAGCCGATTGAAGCTGGGATCGTTGCGCAACAAGCGTTCCTGATCCTGGGCAGGGAGGCCCTGGTGCTGATTGAGCCAGTCCCCTAAATGCCCCGGAGGCGCAGCGCCGGGATAAATGTTTCCGGGACGATTTGCGCCAGGATAGTTTGAACTGGGATAAGTTGAACCGGGATAAGTGGGGCGATTGTAGTTCGGCGTCGGAGTGCCGGGGCGGCCTCCATATGCCGGATACGAGGGAGCGGGCCGCTGCGCGTTATATTGCGGGCTCTGCTGGTATGGCCTCTGCTGATATGGCTGCTGCTGATTCTGGTACGGCCGCTGTTGCGGCTGATACTGCCCTTGTGGATTCTGATACGGCCTTTGTTGATTCTGATTCGGCCGCTGCTGGTTCTGGTATGGTCTCTGCTGATTTCGGTTTTGCCGCTGATTCTGCGCTCTGTTTTGCCGGGCCTGGAGTTGGGCATAGCGGAATTGCCCCATCGCCGCGCGACGATTAGGGCCGCGCTGTCCGGGAACCGAAACTGCGGTCAGAAAAAGGAACGAGCAGAGAAACAGGACCGCGGCGGCGATTGCCGCCGGACGCACTCTTTCCGCGTTGGAATTCCTGTTCACTAGTCGATCTCCAAATGGGCTCCGAGTTGGAGCCGAGCAGGCGCCTCTCGGCGCTTGGCTCCCGGCAAGCGGCCGAAATGAAAAACCTCAATCTCCGTTCTGGCTGCCGGTCAACGCTTCCATCTGATCCAGCACCTGCGCATTGCTATCCAGCGTTTGCAGGTCATGCACCACAGCAGCATTCTGGCCAGGCTGTTGCGCCGGCTGCGTCCAGTCCGTTACACCCAGATAGGTACCACCGCCCACAAGCAGCATCACCGTAAGCGCTACGGCCGCCAGCGGACGGGCGTGCAATCCGGGGCCATACGCCACAGTTGCGCGCAAACGCGCGATGGCGCCGGCAAACCAACCGGCCGGCGCGGCCGCGCGTTCTTCGCGCATCCTGGCGCTGAGCCGCGTCATGAAGTAAGGGCTTGGCGCAGGAGCCTTCCAGGCGTCCATCAACTGCATAGTCGCCTTCAGCTCCTCCAGCTTGCCCTTGCAATCCTCGCACTCGGCAACGTGCGCCTGCGCTTTTGTTCCAACCTTGGCGGAAGCCGGGCGCGGATCGAGCAGCATCTCAGCCAGCTCAGCATCCATTCCCGCGCAATTTGTATTCATCCGTTTCATGATTTCTTCACCCCATGTTTCCGCCGGTCGTTCTCGTTGGCTCCGGCTTCTTTTCACTCATGCCTTCAAACAAAATCCTTCAGTTTGTCCCGCAGCGTCTGGTAAGCGCGAAAGAGCAGCGACTTGGTTGCCGATTCGCTCAGCTTCAGCACCTCTCCGATCTGCCGGTAATCCATCCCCTGATACTTGTGCATCAACACTGCCATCCGCTGCCGCTCGGGCAACGCCATCACGTGAAGCCGAATAGCGGCCATGCGCTCATCGCGCATTAACTGCTGCTCCGCTGTAGGCTCATCGTCGGCCACATCGGGAGTCGTCCCCGTCTCCGGGTCCGGCTGGTCGAGATAAATTGTCTGCGCGTTCCGTTCGTGACGGGTATCGCGCGCATGATTCACCGCCAGGTTGGTCGCGATGCGGTAGAGCCACGTCGTAAATCTGGCCTCGGCCCGATAGCTGCTCCTGGCACGATAGACGCGCAGAAAAACCTCCTGCGCCAACTCTTCGGCAACTGCCTGGTTCCCGACCATGCGGTACAAGAAGTGGATCATCGGCCGGTGATACTTTGTGGCCAGGTAATTGAAACCGGCCTCATCGCCCTCGGCCACGCGCAGCATAATGGCTGCGTCGCTTTTGGGGTCCAGTTCCTCTCTCAGGCCGGCACGCGGATCACCTGTTGCGCCGGGCCGAAGTGCCGAGCCCGCGCCCGGCGGAAGCGCCGAACCTGCGCCCGGCTGAAGTCCCGAACCTGCGCCGAGCGCTGGACCGTTAAGGACCATCGTTGCCATATCTTCTGGAACCCCATCCGGGCCGGAAAGTTCCGCCCCGTAAACGGTTTCTTCGCCGGGATTTCCGTCCCCTAAGCCGTCTCCTGACCCATCTTCCGGGTCCTCTTCACCGGGGCCTGGCTGGGCGGCCTGGGCGAGAACAACGGCGGCGGCACCGCCCCGAGCCAATCGGGAGGGCAACCGGGAGGCTTCAACCTCGAAAAAGGGGCCAAAAAAGGGGCCGAAAACGGTCCGCAGCGCCGCTTCCTGGTTGAATGGGAGCTCGCTGTCCGAATGAATTGAAAGGCGAATTGAACGCGCTCTCATCAGCATGGTTTGCCTGGCTTCTGGCCCTCGCGTGCTTCGCCGCGGCCCTAGTCTGGCTTGGCCGTAAAGCCCTGCTGGTGTTACTCTACCCTACGGGATGGCCTTTGTGACGCCTGTCCAGCGGACGTGGAACCGGACGAGTTCAGGTCTGGAATCCGGTGGCCGCGGATGGAAATTGGCGCGAAATCGGCCTCCCGATTGCGACTTTTCGGCTTTTGGCCGGTGGCCGGCGCCGGATCGTCAAACTGAACCCCTCCAATGCCTTTTCTGGGCGCTTAACTCAGCGGTAGAGTGTCACCTTCACACGGTGGAAGTCGTAGGTTCGAATCCTACAGCGCCCACCAAATCAATGGTTTGGCGGCAGTGTCTCCGAGTTTGGTCCATTGTGAGTCGAAAGCGCGATGACTTAGTTCTGCCATGGGCAGCCGTGGCGTCGGAGCGTTCTTGCGATCAATCTATAATCGTCAAAAAAGGATCTCTCGTTCATGATCCGCTACAAACTCGACGACCTCGGTGCGTATCAGTTTGAGAAGCTCGCCCAATCCCTACTCAAAGCGCACATAGGCTTAACCGTCGAGTCATGGGGAAATCGGGGAGATTTCGGCCGAGACGCGTACACGGAAAATAGTCTTCGATTCCCAAACAAGAATGAGGACGTAAGTGGGCCGTTTCTGTTCCAGGTCAAGTTCGTGGAAGGGGCAAATGCAGCGGGTGCAAAGCCGGCACAGGCTCTACTCGGGAGCCTTTCCAAGGAGATCGCAGAAATAAGGAAACGCAAGAAAGATACGAGATGGAAGGTTCCTGCCTATTTTACCTTTATGACGAATTCATTGATCACCTCCGTCCTCCGGGATGAGATCAAGGATAAACTTCAATCGGTCCTGCCAGGATCCGAGATAGTCACCTGGGGAGGAGACGATATATGCGATCTATTAGATCAGCCACCAAGTATCTACCGATCTTTTCCTCAATTACTGAGCATCCGAGATTTGGACGCTCTGATTCACGGGGTCCTAAGCCACGAGTCGATTGTGAGAAGCGCAACAGCGATTGAGACGGCGCGAGAATTGGTTCCCGTCTTTACCCCGACTTCCAATTACGAAAAGGCTTGGAGGGTTTTGCGCAAGTATCATTTTGCCGTTCTGGAAGGGCCCCCAGAGGTCGGCAAATCGGCAATTGCTTGGATGGTGGGTCTTTCTCAGGCTGGGATCGGATGGGAGGCCGTCTTCAGCCGCACGCCGAATTCGTTCTTCGAAATGTACGATCTTTCGACGGAGCAGGTGTTCATCGCAGACGATGCGTTCGGTCGCACCGAATATGATCCGGCGAGAGCGTCAACCTGGGAGGCCGAGCTTGACCTGGTATTGCACCGCTTGGACGCGCGCCATTGGCTCATTTGGACAAGTCGGAAGCACATTCTCGAGCGGGCGGTTGCGCGTATGGATGTGGCCGGAAAGGCCCGATCATTTCCAGATCCCGGTGCGGTCCTGATAGATGTGCAATCTCTTT
>Ga0182024_10022923_pt1 | contig 11220 bp, 8 predicted proteins | sample P32metaG_FD_120480 | JGI IMG/M metagenome (GOLD analysis project Ga0182024, IMG submission 120480) | Permafrost microbial communities from Stordalen Mire, Sweden - P3-2 metaG (Illumina Assembly) | ecosystem: Environmental > Terrestrial > Soil > Wetlands > Permafrost | place: Sweden: Stordalen... | reverse complement strand
CGCGACGATGAGCTCTCCCACGCCGGGCACTGTGCTGGCAGGTTCCAGCGTGACCTTCACGTGGACGGCCGGGGTCGCGGTGACGGAGTATGAACTTCGGCTGGGCACCACCGGAGCGGGGTCGTCCAACCTCTATAACTCGGGCACCTTAACGACTACCACGGCGGCGGTGACCGGGCTGCCGACTACCGGGGCGACGGTGACTGCGACGCTCTATTCGCTGATCGGCAACACCTGGGAGTCTAACGTCTACACTTACACCGAAGCCATAACGCCCACGCCCGCGGTACTCACCACTCCCACACCAGGCACTGTGCTGGCAGGTTCCAGCGTGACCTTCAAGTGGACGGCCGGGATCGCGGTCAAGGAGTATGAACTTCGGCTGGGCACTACCGGAGCGGGGTCGTCCAACCTTTATAACTCCGGTACCATAACGGCTACCACTGAGGCGGTGACCGGGCTGCCGACTACCGGGGCGACGGTGACTGCGACGCTCTATTCGTTGATCGGCAATACTTGGGACTCTAACGTCTACACCTACACCGAGGCCGGAACGCCCACGCCCGCGGTGCTCACCACTCCCACGCCGGGCACTGTGCTGGCAGGTTCAAGCGTGACCTTCACGTGGACGGCCGGGACCGGGGTCACGGAGTATGAGCTTCGGCTTGGCACCACCGGAGCGGGGTCGTCCAACCTCTATAACTCGGGTACTGTAACAGCCACCACTGAGGCGGTGACCGGGCTGCCGACTACCGGGGCGACGGTGACTGCGACGCTCTATTCATTGATCGGCAATACTTGGCACTCTAACGCCTACACCTACACCGAGCAGTAGTGAACTCATGCCTCGACGCCGCGGTCAGTGTGGGCATCGAGTGGGCTCGAACAATCAGTCGCGCTCGGTTGCGTAGACGGCTATCTCCCTCACTCGTGGAGGCATGCCAGTCAACGGCGAGAAGACTTCTGTGCGACTCGCCCCGCTGGCGCGCATTCGAGAACGGATCACATCGCCCGATCATCATTCTAGCGGGAAATGAGAGCAAGCTGTGCAATGAGCAATGGGTCAGTTCGAAAGAGAATTCCCCCAGGGGCTAAACAGGCTGCGGAAAAAGGGATTCATTCGGTCCAAACTGCAAGAGAAGCGCATCGCAGGGGCTGAAGCCCACGCTGATTTTGCGGCACTTGTGGCACGACTGAAGTCGTGCCCTGATACAAAACGTTCACGGAATCCACGCTGAAATGAGTTTTTCCGCAGCCTGTGAAGCCCGTACCCTTCAAACTGACCCACTTCTGTGCGATGAGTTCGGAGTCGTAAGATAACCAGTTGAGAGGCAGACTACTGAGATGACCCTGTTGAATCGCCGCTATTGCGTCGCCGGCTCGTTGATGCTGGCCGTATCCATTGCAACGGCTTCGCTTGCCGTGGCCCAGTTTCCGGGGCAACAGCCCGCGCCCAAGCATTATGCCTGGTCGGACTCGAGTCTTTCGCCCGATGCTCGCGCAGACCTGGCGATCAAGGAACTCACGCTGGAGGAGAAGATCTCGTTGTTGCACGGGCAAGGCGGCTTCAGCCCCAACGCCGGACCGACCGCATCCAATGGCGGTGCCGGCTGGTCGAATGCCATTCCGCGCCTGGGCATCCCTGCGATTCAGATGGCGGACTCGGCTTACGGCGTCACGCGCGGCGCGGCCTCAGGGCGCTATTCCACCGCGCTGCCCAACAACCTGGCGGCAGCCTCGGCATGGGATCCGCAAGCTGCCTTTGACTATGGCGCCTTGATTGGCCGCGAGCTGCGTGCCGAGGGATACAGCATGTCGCTCGGCGGAGGCGTGAACCTTCCGCGCGAGCCCCGCAATGGCCGGACTTTCGAGTATCAAGGCGAAGATCCGCTTCTGGCCGGCACGCTGGCGGGCAACTTCGTCAAGGGCGTGCAGTCAGAGCACGTCATCGGCGACTTGAAGCACTATGCCATCAACGACCAGGAGAGCGGCCGCAACGCCGTCAACGCCAACATCGACAAACGCTCGATGCGGGAAACGGACCTGCGGGCCTTTGAAATTGCTCTCCAAAATTCCGATGCCGGCGCTTTTATGTGCTCTTACAATCGCGTGAATGGCGATTTTGCCTGCGAAAACAGCTACCTGCTTACCGATGTCCTCAGGAAAGACTTCCATTTTCAGGGCTTCGTTCTTTCCGACTGGGGCGGTACGCACTCAACGGCCAAAGCCTCGCACGCCGGCCTGGACCAGGAGCAACCGGGCAAGACCTTCTTCAGCGACGCGTTGCAGAAGGCGGTCGAGAGTGGAGAAGTCTCGCAAGACGAGATTAACGACCACGTGCATCGAATCCTGCGCACGATCTTTGCTACCGGCTTGTTCGATCACCCCGTCGTGAAGCAGGTGCCCGACGTGGAGCGCGGTAATGCGCTGGCGCAGAGCATCGCCGAAAAGAGCATCGTTCTGCTCAAGAACAGCCACAACCTGCTTCCCCTTGAGCCTGCGAAGCTTCATTCCGTCGTGCTGATTGGCGGACATGCGGACGTGGGCGTGCTCACCGGCGGCGGCTCGGCGCAGGTCGATGCACCGGGAGGCTCCGTGGTTCCTCCGGCACCGGCGCAACCGGGCGCGAGTCCAATGGCGAACTTCGCGAGGCGCCAGGTCTGGCTGCCCAGTTCACCGCTGCGCGTGCTCACGGCCAAACTGCCGTCCAGCAAAGTCTCCTACGTCTCCGGCGACGATCTGGCAGCTGCCGCCGCCGCCGCCAAAGGAGCCGACGTCGCAATCGTCTTCGGGTATCAGCCAGAGTCAGAAGGCATGGACCTGAAGTCGCTCGATCTGGGCGTGGATCAGGATAAGCTCGTTGAGACGGTCGCCTCGGCCAATGCCAATACGATTGTTGTGCTCGAGACGGGCAGTCCGGCCACCATGCCCTGGATCGATCACGTAGCCGCAGTCGTAGAGGCCTGGTATCCCGGAATACGCGGCGCAGAGGCGCTGGCCAATCTGCTCACCGGAGCAGTAAATCCTACCGGCAAACTGGCAATTACTTTCCCCAAGAGCGATGCAGACCTGCCTCATCCGACGCTAGCCTTGCCGCCGCCTACTTCTCAACCCAGCCGTCCGGCTCCAGGGCAGGATATTTCCAGCTTTATGGCCACGATGGCCAAGGGACTGCCACCGTTCGAGACCTACTACGACGAAAAGCTGAAGGTCGGCTACAAGTGGTATGACGCGGAGAAGAAGTCCGTCCTGTTCCCGTTTGGTTTCGGCCTTTCCTACACCACGTACGCCTACTCCGGCCTAACCGTGAAGGGCGGAGACACCGTTGAGGTTTCCTTCACGGTTCGCAACACCGGCAAGCGCGCCGGAACCGAGATTGCGCAGGTCTACGCGTCCCTTCCCGACGCGGCAGGCGAACCACCCAAGCGGCTGATAGGCTGGGCCCGCGTCGAGCTGGCACACGGCGAATCGAAGCAGGTTTCAATTCCCGTTGACCATGACCGCCTGACCATTTACGACGAAGCATCCGATGGTTGGAAGCTGGTTCCCGGCAACTACACTGTGCTGGCTGGAGGCTCATCCCAGGATCTCCCACTTCACCAGCAGATCACGCTGCCATGATTCGGCACGCGAAAGCGTTTTGGAGACGGGCCAGTTCACGGAAGCGGAAGTTCGGCGTCCAGCCCGGAGGCTACTAGGTCTATGCGCAGTTTCTCAACGCTCGAGAACTGAATGGCCTTGAAGCCCAGCGCCTGTGCAGCGTGAATGTTGACCAGCTTGTCGTCGAGGAAAAGGGTTTCTTCGGCGCCGGCGCCAAGCTCCTGGAGCACGTAGCGGTAGATGGCGGGGTCGGGCTTGGCCATGCGCAACTGAAAGCTCCAAACGAGGACGTCGAAACGGGGAAGCCAGTCAAACTCGCGCTGCATGTTTTCGAGCACATTGTCGCCCATGTTGGAGAGGATCGCGGTGAGGAATCCGCGCTGCTTGAGCGCAACTTGCCAGGCGAGCATGGCTGGATTCTGCGTGGTCCACAGGCGTGCGTCCCAGCGGTTCAGTTCGTCGGCAGCACCGGAGCCGAGGTTCAGGCCGGCATCGCGAAGAAACTTGTGCCAGAATTCGAGCCCGGTAAGTTTGCCCTCGTCGTACGCATGACGGTCTGCCCAGTAGAGCGGCTCGAATTGTTCCAGAGGCAAGCCGGTGATGCGCAGCAAGGCGGCGTGGGCTTCGGGGTCGGGTGGGCCGGTTAACACCATTCCATAGTCGAATACGACCGCGCGCAGAGCCAATGTTCCTCCCCGATGGCGTCCGTGTATGGTTTAAGGGTACGCCTGTACTTATTGTGCATGAGTGAAATGCGGCACATGAGACAGGGGCGGGTAAGCATTGGCAGAGTGGGAGTGATGCGCTTTTCGCGTCGAACGAATTGGAATACCGAAGAGAGCGTACTGGCGCGGGCTCATCGGGTGCGCGTGGATGCAGGGCTGCCGATTGCCGACTTGACGGCTTCAAATCCGACGCGCTGCGGCTTTACTTATTCTGGGAATTTGCTCGACGAGCTTGCCGACGCTCGGGCGCTGGTTTACGATCCGCAACCGCGGGGCAGCCTGCAGGCGCGCGAGGCAATTTGCAAATACTATGCGGATCGTGGCTCTCTAGTCCGGCCCGAGCAAGCTGTCCTGACCACCAGCACCAGCGAGGCATACAGCTTTCTATTCCGCCTGCTTTGCGATCCGGGAACCGAGATTCTCGTTGCCCAACCTGGGTATCCGCTATTCGACTTTCTGGCTGCGCTTGACGACGTTGGGCTGACGGCGGCGCCGCTGGTCTACGACCATGGATGGCAGATCGATTTTGAGGGCTTTCGCCGGGCTATTACTCCTGCGACGCGCGCCATTGTTCTGGTCCATCCGAACAATCCTACCGGCCATTTTACGAAGCCGTCGGAGGCGGAGGAATTGGCGCGGCTGTGCCGCGAGTTCGATCTGTCGCTGATTGTGGATGAGGTCTTTCTGGATTACGGCTTTGAGGAACAAGGCAGGAGTTTTGCGGCTGGCCTTGATGGGGTTCCGCTGTTTGTGGTGAGCGGGTTGAGCAAGATCGCCGGCCTGCCGCAGATGAAGGCTGCCTGGATTGTGGCAACCGGGCCGGAACGAATGCAGGCTCTCGATCGTCTGGAGGTCATTGCAGATACCTTCCTGTCAATGAATGCGCCCGTGCAGTGCGCTTTGCCGAAGTGGCTGGAGGGGCGGGCGGCGATCCAAGGGCAAATACGGGAGCGCGTGGAGATCAACCTGGTTGAGTTGGATCGTCAACTGCGCAAAGTGCCGGAGGTGAGCAGGCTGGAGGTTGAGGGCGGCTGGTATGCCGTGCTGCGCATTCCCGCCTTGCAACCCGACGAGCAGACAGTCTTGGCGCTGCTGGAGCTTGGGGTTTGGGTGCATCCAGGCTACTTTTTTGGGATGGCCGATTCAGGTTGGCTGGTGGTTGGCCTGCTTACAGAGACAAAGGAATTCGGTACTGGAGTAACGCTGTTGGTTGACTATTTTAGAACGCATCAAGGTGGTAATAAAAAAGGGCTCTAGTATCAAGTATCTATTGAATGAATATGATCTACTGCGTTGAATCTATGCAGATAAGATCTGGTCAATTATCGAATTTACGTGGCGCGCAGAAATGGATTGCTCTTGCGCTCGGCGCCGATGGTGGTGGCGGGGCCATGTCCGGGGAGAACTTTGGTTTCATCGGGCAAGGGCAACAATCGGGACTCGATGGATTCAATGATCTGGTCGTAGTCTCCTCCAGGCAGGTCGGTGCGTCCGATGCTGCCTGCAAACAGGGTGTCTCCGGCAATAAGTAGCTTGAGGGGCACAAAATGGAGGCAGACAGAACCCTGGGTGTGGCCGGGTGTGTGGATTACCTGAGCGGGGCAGGATTTCAGACCTACGGTAAGACCATCGGTAAGCAGGTCGTCGGGCGAGGCGGTTTCAGGGGTTGCGATACCCAGCCAGCCGGCCTGCATAGCCATCATTTTTAACAGGGGCACGTCGTTCTCGTTGAGCAGGATGGGTGCGCCGGTGAGACGTTTGAGCTTGAGCGCGCCTCCCACGTGGTCAATGTGGGCGTGGGTGACGAGAATCTGCTTGAGCTTGAGGCCAAGCTCGCTGAGGCGGCGCTGGATGCGGCCAACTTCGTCGCCGGGATCGATAACGATGGCGTCGCCCGCTTGCTCGTCGCCCAGGATGGTGCAATTGCATTGCAGCGGGCCGACGGGGAAGGTCTCGATGATCATGCTTCCATTCTATGGCGGACGGCTGAAATGGCATGGGCCGGCTTGCGGAAAGTGATGGCGTAGAACTTGCCTTGCTTGAGCATCTCGACGCGGATGTCTTCCATTTCCGGCGGCACCAGGTCGATGGGCACCGTGACAGGCTGCTTTCGGTCCCCGTAAAAGCGGCTGGTATAGGGGATCTTTTCGTAGGTGCTCTTCACATACTCTTCGGTCTCATCCTCGACCATCAGAAGACTGCCCGGCTTGGCCACGCGAATCATCTCGCGGATCGCTTTTCCGCGGTCGTTGAAGAAGTTAATGGCTCCGGCGGTATACACAACATCGAAGCTCGAATCGGCGAAAGGAAGAGCCTCGGCATTGCCCAGGTAGAGGTTTGCATCCATCCCCCAGCGGCGCATGTTGGCCTGGCAGTTGGTCAGCATTTCCGGGGAGAGATCCAGGCCGGAGAGCTTGACACCGCGAGGCAGGTACTTGAAGTTGAGACCGGTGCCGACGGATGTCTCGAGCACTGAATCGCCCGGCCTTACATCGAGCAGGTCCATGTAGTTCTCGAAGTAAGAGTCCAATTCCAATCCTCGAAATGCGCCGAAGAAGCGTTGTGTGTCATCGTAAAAGCCGCCGATGGTCTCGTAGAGATGGTTGTATTTGCCGTTGTCGCCGGTGAGGTCGTTGGGCTGAATGAAGCTGGGGATTCCGTCGCGGACGGGGAACCGTTCGCCGGAAATGCCGACCAGGGATTCGTGGCCATCTTCGGTAACCACATGCAGCGGGTCGCCGGTAAAGGGGCTTTGCAGCAGGGAAACAGATTCAGGGCGCTGAGCCCAGCTGCAGTGTTTATCGGGACGCAAGGCCGCCCAGATACTGAGGGCGACGGCTGCGGCGACGCATAGCCAGACAAAGGCGGGCGCGAAGTTGGATGCAGAGAGCGGCAGGGCTGCGGTGGGGAGACGGAAGAGTTCCAGGCAAACCGCGGCGGCAAAGAGAACGGCGAATATGCTGGTTCCAAATGCGATTTTGACGGGCTTGAATCCGTGGTTCCACGTCCAGACGACAACAGCAGCGAACCAGAAGACCAGAAAGGTGTGGATTCCGGTTTCAGGCGGGGCGTCCGGATGCAGTGACGGCTGGATCAGAGCGTGGTTGATTGCGACTGCAAGCGGCAGGGGAAGCGTCGCGAACAATCCCGGCAACCGCGGGCTGGTGAGGCGATGGAAGGTGAAGGGCAGAACGCCGAGCACGGCGGTGAGCAGCATCCAGGCCACATATTTCAGCGCCGGTTCGGGGCTGGTGAGTGGAAGGCTGCGTCCGTGCATGATGAGGGCGGGGACGAAGGCGAAGGCCAGCATCCAGAGAAATCCACGCCAGGGCCGCTGCGTTCCCACGAACCAGACGGCCAGGATGGGGCCGGACCAGGCACCCACGGCGGGTAAGAAAAAGCCGAGAATGAAAAGGCTGGCGACAAGCCACGCGGTGATTTGCGTCCAGCGATTGGAACGAACATTGGTGGGCATCTTGCGGGTCACTTTCTGGCGCGTCGAGCTGCAGATCGCACCGATTGCCGATGTTGCCTGTTTGTGGTTAAGAGTGGGTTGAATGGCCATGGTCTCCGGGTGAAGGTTGATGGGCCAAGGAGGCTGTCTCGGCAGCGGTGAGCATAGCCAGTGCGGACTCGCTCCACTCCAGCGCGGAACGGAGCTGGGCTACGCCGAATTTGAGTGTGAGCATCCAGAACGGAAAGCCGCGTTGGTGCGAACTGTGCGCGCGGGCCAGGGATTCCAGTTGGAGCAAAGCCGCGAGCATGTTGCGGTTTTTCTCCTGGAATTTGCCGATATGTGCGATGGGAACGTTGGGAGCCGCTTCCACGCCGAAGAAGAGTTTGAGCAGAAATTCGTCGCGCGGAGGGTCGTCGCGGTAAGGAACAGCGAGCCAATCCTGCAAGACGCTTCGGCCGGCAGGGGTGATGGAGTATTCCTGGCGCTTGCTCCGAGCTTGGGATGCCGACTTGCTTGGCATGATCAGGCCGTCCGTTGCCAGGCGCTTGAGGGTGGGGTAGATTTGGCCGTAGCTCTCGCCCCAGAAGAATCCGACGCTCTGCTGGATGGTTTTGCGGATCTCGTATCCGGATTGGTCGTCGTGGATGGCGAGGATGCCGAGGATAACGTAGGCTGTGGGCTTTAGTTGCATATAGCTTCAAGATATATCTCCTAGATATATTTGTCAATAGAATTCTTCAGTTCTTAGCAAGAGACAAGCGCTAGGCCTACGCGGATCTTGAACAATATAAACGGATTGATAGAGGGTTGGATTCGAATTAATTCAGCGAGTTAGCCCCGCTTTGCGGGATAGCAAGTTAGCGGGTTGGCGGGCGGCATTGATCGGGACAGGTTTCATCTTCCGAGGATTGGCGAGGCCGGCGGGCGATTCATTAACGCCTCAGGAAAGTCGGAACAAGAAAAAAGGGCGTCCCGAATGGCCTGCCCTTTGCGAATTCAAGTTGAGCGAGTGCTGTCTATTTTCCCGACTTGGCGGGTGCGGAGATGGGAGCGGACCTGGTTCCTGAGAGCACCGAGTGGGAGCCGGTGGTGCGATAGTAGAGAACCGTCAGACCGATGGAAGTGAACATGAAGATGATCGCCGACCATGTGGTCAGCCGGGTCAGCACGTTGGCCGCGGCACGGGGCCCGAAAGCGGTTTGCGAACCCTGGCCGCCGAAGGCACCTGCCAGGTCAGCCGAACGGCCCTGCTGGAGCAGGACGACTCCAATAAGAAAAAGGCACACAATCACATGAATAACGACGACGACGTAGAGAAGAATCTGCATTGCTTAGCTGCTTTCTAACCCTCGTCCGATTGACCCGGAGGAGGTTCTGGTGCGGAGGAGGGGACTCATAACCTCAAATCGAAAATCCCCAGCATTGACGCGGGTTTCATCATTGAGCAAACCTCCATAGTACGCGTTTAGTACAACAAAACAGGAGGAGAACCGTGGCAACCCCGAAGATTGGGCTTTATTGGTATTGTCGCACAACATCTGGCTGGAAGAGGCTGCCGGCCGCGTGGGCCGCAATGGAAAGATACGTCCCCAGTGCGCCCAGATGGGGGACACTCAAGTGCCTTACCCCGAAGGTCATTACGAGCTCCGGCGGACGGAGGACCGCAAGACCGTCTGGACCAATGTCGGTCCCGACGCCACGGAAGCCCTGAATGCCCAGAGGCGTGCCGTCGCCGCGGGCGCTGCCAGAGATGCCGGCACATCCCTGGTTGAGAAACCGGGCCGGATTCACCTCAAAAGCAAGTCCAACGAGTACGTCGAACGGCAGTTCGCCAGGGGGAAGGATTGCCACTCGGTGATCGCCAAGGCGACCATTGCCGAATTCTTGCCGATCGCCGGCGTCGAATACGCCGACCAGCTTACTGAGGCCATGATCCTCCGCTGGTACGCTGCCTTGCGCAAGAACGGGAACGCGAAGCGGACCATCCACAACACGCACATCGTCGTCGTCGGATTTCTGAGCTGGGCAGGATTCGAGACCAAACCGCTGGCGGAGCGCGCGCCCACCTACACGGAGAAGGAGGTCGAAATCTACGAGCCCGAGGAGTTAAAGACCTTCTTCGGCTCATTCACGAACCCTTACTTTCAGATCTTATTCAGCACCCTGCTGAGCACGGGCATGCGGATGCAGGGAGCAATGTTCCGGGAATGGCACAACGTCAATTTCACTCGCGGTATGGTCACCGTTACCGAAAAGGGCAACCTGGGGTTCGATGTCAAGGATAAGGAGGAACGGACGGTGCCGACTAACGCCAGCCAAGCCGAGCGCCTGAAGGTTTGCAAAGAGACGCGCGGCAAACTTCCCGACCGCGTTTCGCCAGAGTTCCCCTCGACTTTGTCGGCACACTGTTAGCGCATCCGCGGAAGCACGACACCGCGAATCTCGCAATCAGACGGCCTGGGGGGCTGATGCCGGATCAATCACATCGAGCTTCCCACACCCAACCGATCAAACGAGATTTTGATGGCCCATGCAATCATACGGCGACGATGTGAATCGGACTGGCTCATGCTGCTTGTGCGCTCATGATGTGGTCGTGAGAGGCGTACTATATCCTTTGTCGGAAGGGCATGTGGAGCGACCGGCTCCTTTTGTACCAGTTTTCATGAGAGAGACTGGACACAAAAAAGGGAAAGATGGCGAAGGGCAAGAAGCATACGCCTGCACAGATTGTGAGTTTGCTGCGCCAGATAGGACAAACGAAATGGAGAGCGAGAACTCGTTTTGGAACCGGCGAGAGTTTTTGAAGGCAGGCGGCACATCCGCGGCGGCTCTGGGCGTGGCGGGAACAGCGGCTGTCCCGATACAGGCAGCGCAAGCGGGTACACCATCGGGAACGCCAGCGGATACGCCTTACCCCAAGCTCTCGATCATCACGCCGTACTCGCCGCAGAGGCTCGCCTTTGCCGCGCAGGCCGGTTACGAAGGCGTCGTGGTCACGCCGGGCGAGGAATTCAACCCGAACCTGAGCGACAGCGCGATCGATCGGATTCTGGCCACGGCGCGCAACGCGGGCATTCGCATTGTCAGCATTGAGTACTTCGAACCCAACCACACGCATCCCGATGCGGGCAAGCGCGCGGCCGCGCAGGCCGATTTCATTCGCGCCCTGGAATTTTGCCATCGCCTGGGCTGCAAGTTTGTCGGCACGTTCAGCGGCGGGCAGCCGGGCGTCAAGATGGAGGATCAGGCCGCGGCCATCGCCGATGTCTTCAACGAAAAATACCTGCCTGTTTGCGAGAAGCTCGACGTCGGGATGGGATGGGAGAATTATCCTACCGGCATCAATTTCGCGAGCACTCCGGCAGCGATGCAGGCCGTTTTCGACCGCGTCCCGAGCAAGCGGCTGGGGCTGGAATTCGATCCCTCGCATTTCGT
>Ga0182024_10022922_pt1 | contig 11221 bp, 8 predicted proteins | sample P32metaG_FD_120480 | JGI IMG/M metagenome (GOLD analysis project Ga0182024, IMG submission 120480) | Permafrost microbial communities from Stordalen Mire, Sweden - P3-2 metaG (Illumina Assembly) | ecosystem: Environmental > Terrestrial > Soil > Wetlands > Permafrost | place: Sweden: Stordalen... | reverse complement strand
TCGCGCTCGATGCTCAGTACCACAGGATCACCGGGTTTCAAATCCGATAGCAATCTGCGCAAAGTCTCGAGCGAATCGAGCGTCGTGCGATTGAGATAATGAAGCACGTCACCGGGCTTCAACCCGATGAGCGAGGCGTTCCCCCCCGCGGTTAACGCAGTCACAAGAATGCCTCCCGGAATGCGTGTCGGCGGAATCAGCTGCGCCACTGAGTCCGTAACCGGCATGCCCACAATACCCAGCTTGGGGATGATATTAGTTTCAGACTGTGTGGGATCGAGAATGCTCTCCGGATCGCGTACGCGCTCGGTGACTGGGACGTCCATGTTCATGACGTCAGAGCCGCGCTGGACTTTGAAGGCGACGACATCTCCGACCTTCTTCTGGAACAGCCATGCACCAAGGGATCCTAGATCTTGAAATGGCTTCCCGTCCAAGGAGAGCAAAATGTCTCCAGGGCGCAGGCCGGAGCGCTCGGCAGAGGAGCCCGGCATTACGTCTTCGAGCATGATTCCGGACTGCTGGGGAAGGCCAAGTCCACTGGAAAGCGTTGGCGTAATTTCACGCGCGAGAATCCCGATGGCTCCGCGGCGCACGTGTCCCCGTTTGCGCAGTTGCTCATAGACGAAGCGAATCATGTTCGAGGGAATCGAAAAACCTACGCCTTCGCTGCCGCCCGACTGGGAGACAATCATGGTATTCATGCCGATTACCTCGCCTCTGATATCGATTAGCGGTCCGCCGGAGTTTCCGGGGTTGATGGCCGCGTCCGTCTGCAAATACACCAGAGGACTGGTGCTGTCGAGCTGGCGCTTGGTGGCGCTGATCACTCCCAGGGTCATGGTGTTCTCAAGACCGAGCGGGCTTCCAAATGCAAGTGCAAGCTGACCTACGTGAACATGGTCGGAATCCGCCAGCTCCAGCGTGGGCAGGTTAACTGCCTCCACTTTGAGTAGAGCAATATCCGTCATTGAGTCGCGCCCCTCAACCTTGGCGGCGAAGCGCTGAACGTTTTCAGCGCCGTCCGTTTGCTTGTTGCGATTGCGGAATACCAGAACGGAAACCGTATTCGCGTGCTCAACGACGTGGGCATTGGTGAGAATGTACCCCGACGGATCCACAACGATGCCTGAGCCGACTCCTTGCTCTTCTGCGATATAGGTTGTCATCCTGGCGTTGGAGTTTTGAACTGTGGCCAGACCGGTAACTTCAATGGTCACCACCGACGGTCCCACGCGTTCGGCCAACGCCTGTAGATCTTCATCGAGTTCAAAAAGGCCGTGCCGTACCGGAATTGTGCCAGAAGCCTTCTCTGTCTGGACAGAAACCTGTGCCGCAAGCACGGTCCTTAAAATGATAATACCGAGCATACCAAGGCCATGGACAGCGGAACTACGCATGGATACCTCTCTCTCCAACACTCGATGAATCGTACCAAGTTTTCTGTATCACTGATCCTCAGCCCGTGTCGCGAGACGCAATTGCGTCGCAAGGGACCACCCTATATAGAAGCGGCGTTGGTTTCCAGTCGCGACGGATTTTCCAGCCTCGGCCAATGACACCAGGAGTCTTGCTGAAATAGACTCAGTTGCCTCCCCCGCTCCAGAAGCCTTCGAGTATCGATACTTTGGTGATGCGGGGATGCGCAACGACGGGAGTCTTCTCCAGGTCTAAGGCCATGCCGAGAGCAACCGCGACGGTAGTGACGGCGCGATCGCAGAGGCGCCATCGAGATCCCCGCGCCGCGCCAGGCCGGCCTCAAAATATCTACCTGAAACCGTCAAAGCCGCGACACAGGTCACGGCAGCAATCGAGGCTCATGACGTCGGGTTGAATGGCGCCGTCTGTCCGCCGGGAAAACTTTCCGAAAGCATCGAGCCTGCGGACTTCGCGGTCTTCGCAGGCATTCTTCTTGAAGGCAAGTATGACCTCGTCATTGGGGAACTTCGCCAGGTCAGAATCTCATATACATTCATCTGAACCGTCTTATCAAAGAGCATGACGCAGACGTCATCTACATCTCCGGTCCAGGACACGGTGACCCCATGTCTTACGTGCCTACTTCTGACCGGTGGCGGAGATATGTTCGGTAAACACCTCGGCGACCGGAACGCGGAGACCATCTTTGTCAAGTGCTTTGGACAGAAACTCCTCGATCACCACGATCTAGTCGGCTTCCTTCGCGGCCAGCTCGGAGCGATAGCCCTTTGTGAACTGCTCAACGGAATTGCGGCGCTGCTTGATCGCGGTGGCCAGCGCCGGCAGCTGCGTGGATTTAGGACGGTTACGCACTGTTAGCCATTTTGTGCGGACCAAACGCAACCTCGCGTCCAAAATTCCCTCTAAGTGATTAGCGGAGGTCAGATTCTTATTCAAATGCACGTCGGCAGCGTGGAACGACGCTCGTCATGCAGGAACCACGCAAGTAGTGGGAAACTTCAATCTCTGAGGTCTTGACATGTCATCTTGTGGTTGGTTGTCGCCGGCGCGGCGTGCCGCTTTTGTGGTAACCGCAGTTCTGGCCGCTACCGGTACCGCGAACGCGCAGCTTGCGCCTGCCTCGAAGTCATCTCATCAGTCCGCTATTTCCAGCGCCGAATCCAGTTCCGATGACTACCTCGCTTTGACCGGCTCCAGTTCCCCCGATCCTGCCCTTCCTGCCGCACCCGCAGCCGGGGGGGCAGCCGCAGGCCAATACGACAACAAGTCCGGGGCCGGCGGTGGACGCTTCAGTCATCTTGCCTTTGAGGCAGGGGGCGGATTCAACGCCCCAATTGGCAACGACTCTCAGTACATCACCTGGGGCGGCAACTTTACTGTCGGCGGCGGTCTACACTTCTCCCAAGCATTTTCGGTGTTAGGAGAGTTTCAGTTCATCGATGACAAACTCCCCGGTGCATTTGTAGCCTCCGGCGGTGGCCAAGGTGGAAACGCACACATCATCTCGCTGACCGTCGACCCGGTCTTCGATCTGTTTCCTAAGAAAACGAATAGCCTTTACGTGACTGGGGGCGGCGGCTTCTATCACAAATCGACGAACTTCACCGTCCAACAGTGCTGCGACTTCTACGGTTACCCGGTGAACGTCACCGCCAATTCGTTCACATCCAACCAGGCGGGCGTGAATCTCGGCATGGGCTACTCGCGTCGGCTGGGCGGTATGTACGGTGACGGCAAAATGAAGCTCTTCGCCGAAGCCCGCTATACCTGGATCAATACTCCTCCGATCACCGAGACGAACGGCCTTGGAAGGACAGAGTTGATCCCGGTCACCTTCGGCATGCGCTGGTAAGCATGCACCAGTTGGTCCGAGACGGGATGATTTCCGCCGGCTTGGAGTGCGCTTACCGCACTCAGGACCAGCGCGCATCGACCCGCGAGTAAACCTGGCCGGAGACGAGTACATCACCGGAAGGATGCCGACAGGAGGTGACCGTATGCCGCTTATCCCGACAAAAACGCGGACAGTTTCCCCACTGACGCTATTCGTGTTCCTATTGAGCGTTGCGCTGTTTGACTGGGGTACGCAGGCCAAGTTGTCCCTTTATCAGCAGCCCACCAGGTCGCATCCCGTATCCGTCGCCAAACTCCTCCCAGACAACCAGGTGGACAAGAAGATTGGTCTGCCCAGGTCCAGCGACCGCCGCACGGTATCGCTTCTTGCGTTTTTGGCTGCACTGGCTCTCTTTCAACCCAAATTCACGTTCTCGAGAGGGCGGCAAGCGGGCAAAGTCGTAGCCCCGTCTATTCCGTCATATCCTTACGCACGTTTCATCCGACCCCCTCCTTCGACGCTATGGTGAGCAATTCTGCGGTGCAATTCCGCCGCAAGAGCCACTCGGCCTGTGAGCTATAACCGGCCGGTAGCGCCCGCAAACCAAGTATGAAATTCGCCTCGGCTTTCACGTTCCGTCAATGCCACCTGCCAGTTCGCCGGTTTGGCTGATTTGACAGCGCGTCTCATTTTTGGTCTTGCCGTGATGCACTGCCGCAACCTGCGGCAGCAGTGGAGGAGAGTCTTCCATGAATGTTGGACTAGTCTTACTTTTGATGTGCGCTGTGTGCGCACTGATTGGTATCTACCGTGGTTTGATGAATCGGAAAGAGGAGCGGAAATGCGCGGAGAAGACCTGGGTGCCTGGTTACCGAGTTCCCCGACGTGTTCCATCCCACATTGTCTGGGTGAATGCATCTGAATTGTCGAAGCTGATCAATTCGGAACCCGATCCGGTTGTATTCCACTTGATCGACAGCACAGGCCCAAGCACATATTCGAGGCTCGTTCGGGGAGAACAAGCGGTCACCTTGCAACAGTTCAAGGACACTCTGCCATGGATCCCCCAGGGGAATCGAATTGTGCTTTATCGCCCCGGCGGTATCGATGCGGCAGTTGCCCGCCGGATATGCGCGATCGCGAACGGGCGAGAAGTACTCCTGCTCTCAGAGAATGTGCCTCGCCCGTTGGAGGACCCCGTCGGGGTAGGAGATCAATTATGCGACTAGCGACGCGCCAACCTGGGCTACCCTTTGGGCAGTTGGCCGGTTAAGCCGTAATTCAAACTCTCCCGAAAACGACATTAAGTTCGCGGATGCCCTCCGAGGAGACTCGCATCTCGCAATCCCAAAGCCCGCTGTGATGATCGACATCGATCCGGATGAAGTGTTGCTGTCCTTTATGAGCCCGGCGCAAAGTTTCACATTTCATGGACGTCCGAATGATGCTGGATACCTCGCCAAATTGATTAGCGATCCATTCGACGCTGTGAGTCGAAGTGCCGCTGAGAAGGTCGCATCAACCTCGATGCGAAGCCTGCTTAGCAATCTATCTGTCTGTAGAAGAATTACGCGACGCCCAATCCCCGCAATCCCTAACAGAGGCATCAAACGATGTTGATCGTATGACTGCGCTGTTCTTTACCTTGTTGCTCTTCGCAGGATCGTTAGCCTCCGGCCTCTTGGGGGCATTGACTGGTCTGGGAGGCGGGTGTGACCGGTCGGAGGAGGCGCTGCGGCTGGTCCGGGGGCAGCACTTGCCAAGTGCAACAGATTAAGGCAAATCTACTCGCATTTTCAATACAATCGGTGAATGGACAAAGGCTCGGAGCAAGATCCCAGGGTTTATTTCGCAGCTGAGAGGACCTTCTTAGCTTGGATTCGCACGGGGTTAGGCCTGATCGGAATCGGTTTTGCGGTCAGCCGCTTCGGCCTGTTTTTCCGCCAGCTGAGCGTGAGCGAAGCACATCTTCCGACACGCGCCACGGGCCTTTCGGTTTGGTCTGGAGTTACTTTGGTGGGCTTAGGCGTGATCGTCATCCTAAGTTCAGTCGTACGACACTTTCAACTCATTCGCGAGTTGAAATCGGGTACCTGGATACCGGGACGGGTGTCGAGGGACGCGGTAGTGCTGGGACTGTCGCTGGCCTGCGCTGGAATCGGTATGTGTGTGTATCTTGTGCTCGTGCATTAGCCGCCATGAATTAACAAATATGTTCGGTCTCATAATGGGCAGACGTCTGAAGAGGTCTGTTGAGTGACCAGCATCGGCGCTGCTGCGCTTCGTGCCAAATGGCGCCAGCTGCATCATTCACGACTGTGCGAAATGGTACTGCATCGCGTTCTTCATAATGTCATCCTTGCTACAAGCCGCCTAAGGTGGCTAAGAACAATCCGAGCATTGATAAGCAAGGAGTTGGTAACGAGCGGTACCAGTATGGAGAATACGCCAGGGAACGAAGCGCGCCCCCTTCGCCTGCAGTTATAAATATGAGGTACCCTCAGGCAACATGTTTGAGAAGCCATTCAGTTTGAGCGCGCCATGAGAATAACAGATCGCATCAATTGCGGCGCCACGGCCATAGCATGACCTGGCAGAGGGTTGCTCAGATGACAAACAATTTGAAAATGACATCAAGTGAAAGAGAAAAGTCGCCATGGTTCCAAGTTGGTCAGTTCCTGTTTCTAGTCGGTTTGGCAGTCGCCATTTTTCTGCTCGGCCTAGGCATGGCGAATCACCGCTTCTTTCAAGGCGGCCACTTGGACCGGCACGGTCACATCAGTCGATAGCGCCAAAAGCGTCATGCTGCGCGAATTCCGATGCTGCCTTGAAACGCGATCGGTGAGCATGTGACGCCCACACACGCTTGTGCAGCTTAACATGTCAATCGAGGAATCGGCGATGCGGTCTAAAGAGGCATTCGCTTCCCGGTCCATTTGGAGTGCGTTTAGGTATCGATGACCAACATTGTAATATCGTCTTCCTGCTGCCTTCGGGTCCCATCACGCGACCACAAGAGCACTTCCTTTAGCAACAGATCGACAAATTGCTCCGTGTCCAATTCTTGTTTTTCCCGAATAAATATGGGAAGCGCCGCCTCTCCAAATGACTCTCCCGCGGCATTCTCCGCTTCCGTGAGGCCATCCGTGTAGATCAGAATTCGATCCCCTTTCTCGATGGAGAACTCGATTTCGGCGTACGCCTCATCCGATCTCACTCCGAGAAGAAGCCCCGCCTCTCCGAGCGTCTCTAATGTCTGCCTCCTGCGTCGCCAAATTAATAACGCTGGATGCGCCGCGGCGGAACATCGGCCGAGCCTATTGACCGCATCCAGATATAGATACACGGCTGTCACGTACTGCCCGCGAGCTTCATTGCAAAGTGTGGTGTTCAGACCGGCGATAACCCTGGCGGGCTCGCCATCGAGCCCGTGCTGCATCGAAACCGCCACCTTGACCATGGATGCGACAAGCGCTGCCGGCACCCCATGCCCTATGACATCAGCCATCAACACACCAACGCAATTCGGGCGAACCGTGGGGAAGCAGTAAAAATCGCCGGCTACTGCTGTCATGGGTGCGTACCGCACGGCAATCTGGATGTTGCCGAGGGAAGGAACTGACGGTGGGAGAATGGCCTGCTGAATTGTCGCGGCTGCGCGCATCTCATCGGTCAATGAAACCAAGCGAATTTCGTCCGAGACAACGCGTTGGGAAGTGGCATACAACAGGCAGATCACGAGGCAAAGAAATCCGTAAGGTTCGATCCCCAGGTGCCAATTGCCAACCCGCGTATGAAGCAGGCGGTCGACTGAATACGCACAGAAGAATGCAAGTAGTCCTGCAAACAGAACTCGGCTGTTCCGCTGCGGCGGTGGCTTGTATCCGGCGAAATGTCCCACAGCCAGTACAAGCGGTACCATGATGACCAACATGGTCCCAGGAGATAGAAGGTCCAGGCGGCTTTGACTTACTAGACCGCTTATCGCTGCGGTTGCCAGGACACAATAGCTCCAGGTCAGCCACCAAAGTGACGAACGCCATCCACGACCGTAGAACTCCTCAAAGAGTAAGAGACCGGGAACGATCGTTGACAAGCTTAGGAGGCGCCCAATAGAAAGCCCGATGCCCTCCGGTTGCCCGAAACCCTGACCAAAAGCGGGGTTTCTGACGACAAGGACAATTCCATAGAGAATCGAGAAGAGACCGAACCACAGCACAGATCTCTCGCGCAACTTTCGCCGAGAAGCATAGAAGAGGACAGCAGCTGAGCCGAGAGTCACTATCACAGTGCTAACCATCAGCAGAGCAATTGCGCTACGCATTATTGGCTCCTTGTCCACCTTGAGGATGATCAAGATGTCAAGCATTGGTCGCCTCTCACCTGCCTACAGATCGCCAAATCACTCGGAAATATTCGTTCCAGCGAGGTGAGCACCTCTCGCATCCTCTTTGCTAATGCGTTGAATAATATGCGCCGAGAACCGCCGGTGCGCGGTTCACCTGGCCAGGAACGGCGTCTGACAAAGCAATATGATGAGGTTCGACAAGTGAAGCCATACTCGCAACGATATTGGTTCTGGCAAGTCGGTCTATATTGACCGCATCTCCGTTGTTGCTAATAGACCAGCACGATGTTTCAGGCAGTTCCAAATAGTGGGTATACCGCCGATTACCGTATAGTTATCGAAAACGCAATCCGAAACTGCAAGGACTCTTTGCTGTCATCTTTTAGCCCGCAATCACATTCGACAGCTTTAGACCTCGCCGTCTCCAGCTAAGGTCCCCGCCCGCACACGGCAACGCTAGGCCGCGCATTAATCACACCGCGCCCCTAATAACGTGCATTTAGCTGCATCTCTGCCGGAGCTCGCGCGTAGTAGCCCGAAGTGGTGTGAACCTTCGCGTTCGGCTTGTCTACCTGCACCTGCAGCGCGTAGTACTCGTTGGGCAGATCGCCGGGAGCAGCTTCGAAGGTGAGCTCGTAGCTTGCGCTCGCATCGCGAACAGCCACGTTCAGCTCACCGGAAATATCCCTTCCTGTCACCAGAACTTGTCCTCCCGAATGCTCGGCCAGAACCTGCAGTGCGAGATCGGCATATTCGGCGTTTTTCGCAGCGGGGATGCCCTTCAGGTAGCCCTGATAGTAAAACGGATCCGTTCTGCCAAAGTCGAACGGATCAAGGCAGTAGAGTGCAATGTCCGCCTCGCGCAATCCGTTGGTAAATTGAACAATGGAATTGAACACCCAGGTCCGCTGTTTCATATCCGCCTCATCCCCGGCCCAGGGAAGCAGCGGCCAGCCCGGGCTGATGACGAGAATCATCTTGCGCCCTGGCTGAGTAGCCTCATAGGCGGCGAGCTGGCCGAGTTGGCTTATCGACATTTGCAACATGTCTGCCGCCCCATAGAATCCTGTGCCCCGGCCAATGATCCGCAACTCAGATTGGGTCTTGTCGAGGCCGGCGAGGAGCGCGTTGCCGTCTCGGGTTGAACCATTTCCAACCTTCAGGCCGCCATCGGCAAACACCGCGAGGGAAGTTGGGTTTGCGAGTTCGCCGCCATCCTCCTTGAGAAACCGCCCAAGCTCTTCACGCTCGCGCGCAACGACGTCAAATTCTGCGTTGATCATGTCCACCACGATCACGACATGCACGGGATTCGACTGTAGCGTCTGGTTGTCGATCGCGCGAAATCCGAGCAGCTTCTGGGGCCGCTTGTTGTCGAGCAAAGTAAAGTCGCCTTCCTGCAACCCAGGTACGGGATGGCCCAGTTTGTCGGAGACAACGACATTGATCGATATGCGTCCACTCGCCGCGGCCTGTTCTGGTGTCGCGCCCAGGCTAGATTCGGGGCTGGAGTTGGGGCTGGATTGAGGCTGTGCATCCGGTGCTGGATTTTGCGCAGCCGCGAAGCGATACCCAGGCAGGACGATCAGAAGTCCTATGATTGCCGGAAGGACAATAAAAGCGATACGGTTCGAGCGCCAAGAATTGTGCATGAGGTTCCCCCGAAGTTGAGAGTGTATGCGGTTCCGGAATGTTGCAGAATCGATCATTGCGTGACGAGAAATACGCCAGCCCGCGATTTATCTGGAATTTCCGTATCGGCTCCCAGCAGCCCCACACGATACTTAAGTCTCGGTCTTTGAAGCCCCCGCCTGACTCATAAGAACCTCCTGGGCGGCGCATGTCTGTCCAAAATTGCGCACTCAATTGTGCCGTCCCATGGAGCTCCCAAAAAGCCCAGAATTGCCGTCATGGGATTGCGCTGAAGCGCGGCGGCGATCAGCCGGTTTAGGTTTAGCCGGCATCCAAGGTCCGACCGTCAGCCGCTCGATGATTTATCTTGGGGCAACGACGTCGAGGTGCCCATTCTGCGAGACTGAAAGTGGAACCGTATCCTCCGCCCGCACTGGCATCGGATCGTAGTTGATCTTGCTTGCCGCTGCCCTCTCTCTCAGCGCCTTCTCCTGCCCGAGTCCCATCGTCAAAGCTGTCAGACCGGCAAGACCGCCGAGTTGCATCGACTCGACAGCCGTGCTGGGCACGATCACGATGGTTGAATTCTGCTTCAATCCTTCGTAAAGCATGTTCATTGCTCTTAGATGCAAAGCAACTGGATCGTTCGCGTACGTCTTGGCTGCCTCACCGAACTTCTCCGCCACTTGACGCTCGGAATCGCCCAGAATGACACGCGCCTGACGCTCCCTCTCAGCCTGTGCCTGCATCGACATCGCATCTTCGAGGGCAGATGGAATAAGAACATCCTTCACTTCGACGGAAATGACATTGATTCCCCACGGCTCAGTTCGCACGTCGATAATTCTTTGCAGTTCCGAACTGATCTTGTCGCGGCCTTCGAGCATATCGGAAAGCATGGTCTTGCCGATTACATCGCGCAACGCAGTTTGCGAAGCCCAGTTGATTGCGCTTTGGTAGTCTGCAACATCGAGAGCAGCCTTCTTGGGATCGAGGATTTTCCAGAATAGAACTGCGTCCACGTCGACAGGGACCGTATCCTTTGTCAAGGTCTTTACCGCTTTGAAGGAACTTGTAAGCACGCGGGTGTCGATCCAGTAAGGAATGGTCTCAACGAGAGGAATGATGAAGAACAGCCCTGGACCCTCAAGCGAACGGAACTTACCCAGCCTGAGAACTACCGCCTTGTTCCATTGGTCGGCGACCCGCAGGGAGGAGGTGGCGATATACGCCAGTACGAAGGCACATGCAAGGACAACGACGGCTGTGGTATCGGCCGAGAAGTGGTGCAATTCAAAGGCTACAGCAGCGCCGACCGCGAGAATTAGAGTGCAGACCAACGCTGGGAAAGAACTGCTCTGTTTCATAGTGTTGCCTTTCGGGCCTCGTTGCGACTGGCATATACCCGAAGCGAATCCGTGGATGGTGTCGGTCGCATTGAGCTGTTAACTGTCCTTAAGCGAAGACTCTCTCGCCATGGACTGCGTAAGAACTTTGCTCGGTTTTTACGATGATGTTCTTTGCCTTTGCGACATCGTCTGGTGTGCCATGGACAACCAAAAGGAACTTGTCGGTTTTTAGCGCAACTTCATACTGGAGGACACTGTCTTTCGGGATGCCGATACTTACCAAACCCGCTCCAACTGCGCTTACGCCACCTACTACAGCAGCACCTTCGAGCCCCGCGATGATCCAGGCCACAAGCGGCCCAGCCACAAGAATCGGCCCCAGTCCCGGTATCGAGAAAAGCGCAGACCCAAACAGAAGACCCCAGAATCCGCCCCAGAATGCCCCCACCTTGCCCCAGTACTTCATGCGGTCACCGGCGTTGTAGTAGCCGACAACATGCTCGTCGGTGTGCGTATCTCTCGCGGCGATCGACAGGCTCTTCATATCAACGCCCGCCTCCTGCAACTCCTTGACGGCGTGTTCTGCCTGTTCGTGCGTGTCATAAATTGCTACAACTG
>Ga0182024_10022921_pt1 | contig 11221 bp, 20 predicted proteins | sample P32metaG_FD_120480 | JGI IMG/M metagenome (GOLD analysis project Ga0182024, IMG submission 120480) | Permafrost microbial communities from Stordalen Mire, Sweden - P3-2 metaG (Illumina Assembly) | ecosystem: Environmental > Terrestrial > Soil > Wetlands > Permafrost | place: Sweden: Stordalen... | reverse complement strand
TCTCGCATCTTCCATACCAAGGAAGCAGTCTCGCACTAACTTATAGAGCCGTTATCCTACGGTTGCGTACTTCGTGTCTCCTGCGCTGTCGAAGTACAGATAAGGACGCCATTTCTCGTCCTCCGCGCCCATACTTTTAAGTATGAAACGCGAAGTGTGGATACTTGCTGGCCTTGGCTTGTGAAGCAAAGTCATGCCAGCCTCTTCGGGGGTTCGATCAGCTTTTTTCCTGTTGCAAAATTGGCACGCACTAACCAAATTCTGCCACGAGTTAGCCCCGCCCCGCGACTGAGGAAGAATGTGATCCAGCGTCAACTTCGACGGATGGAAAACAACTCCACAGTACATGCAAGTGTTCCTGTCCCGCAGGAAAATATTCTTCCTACTCAAATCCTGAACGCGAACAGGAATGTATCGAAACTCCTTCAACCGAATCACGCTCGGCATGTGGATACCGGGGTAAACTTCGTGGCCAGTGTGCTCTTGAATAACGGCACGATCCTTAACGACTAAGGTGAGAGCGCGACGTGCGCTGCGAATCGAAATTGGCTCAAAGCTGCTGTTGAGCACGAGCGTTGGTTTCGTCATTAGGTTCATTGCACCCTCTCCTTTCCGTTGAATATAACACTGATTGGGGCCGATGCGCAGACTTTAACTGCGTCCTCATCTTTACGAGGCTCTACTAGTCCTATTGTTATCCCAATGCAGTTCTCTATGGCAGTTAGCGCATAGTAGATCGCATTTATCTAACTCAGCCGTCATCTCGCTCCATCTTCTCGTGTAAGCGCTACCTGAAATAGTAAATCGCTTAGATGACTCATCTCTGTGGTGAAAATCTAGTGCCCCCATGCATTTTTTATATCCACACTTTATACATTCACCGCCCTTGTAATCCACGCATTTTTCTTTTTTCCCTATGCGATACTTATTGACGATGCACGTACCGCATAATTCGAGAGTGGTTCCTGCCATCCTTTTGTGCTTGAACACACGCAAACATTCAACACAAGTCCTGCCATTTGGGTCTACTGGTAGTTTTCCTTTTCTGTACCTTGATAAAAACGGACAACACTCAAGGCACTTCTTCCTCTTTTGCAGATTTCTTCTTACCCCATCGATCTCTATCGCAGAGGGAAATAATTTATCGCATATTGAACACTTGGGCATATTTCTGATTATACACTATTATGATCTTGCTTATCAACTACAGAATGGAGCCGAGTAGCGGAATCCAACCGCTGCTAACTGGGTACGAATCAGTTGTCATAAGCACTAGACCAACCCGGCAAAAATGTGTTCTAACAGTTGAACTACACCGGCAAAAATGGAGCGGGGTGTCAGGATTGAACTGACGATCTTCGGTCTGGCAGACCAACGCTTTGCCGCTCAGCTAACCCCGCGTTTCGGGACAGGGACTCGAACCCCGATAGACTTCTCCAAAGGAAGCCGTCCTGCCATTGAACGATCCCGAATCAAAACTTTTGGTTGCCCGCGAGAGATTCGAACTCCCATGAACTGCGTCAGAAGCAGTCATCCGACCGTTAGATGAACGGGCAACATTGCGCTTTCAATTTTCAAAAAATCTAACTATCCTGCCCACTGAGGGCTAAATTTTGGCTCGCGTCGGAGGACTCGCACCCCCATTCCCTTGCGGGCACTTCGATTAACAGTCGAGGCCGATACTATTCCGGACAGACGCGAACATAAAACTTGCTACTGCAAAATTCAAAAGGCCCACCGTTTGTTTCCGGTGGGCCTCATCTACTTCATCTTCGTCTGGGTGTATTAGTCGAGAGAAGGATGGCCACACGGAGTACGATTACCATGCTGACGCGGTTGCGCGGCTGCTGGGGTAGTCGTAAAACGGAATGTGGCCTGCGTCTTCATGTCTCTTCCAAGACTCTACATCTTCCTGCCGCCGGTTGTCAACTGCCTATTTTTGACAGAATAACATCTTCGTCATCGAGGAAGACCGCTGCCGCTACATGTGTGCAGCTCAGATAGATGCGCAACGCGCACGGGAGGGGAGGACGATCAGGAAGAGCAACCACGGTCAGACGTGACGGCACTGCTTCCCGATAGTTCTTATCGGCATCAGTAAATTCACAGATCGCGGCGTTGACGAAGGTTGCAGTTCCCCTAATGGGAAGGCAAATGTGATTAGAAAAGGTCACGAGAACCTTATGTTTGAATGTGGCTAACTCTTTGGCTTCGACTGCTTGCGCTTCTTCGGTTGCTGGCATTGTTTTAGGGATTTATATACTTCAGTCCCTACCTGATCGTGAGAGTGGCCAACGTGCTATCTGGTCCTGGTTCGTAGAACGGGCACTCGCTTATGGGGTATCCTCCGAAACGCAAAACGAGAGCCGCTCCAAGTTCAAGTCCATAGAGGGAGTTGGGGTGATCTTCTCCTCCATAGTTGATGGTTGGCTCCATAATCAACGCCTTCGTTTGATCTAGCGCTTCCTGTGCCCATTTCTCGCCTGTCTTCCCCGGCGAATCTCCGAACACTATGAACTGACCGTGCGCGTAGATTCCTACAAGAATCTGCGACATAGGTACGCGTCTACGTTGTATTGATACTGTTTGCTGATCCATTTTCCCTCCAAGGGACTCAAGTATGTAATTCCCTTGTTTTTCTCCTCCCGGAGTTGGGTTTACGGTGTAAACAAAAGGTTGTGAGAGCGTGTAGTTATTTGTTCCTGTCGCCGTATACCAAGTCGTCGGCGTGACAGGGGCAGACAGTTTTTCCTCACACAGATTGTTGAGGCTGAAGCGTGGGCCGCGCAGCTTGCGCCATTCTGGTAACTCCGCTGCAAGAGCAGCGTGAACCTGATCGGATAGGCGAATGGATAGCCGCTTCATGGCATCATCGTGGCATCACTGGAGAATTTTGTCAAGTTTTTCCTGTTGACACCGTTTACAATCCGTGTAAACATACAGGTCATGTGGCGCAGGGAAGATGTGATTGAGAAGTTGCGACAAAAACAAGGAGATCGTCCTCTACGCGATTATGCTGCGGAGGTTGGATGCTCTACTGCCACACTTAGCCAGCTTTACAATAACAATCGTGATCCGGGAGAGAAAATTCTTAAACACCTTGGTCTAACAGCAACTAAAGTCACCACCGTGACCTATACCCCTAAAAAGTGGAGGAAAGAATGAAGAAAGTCTTAATCTCGTTTATCCAGGACAGATCAGGTTCCATGTCTACCGCATGGGATGAAACCCTCAACGGCTTCAAAAGCTACATCAAGGACATGCAGGCAGACCAAGCCAAAGACAATGAAGTTGAATATCTATTTAGTCTCACAACCTTCGATACGCAGATTGACAAGCCATACGTCGGTGTTCCCATCGCGGAGGTGGACGGCGGTAAGTTGAAGGGCTTTGGGCCTCGCGGCAGCACGGCTCTCTACGATGCTGTAGGGAAGACCCTGCAAGCCCACGACGACGACAAGAGCCTCACTTTCGATAAGGCTATTGTGGTGATTGTCACTGACGGGCAGGAGAATAGTTCGCGTGAGTGGTCGAAGGATGCAGTCCATGCTGCGATTACCGAGCGCATCAATCGTGGCAACTGGACATTCACCTACCTTGGTACTCAGCCAGAGACGTGGGACGACGCATCCTCGCTCGGCATGGGAGTCGGAGCCTCGGCAACCTATAACGCCCAGAACGCCGGAGCTACTTACGCAACGATGGCTACCGCTTCAATGAACATGGCTCGGTCAGTCCACGCACAGTCAAAGTCGTTCCTGCACGACAACACTACTCCAATGATGCGGTGTTCGGTAGGGATGAGTACCGCTACAGACGATGCTATTCCTGTCGGCGTAGGCGGTTTCACTAGCGGAGCAGGACTCGGCTCTATTCCCAAGCCGCGTATTCCTGTCCGGCATGTACCAAAACCAGCGGTGAGCGGCAGGAAGTGGAAGTAAGTTATACTTGGATTAGCCTTACGAGAGGGTGCCAAAGAAAGGGATTTATATACTTGACTCCCTCGAACGAGGAAAAGGAAAATAGAGATGAAAATGCCTAAAAACTTCGTGCTTTTCGTTGGCTTTGATTTTGGACAGGAGTTCAAAATCACACCTACCGATCCGGAGACGTGGGTTACTTACGATTCGCGTTACGGCGCTACCTTGGCGGTCGATGCCGCATCGCCGGAAGGCATTGAGTACCTGACGCTGATGAAGAGTGCCAAGCCGTTTGGTAAGGAGTTGATCGACAAACTCAATGCCTCGGCGACCGCAACGGCGTTCTATGCACCTGACTTAGCAAATGCTCTTGCTGTCTGAGGCAGGGACTCATGTATATAAATCCCCAAAGAAAAGCCTCCAGATCACTTGGAGGCTTCCCTTTTTCCCTACCGTGTGTTTCATCGTTTCTGGAGTCCGCGACATCAAAACTCCAACTTTGCCCAAGCATCTCGCTTGATACCATGCGCGGTAGGAAAATCAATTTCTAAGAACCTTCAACCGCCAATAATCCCGATCCGCTCTAAGATTATCAGCCTCACGCTTTACTCCGTTCGTGGCAAACTCTGATCGTGCCAAAGCCGCTCTAAGCTCCTTAAGATGAGCGTTCATCGCGGCGACTTCATAATAGTCCTTGCCGCCTACCATAACGGGTTTTGGCGGGGCGGAAATCATTTACTTCCCCTTATTCTTTTCAGCCTGTGTGCCGTCCTTAAATCCATCCGCCCTGCTCATCTTCACTACGAGGTCAATCAATTCGCTAAACCTTCCATCAACCTTCGTCTCCACAGCCCCGACCGAGACTTGGATTGCACTTGCCTTTTGTTCAATCCTCTCCTGTCGCTGTTCCGCTTTTTGCTGCTTGTAAAGTGCGGCGGCGGCTAGGAGTGTAGGCGCAGGCATGGCGATAAGCGCAACGGTAACGGCATCTGTCATCCTAACCACCCTTGGGTAAGACTTCGCGGAGACCCCCGGAACTCCGCGAGTCCATAATACTAATCACAAGGGGTCAAATCAAGGTAATAGTTCCTGCCCGGAACAAAGGTTCCACTATACCCAAGGAGAAAGGTATTTGTTCGCATTGACAGACTCAATATCGCCACGAACGCGCATGTGTTACTCCGCGTCCACAATGGCGGTAGCTTGGGCTACGTATAGCGGATCGATGGGCACAGAGCTATCAGGAACCTCAACAGGAATAGCCGCCAGAACGTCGTCAAGATGCAGGCACTCCTTGAGATTCGGGCAAGGATCGTTCGGGAAAATCGCTCCGATTCTCCCGTTGCAGTAGTCGTTCCCAGCCGTGGCGTCGTAGAGAATGCCGACGACCGGAGGGCCGTAGGACGGCAGGAGCATCACCTTGTCGCCGTTCTTCGCTTCGCGTCCATTCTTATAGTGCATAACCTTCTCCTAAATTTGGTTGGGGAGCACCGCTATGCTTGCGGCATCACTGAGCCACGCCAAGGGTATCCTGCGGCTCGCAAGTAAAGAATACCACAAAAATCCCACCTCGCGGCAGGATTAATGTTTTCGCAGTGGGTAGGACTCGACACCTACTATACCAAGGCTTTCGCCCCAGTTTGCGGAATTTATCGGGGATGCCGCAGCCGATTGCTCGGTTAAGCTTCGCACAGGTATCAGCCCTCTGCTTCCTCTGCACCCTTGGGATCGGTAGGTACGTTCCGCTCCGCTTTTTCCCATCAGTACGTCCATCCGTACTGCCACTGCAAACTTTACGGTGTTGCCAAAGTTGCTAACACATTTGGAATCTGCACCGTCAACCCAGTATTCGCGCACACCAACCAAGAATACTTAGGATGCTCTGCAAGTAACTTTCCACTTACTACCTGCGTAAACATCTGGTTCCCACAGATGGGGCATATTACGTCCCCTACAACGAGCATCGGGTAAACTTGAGCCATGATAATCCTGTCCGGCTACGGTAAATGGTGGGGCTTTTCGGAACTACAACTACTTGCCTTCGACCGATCTTGCGAGGTGATGTGCTTTCCTACTATATAGACGGAATCCGCAATCGGCTTTGGATTCCCCTCCTACCCGCTCCAGCTTTCGTCTCCTACTAAGCCCCTTCGTTGGTGGGGTATCGAATGGTTGCAGGGGCGGGATTTGAACGCCGCGACCTCTTGATTATGAGCCAAGCGAGCTACCAGACTGCTCTACCCTGCCATTTCAAGGTATCGAAGATTTTATTCCTTGTCAAGCAAAGTCTGCGCTATTATGGAAATATGAAATATGATGAAGCAGTAGAACTCGGTCTGGAAGGCAACTTCGTAACCATCGCTCAAAAAGATGGCGGCATAGAGGTTCTTGACTCTGCCCCTAAAGGCGTATGGGCAATCATCGGCTTCTGGTATCCAGAATGGCCAACAGATGATGTCCGCGTGGACTGTGATCGCTGCGGGAAAGCAATTGGTATTTCCTTGGCGAAAGGGAAAAAGTACATGGATCAGGACTCTCGTCGTCCAGTCATTTGTCCAGATTGTATGGGGCCACTAGGAGTAGAACTTGAGCCAATGTCGGATGCGGAAGGTGAACTGTATCTAGCGGCACTGTCTAAGCGCAACGGGAAGGATAACTAAGATGAAAGTAACTGACACCCCATTCGGCAGGTTCGTAGTCAGTGAGGATGCTCCCAAAGACACGATACTCCTGATCCCGCCAGTAAAATTCACGCGCTACGAAAACAAGATGACGGGCGAAGTAACAGAAGTTGCGGAGTGGAACCCGAAGGCGGCAGGAATCATCACTAACATCAAGACAGAGTAGGGTGCCGACCGAGACTCCTACCGTATAACCACACTCTCGCGTTGGTTGGTCAAAGAGACTATCTGCGGATACGCCGCATGTCGGGTAATGGCGAAGAATATCGACGCCTGCTGGCTGTGTCGCAAGCCGAGCTTGACATGCTCTCTCGCCCCGGTCGGCAGGAGAAGTATAACAGAAGTGGTGCAGGTGGCTCGATTCGAACGAGCAGCGGACTCAAGGAGTCTCTAGTTTTACGGACTAGCGCAGCCAAAACCGTATCTGCCTCACCTGCAAAATGGCGGAGAGTAGAGGTAACGATCCCCCTTCCCTTGCGGGAGCCACCGGATTCAAGCCGGTTTGTCTCACCATCGACGGTACTCTCCAAAACTATGGCGGTAGGGGTGGGCAACGATCCCACTTTCGCCTTGCGACGTTTTGCCGGTGTTCGAATCCGGTTGGCTGCCACTAGCCTTCCCTACCGTGGCGGAGAGAGCAGCATCGAAGCTGATACCTTTCGGTACGCACCGCTTTCCAGGCGGGCCTCACACCTTGCGAGTTCACTCTCCGTAAAACTTATGGCGGCAGGAGTGAGTCTCGATCTCACATGCCCCTTTCGGGAGCACTTCTTTAGCAAAGAAGCCGTTTTGCCAATTCACGCATCCTGCCGGAATATGGTGTCGATGGAGGGGGTCGAACCCTCATGCTCTAGGCGGGGCGTTTTGAGTGCCCTGTGTATCCCAATTCCACCACATCGACGTAATCTTTGGTCCGAGCGAGGAGAGTCGAACTCCTATGCTTGCGCGGCAGGGTCTAAGCCTGCTGTGTCTCCCATTTCCACCACGCTCGGATTTTCAAAGAACTTTGGAATGCGGTGTCGGATTCGAACCGACGATTAGTAAGGTTGCAGCTTACCGCGTTAGACCAACTTCGCCAACCGCATATCTGGTGGGGGATAAAGGACTTGAACCTTTACTCCTTTCGGAACCTGATCTTAAATCAGGCGTGGCTGCCATTTCACCAATCCCCCAAATAAAAATCCCGCCTATTTTGGCGGGGTCAGTAATGCTTGGTTGAAACTTAGGATTATATCCCTCGCCACCGAGCGCACCGACCCGCATCCAGTAAGGATGACGAATAGAGTAGCGAACTGAGGCACAAAGTCATGTGAGAATCCTATCGCGCTACTGTGGTTATGTCAATAGCATTATTCAAAAAAGTCCCCGTCCAGAGGCAAGTCCAGACGGGGAAGAGTTTATTAGGGAGTTACATCGCTAAACTTAGGGGGTCGGCGTGCTAAATGTGACGGCACTCGACTGCGAAAGCTGCGTCGGAGGCGGTGGCGTCACAGCACCGACAGTGGTGACAGTGAACGCCTGAGTCCACGTCGAAACCACAGCATCCGTATCAGTGGCGGTGAACGAGACTGATCCAGAAACCGGGCCAGTCGAGGCCGCAACACCAGTTACGACTGCCGTCACGCCGTCAGGATTCAAAACGACGGTGGCCGAAGGATCACTGAAGGTGTAGGTTGCTGCGCTGTACGTTGCGCCCGAAGGGGTAACGCCATCGGCGAGGAAGGTGATGGGCGAGGCGGTAGAAGTTTGACCCACGTTGAGGGTAAGTGCATTGTTTGGCATGATATTTCTCCTTATTTCGGTTCAGAAAATTGGACGGCGGAGGACTGGGAAAGACGGCGGGACAGGCGGAGGAGTTCAAGAATCTCTTTGTTTTGATGCTCAATCTTCTCCAAGAGCTTGATTTCGCGTAGCGACATAGTACCTCACTATACCTCTTTGATGCGTGGATTGGGTGTCAAAGTATTTCCTTTTCTGATTCCTTTTCTGGAGTCCTAGCCGCCCTGTCCCAGCCAAGAAAGCAGTACGGAGGCTTACCGTGCCAGTCCAGAGAAGGCTTTCCGGGGTGTTTTACTGCATAGTGTCCTGTCGCAATGTCCACTTCGCCTCCGATCCTCCGCATATAAGACCCGTCTGGGTATTCAGCGGAAGGCTCCATAAAGTGTTCCTCGACGACTACGTGATCTTCTACCAAGGTTGCCACCCATGAACCTCCCCTACAAATTTCTCTATTCCTAGCCACTCCCTATATTCTTGGAGGTCGCTCGAACCCTTGAGGTTATTACAACGTTTACACGAGTCCACAAACCTATCTCCTCCTGCCGACGCCGGGACTAAATGATCTACCGTTCTTTGTCTTGGATGGTCTTTTTTGGTGAAGATGAGTTCGCATCCGCAGAACCAGCAGAATTTCCACTGCTGCATAAGTCCTCCTTTCTCCCTGTAATATTCGCGTCAGGATACTTTGCCTTGACTTCCTCTATGGTCATAAGGCTTCGGATTTCACACCCTAGAACTAGTCCTTCCGCATCTGTGATAGGCGAATAGCCAAGACGATCCCACGGCCAGTCCTCAACTTTAATCTTCACGGCAAATTTACTCCTCGCGCTTTGAGTGCTTCAAGAATCATAATCTTTATCATGTTGCTAATGTTCCGATGTTCCCCTTTGCACTGTTCAATGATAGCTTTTATGATTTCGGGGTCAAGCCGTGTGGATACGATTTTATCGTATACTTTTGTCTTCGTTTGTTTTTTCCCTTGCGCCATTGCAGACAATGTACTACACTCCTCTCTGTGACGCAAGATAAAGTTCCGATACTCTTAATCTCCGATGCGATCTCCGCCCAAACTGGCTTGGCTCGCATCACCCGCGATTTAAGCACTCGCGTCCATGAGCATCTTGGGGATGTATACCGCGTGGGCGTAGCAGGGTATGGCGGAACGGGGTCTAGAACTTTTCCTTTCCCGCAATATAATCTCGCGCTAGACGAGTGGATTTGCCTCAACCTGCCAGAGATCGTGGAAGATTTTGCTGGACGTGAGCGGTGCAAAGTCATGTTTATATGGGACTTGCATCGGCTTTCATGGTTTTCTCAACCAGAGAGATTAGCCGGAGAATCTTTGGCCAAACACCCCATGTTGAAGCAGTGGCTGTTGACCGCGAATATTGAAAAAATAGCTTACGTCCCGCTGGACTCAAGCGGCCCAAACGATAAACTGTCGTTTCCTATCGCGCTTACGGCTTTGGGCTTTGATCGCCTGCTTGCCTACGGACAATTTGGGGAGTCCTTGCTGCGTAGGACTATTGGAGATACTGAGGCTGATAAGAGGCATCTTACAAATCTTCCTCACGGCATAGACCTCTCTATGTTCCATGAGCGCAATAGAAAGGTAAGCAGGAACGCATTCTTGCATCTCACTGGCGCGTTACCCCTACTCTCAATATTAGGTAGAAATACGGTAATTAAGCCGATTGCTGAGGATGAGATACTTGTGGGTTGCGTTAGCACAAACCAAGCGAGGAAAAACCTTCCCTTGGCTTGTGAAATAATCGCTCTCTTGGCTAGAAACTACAAAGTTAGATTTTGGATGCATACGGATATACTGGAGCGCGCATGGTCTATCCCGTCACTCCTAATCGACTATGGAATACTTGATCGTACCCTGATCTCTCTTGGCTTCCTGCCAGATGAAAAGATGGCATCTGGGTACTCTGCATGTAATGTCACTTTAGGAGTTGGGTCTGAGGGTTGGGGTCTACCTCTCGCTGAATCCTTGGCGTGTGGAACTCCAGTTATCCATACGTCCTACGCAGGCGGGGCGGATATTGTCCCCAGAGATATGCAGGTTGATCCTATTTCTTTCTATTATGAAGGCTCCTACGCGAGCAAGCGTCCGGTTTACCATCCACACGATTGGGCGGATAAGGCTCTTGGTTGGACAGGAAGACGTGCGACTATGGATTCTCGCTACGATTGGAAATTCAACTGGAGCGACTGGGAGACGTGGTTTAGGGCGGCGGCACAATGAAGACCGAAGACTTCTTGGGCGCGATAACCACCCTAGCGGCAAAGTACGAAGCGGAGAATCCTTTCGACACGCTCGGTCTGTATGTTGAGATTGACGAAGGTTTGTATGAGTGGGATGGCGAGACAATGGTGAAGCGTGAGATTGGCCTGTGGATTGGAGATGATACCGAGTGAGATACTGTCCAATCTGTTCATCCGAACGCCGTGACCTACTCTACGCAACCCCAACGGGTCAGACTATCCACTGTTGCTTGGACTGTGGGATGGTCTATGCCGACGACACACCCATCGTAGACTATGCTGCCCACAGCACATACTCCTGTGCCGCGACATACCCTGAAAAGTCTTCTCACTACGAACGTATCGTTGAGAACTGCATGAAGGCGGGGGTAACGCGCAACAAAAGTGTTCTAGATGTGGGGCCGGGGACGGGAGGTCTGATGCAGGCGTTCCTCGCTGCTGGTTTCCAGACTGTGCATGGTCTAAGCATCTCTCAGACCGAAGTAGAAGAGTGCCAAAAGAAGGGTCTTACGGTTCTCCTGCGGGACGTATCCAATATCGGAATGCTGGCTCCTTACGACCTCGTGACCC
>Ga0182024_10022920_pt1 | contig 11222 bp, 9 predicted proteins | sample P32metaG_FD_120480 | JGI IMG/M metagenome (GOLD analysis project Ga0182024, IMG submission 120480) | Permafrost microbial communities from Stordalen Mire, Sweden - P3-2 metaG (Illumina Assembly) | ecosystem: Environmental > Terrestrial > Soil > Wetlands > Permafrost | place: Sweden: Stordalen... | reverse complement strand
TCCAATCTCGTCCATTATTGGATTGAGAAGACGACCGAGCCGGTTATCAACGTAGACAAACTGACCTATGCGGGCAATCTGCAAAGCCTCGCTCGGATATATGGCAATCCCCGACACATTTTTGTCCGGGCCGACATCGGAGATAGCCAACTCATCTCGAATTTGCTTGCGAAATACAAGCCGCTAAAGGTGATCAATTTGGCGGCCGAGAGCCACGTCGATCGATCAATCCAGAATCCAGACACGTTCGTCGAGACTAACGTCCTCGCCACGTCACGGCTTCTCAAGGCGGTTTACACCTATTGGTGTGAGCTGTCGCAAGACGCAAAGGCCCAGTTTCGCTTCCTGCACGTATCGACCGACGAAGTCTACGGGTCTCTTGGCCCTGGGGATCCGCCGTTCTGCGAAACCAATCGCTATGCGCCCAACAGCCCTTATGCGGCGAGCAAGGCCGCATCGGATCACTTGGTCCGCTCTTTCTATCATACCTATGGGCTTCCGGTTCTTACGATCAACTGTTCCAACAATTATGGTCCCTATCAATTTCCGGAAAAACTGATTCCTCTCGCCATTCATCGGGCTCTCACCAATCAACGCATACCGATCTATGGTGACGGCCAGAACGTCCGCGACTGGATTTATGTCTCCGATCATTGCGCGGCGCTTCAGTGCGTGCTCGAAAAGGGCTGCGCTGGCGAGGTCTATAATATCGGGGGTTCGAATGAGAAGACGAATCTCGAAGTTGTAAGCCTCATCTGTGCGATTCTAGACCAAGAGCAGCCGCGCGGCGACGACAAGTCGTATTCAGAACAAATCACGTTTGTGAAGGATCGGCCCGGCCACGACCGGCGCTACGCCATCGACGCCAGCAAGATCGCGAAAGAGCTCGGCTGGAGCCCAAAAGAAAATTTTGACTTGGGTCTGCGCAAGACGATCCGGTGGTATCTGGGCAATCAGGAATGGGTCACAAATGTTGCAAGTGGGGCGTACCGCGACTGGGTTGCACTTCACTATGACGAACACGCTGATTCCGCGTAGGGGGCTCATCCTCGCTGGCGGGTCGGGTTCGCGACTCTATCCGGTGACGAAAGCAGTCTCCAAGCAGCTGCTCCCGGTCTACGATAAGCCAATGATCTACTATCCGCTCTGCACGCTCATGCTTGCGGGAATACGCGATGTCCTCGTCATTTCGACGCCGCAGGATACGCCGCTCTTCGAGCAACTTCTCGGAGACGGCCAGCAATGGGGGCTAAATCTGCAATATGCCGTCCAGCCGTCTCCGGACGGCTTGGCTCAAGCCTTCACGATCGGCCGTGAGTTCATTGCCGGCAACCACTCGGCCCTGATTCTCGGCGACAACATTTTCTACGGTCACGATCTGTCGACCTTTCTGCACCGAGCGGCGGAACGATCTGAGGGCGCAACGGTGTTTGCGTATCACGTGGCCGATTCAGAGCGTTACGGTGTAGTTGCGTTTGATCGCGCACGGCGTGCTGTCTCGCTTGAAGAGAAGCCGGCAAAGCCAAAGTCCAATTATGCGGTGACTGGCCTATACTTCTACGATCCGGAAGTTGTCGATATCGCCGCCAACCTCAAACCCTCCGTCCGGGGCGAGCTTGAAATCACCGATCTCAATAACGCGTATCTCACAAGGGGAAGCCTTTCGGTGGAGATACTTGGGCGCGGGTTTGCGTGGCTCGATACCGGTACGCACGAGTCGCTGCTAAGAGCGTCGACATTTGTCGAAATGATCGAACGGCGCCAAAGCCTCAAAATTTCCTGTCCGGAGGAAATTGCTTACCGGATGGGTTTCATCGACTCGAGACAGCTTGCAAAACTGGCCGAGCCCCTCACGAAAAGCGGCTACGGACAATACCTGTTGCAAATTCTCGCAGAGGGAGAATTGGCAGACTCATGAAGGTCGTCCAAACGGCAATCCCGGATGTCCTGATCTTTGAACCGCGCGTATTCGGGGACGAACGAGGGTTTTTCCTTGAGAATTGGAATGCCAGAGAATTTGACAACGCGGTCGGTGCTAAGGTGCAATTCGTGCAGGACAACCACTCCCGCTCGCGGCACGGCGTCCTGCGTGGCCTTCACTATCAGATCAAACAATCCCAGGGGAAGCTAGTCCGTGTTGCGAGAGGGCGCGTGTTCGATGCTGTGGTCGATTTGCGGAAGTCCTCGGCTACTTTTGGTCGGTGGGTGGGCACGGAACTAAGCGAGGACAATCATCGCCAGTTCTGGATTCCTCCCGGTTTTGCGCACGGCTTTCTGGTGCTCTCGGAGAGTGCAGACTTCATCTACAAGGCGACGGACTATTACGAGCCGGAGTACGAGCGCTGTCTGATTTGGAACGACCCTGCGGTCGGGATTAATTGGCCTGTGAATGAGGAGCCGATACTTTCGGCAAAGGACAGGGCTGGGCTGCCGTTGCACGATGTCGAGGTCTTCCAGTGAGATTGTTGGTCACGGGCGCCAATGGCCAGGTCGGATGGGAACTCATCTGCAGTCTGATGCCGCTTGGTGAAGTAGTGGCGCTTGATCGTAGCCAGTGCGATCTTTCACGGCCGGAGCGCTTGCCGGCCCTTATTCGCAGCGTGAAGCCAGACCTGATCGTGAACGCCGCGGCCTATACTGCCGTCGACAAGGCCGAGGACGAAGAACAGCTCGCGACCACCGTGAATGGTACGGCCGTAGGGGTCCTGGCGGAGGAGGCTCGCGCCGCCGGCGCGCTGCTCGTCCACTACTCGACTGATTACGTCTTCGATGGCACCAAGGAAACGCCCTACCAGGAGGAAGATCCGCCGCACCCCATCAACGCCTATGGCCGCAGCAAGCTCGCCGGCGAGATTGCGATTCGCCAGGCCGGAAGCGCCTATATCATTCTACGCACCAGCTGGGTCTACGCTGCTCGAGGGCACAATTTCATGCGAACGGTGCTGCGGCTGGCGCACGAGCGGGATGAGCTGCGGATGATCGCGGATCAGGTCGGGGCGCCCACCTGGGCTCGCAACATTGCAGATGCGACCGCGCATGTCATCCGACAAGCCATCGCGGAACGCGCCGGCACCTTTTTCACATCGGGGCTTTTCCACCTTACCGCTTCGGGCGCGACCAGCTGGCATGGCTTTGCCGCAGCAATCCTGGAAGCTGCAAAGGGCAATGCGCTGCTTCCCTGGCAACAGCTACCTAAACTCCGTCCTATTGCCACGGAAGATTATCCTCTGCCGGCCGCACGGCCGAAGAATTCGCGCCTTGCCGGCGATCGGCTGAGCAAGCGATTCGGCGTCGTGCTCCCCGACTGGAAGGAGGGGCTTGCCCTTTGTCTACGGGAGATCAAGACGTGCCCACAGCAGTGAATCCTTTGCAGCTCACCCGACCTCTCTCCGTGCGCTCTTCGCGAGCCTGTGCGTAATCGGGGGCTCATTCTGCGGCTAACCAAGCGCGATGTGCCGAGCTGCTATCGTAGTTTAGTCATGGGTCTTGCTTGGGCGTTGCCTGGGCCTTGGTTAACTCCGTGGTTCCAAGCGCTGAGTGCCGCGGCGGAAAAGCGAGCTTGTACGCCCGTTTAAGAGACAGGTTGCAGTTGTAGAAGGGGTCTGCTTCGAGAATAGATCCCCAGCGCTTTCGCATCAACGCAACATCGCACGCAAACTGCTTGGCTCGTGCGCCTGCATCATGTCTGCCTAACGAGGCAGACTCATGGTGCATCAGCTCGGCCGCCGGTGTCCAGATGATATGCCAGCCGGCCGCCCGCAGCCGAAGGCAGAGGTCGACATCGTTGTAAGCGAGAGGCAAGCCTTCGTCGAAGCCGCCGAGCGTGCGAAAAACTTCTGCACGAATTGCCATGCAGGCGGCGGTGACGCAGGAGACCTGCTGTTCGAGACACGCCCGGCCAAAATAGCCGCGAGTACCCCGGGGCTCGCGGTGGCACGCGTGGCCCGCTATGCCGCGGAGGCCGAGAATGACACCGGCGTGCTGGATGGTGCCGTCGGGGTAATAGAGCATGGGGCCGGCCGCCGCGACTCGCAGCAGCGACACGCGGGCGACGAGTTGATCGAGCCAATCAGCCGTAATCACTTCTGTGTCGTCGTTGAGGAAGCACAGGATATCGCCCAATGCCTGCGCGGCGCCGAGGTTGTTCACCCAGGAATAGTTGAACGGACGATCGGGATACTCGATGACGCGCAGATTGGGCCGCTCGGCAAACCGTTGCAGCAGAGCCACCCGTTCCGGCGATTGCTGAACGCGTTTGTTAACCAGCAGGAGAACTTCCCAATTGCTGTAGGTCGTGCGCTCGAAAAGTGACCTCAGGCACGGTTCGGTAAGATCCGGCCGCGCCGTCGTTGCCACCAGGATGCTCACCTGCGGATTCGGTGAAGGGATTGGGTAAGCGACCTGGTAGCCGCAGTCGCGGCTGCGACGCACCTCGGCTGCGATGCCCTGATCTGCAAGATGCTCCGTGATGGCGCGTCGACCCGCCTCCCTATAATCGGAACCCGTCCGTCCGCTTCGGGCCTCGGCACGACGATGATAAAGAACGCGTGGGATATGCCGGATACGAGAAGCTTCGCTCGACCGCGCACAGCGCAACACCAGCTCGTACTCCTCGGCGTCCGCGAAGGCAGGGCGAAAGCCGCCGAGGCGCTCGACGAGGTCACGGCGATAGACGCCGAGGCGCCCGAATGCGTTGCATGACAGCATCAGCTCCGGGTTCCAATCGGACTTGAACCAGGGATCGAAGCGAGTCGCGTTGCCTCGGATCGTGTCCTCGTCGGAGAAGATCAAGTCCGCCTGCGGATAGGCTAGCACCTCTTTCGCGATCCAATAGAGCGCCTGCTCGGCGAGCGCGTCTCCCGGATCGATCGGCGCGACGAAATCCCCCGAGGCGAGCGCCAGCGCGCCATTGGCTTTGCTTGTCCAAGTCGCGGGATCCTCGATGCGCGCGATCCGAATTCTGCCGTTTTGCCCAGCCAACGCATCTAGGTCCGTGCGCAGCTCTTCCGCGATCGAAACATCGACGCCAAGACACAATTGCCATCGCGGGTAGAGCTGGGCTTGCACCGAACGGATCGTCATGTGCAACGATTTCTGATCGCCGTCAGATACCGCCATGATAAGGGAGATCTTCGGCCCAGCCCGTAGTCCGATATCGGCCGCCATTCGGCGCCGGTCCGCTCGACTCAGGGTATCGTAGCGGGCGATCCAATTCTTGTACGTTCGAGGAAACGCGCGCTCGCGCAGGGTCGCACCGGCCGTCCTGACGAAGGCAGGAAAACCCTCATGCTTGATGATGTCAAAGGCCCGCTGGAAGTCACGTTGCCAGCGGCGCATAAGCAATCCCGTAGGTCGCTCGGGCTGGCTCATTTCAAATTTTTTTCATAACGGTTGCGGCAAGCAGTCCAAGATTGCCAAGCAGGGTCTGCCTGTAAACGCCTGCTTGCTTGAGATAAACGAGTCGTTTCAAAAGAGACGCCGACCTCGCTTTGGCGAAGAGCTTGACTACCTCCCGATTGCTTTGGAGTATCAGATCATCCGGCAGGCGTTGCAGCGCGGCGATATTGGTTTCATTCCAATCACGAAAACGGCCGCTGAGCATCATACGAATGCGGACGGTACGTGCACGCCAACCCAGATTCGATCCAACTAGGTTGTTTGAATGCTGGCGATATTTGATCGACGGTTGAGGATCATAGTGCACCACCCCTCCAGCCGCCGACACCAACTGATATAGCCACCAATCATGGAGCACGACCTCGGAGGTGCCCGCAGCTTCTACAATCCGCTTAGCCGCTCGGTTGAAAACCATCGTGTTTCCTCCCGCCAGATTCTGAACGAGCGCGTTGCGGAATGCTGGCAGGCGCGTGAAGAGGGGAGAAAGGCCATACAATTGACCGTCAATCGACATCAGCTCAGTGCGACCGCAATAGAGGGCTGGTGTGTCGTTAGAAACGCCGCCAAGCCAGGTTAAAGCGCGTCGAAGCTTGTCTTGATACCAAATATCGTCTTGGTCGCTGAAAGCGAAGTAGTCCGCATCGATCCTGGGGTCAGTCGCCAGCGACAGGAAATTTGCACAGACCCCCTTGCCAGGGCCGTTCGTCAGGACGATTTCCTGCTCTTGGATATCGGCAAAACGTTGGAGAATCTCTTTGGTCTCATCGGTCGAACCATCGTCGGATACGATCAGGACCCAATTCTCGTGAGTTTGATCTGCGATCGATTTAAGCTGATCACCAAGAAATACCGCGCCATTTTTCGTACACATCAATATGGCAATTTGCCCAGTATCAGTATTTCCGTGCCGCATGGTTGTTAGCAATCTTATCGTTGAGTGGACGCCTTGCAAGGAACCGCTTGACGCCGATGCCACAAGAACTCAAACGTCGCTTGGACATCCAGCATCGCGCGCTCATAGGCCACTCGCGGACGCGAATCCGCCGCCTATTCGGTTCTTCGAGACGGCGCATTAAGGCACAGCGTACTTCGAGCGCAGGTACTCACATTTTTGATGGCCTCAGCCGGGCAGCCTAACTAAAGCACTGGCGCACCACATGATTTAACTCTTTTGCGTGGTGCGAGGATTTCGTGTTGATTTGAGGCAAGCCATCCGCTTTCGTCCCCTGTGTTTTGTTGTATTGCAGTCGATGGTAAATTCATACAACTATGCATATGCATCCCGACCCGCTCCGGAAGCAGATTTTGTCCAATGTGGAGGGGCGGCTGTGCCTGAACATTAGTACTTGCGAGTAGGGGGTCGAGAGGTTGGAGCACAAGGTACGGGCTAGGCGCGTCTTAGTGACGGGGGCTTCCGGTTTCGTCGGACAGCCATTGGTACACGCGCTGGTTCGCGCCGGCTATGCAGTCCGGGCGGCGACACGGCGGCCTGTGTCGTTTCCTAATCCGGTCGAAGTCGCCATCGTGCCGGATTTCACAAGCCCGATTGATTGGAAACCAATTCTGTGCGGAATAGACGTTGTCGTTCATGCGGCTGGTCTCGCCCATGCCGATAGTTCTGACGATTCATTTGGCGTGTTCGATCGTGTCAACCGGGAAGCAACGCTAGAACTCTCTCGCGCCGCCACATGCGCTGGTGTGCAACGCTTTCTGTACATTTCATCGGTTCGCGCTCAAGTCGGCCCTTCTGCGGTGGGTGTAGTGAGGGAACAGGACGAAGCTCATCCGACTGACCCCTACGGCCGCTCAAAACTCGCTGCTGAATCGGCAGTGCGCGGCGCGGGCGTGCCATTCACGATATTGCGGCCGGTTGTTGTCTATGGTCCGCATCCAAAAGGAAACTTCAAGTCTGTGGTTCAGCTTGCGGCATCGTCATGGCCGCTTCCGTTTGGCGGGTTCAAAAGCCGGCGATCGCTTCTGGGCATCGACAACCTGATATCTGCGATTCTTTTCGTGCTGAATAATCCAGCCACTGTCGGCGAGACATATCTTGTCGCCGACCCTAAACCCGTCTCAATTCGAGAACTCCTCGCAATGCTACGCATGGCGCGAGGACATCGACCACGGCTCGTGAACGTCCCGCCGAAGCTTTTCCAGATCGCGTTCATCCTGATTAACCGCACGCAGCTGTGGGAGCGGTTGGGCGGTGAGCTGGTCGTCGATACAACCAAGCTCGGTTCACTCGGATGGCGCCCGGCCCTCGAAACATATGACGGCTTGCGCGCAGCGCTCTCCATCGAGAATGGCGAAGCGTTGCGGGAAGAGACAGGTCCGAGCACGCAACCTTTAGAAAAACAAAAATCTTAACTCTACCGCACACGGCGGCGATTCACCGATTGTCACCCGCGCGACTCATCAATACAAAGTCATCGAGCGGAAGCGAGTCTCCAAATTGCTTCAGCTTAGCGTCGGTCTTCGTCTCAATGTAGCGCTCCGTCTCGACGCCGGTTGCGAAGAAGTCGCTTGGCGGATATGACATATTCACACCAAGCGTCGTTCGTCACGGATAGCTGGTCAGGTACCGGATGATCTGGTAGTGGTGCAGTTTGAAATTCCGCCCGATGGCGCGACGCGCTGACCGATGGCATACTGCCAGATGACAGCAAAGCGCCTTAAGCGCCCCCGCGATCCCGTTCAGCTCGGCAAGCTGATCGGCGACATTCTTACCGCCAGGTCGAAGACCGCGCGCCGGGTCGCCCCGACGATCCCAACAAGGATCAAGCCGCCGTATCCCTGGGCCGATGATTTTCAGGGCCGATCTTGCCAAGCGCCTCGCCAATCGCGTGCAGCTAACGAGCGATGGTCACAAGGCGTATTTGGAAGCCGTCCAGGGTGCGTTCGGCTCCGACATCGACTATGCAATGCTGGTCAAGGTGTACGGACCCGCCCCGGAAGGCCAGCGCCGTTACAGCCCGGCAGAATGCGTCGGCGCGGTGAAGCATCGCGACGAAGGCAATCCTGATTCCAAGCATGTCAGCACGTCGTTTTCGGAGCGCGAAAATCTTTCGATGCGAATGGGCAACCGTCGTATGACGCGGCTCACCAATGCGTTTTCAAAGAAGGCCGCGAACCACGCGCACATGGTGGCGACTTACTTCATGTACTACAATTTCGTGCGCATCCATTAAACTTTGAAGATCACGCCAACGATGGCCGCTGGCGTCACTTCGAAGCTGTGGGAAATGGCCGACATGGTGAAGGTGTTAGAGGATTGGGAGCTTCCCATTTGAGGCAGACTAGCGCGGTCGCGAGTGAGGTGCAAAAATGATTCTGTTTAATGACGAATTTTTGTTTGTCCACAATCCGAAAACAGCCGGCACATCTTTGATCGAATACCTTCGGAAGACATTGAGGGAGCCGATTCACACCGCCGGGGTGGCAGAGCTAGGAACCTACCATCCCGACTTATCGATGTCGTTGGGGTATGCGGCTGCAAAAATGGAAAAGTTACCTGATCAATTCAGAAAAATTCTTGCGGTGGTGCGTAATCCCTATGACCGGGAAGTGTCGATGTACTTCTACTATCGGGACTACCTTTTCAAGATTCCGGCTGTGGGCCGATATTTGAATGATAAGCGGATGGAAGAAGCCGTTCAGATGAGTGCGAAATTGCCATTTGGTGAATACCTATGTTGGCTCGTTGACAGCAGGGGGACCTGTGACATATGGAACTCTCAAAATTACTACGCACTGCAAGACGGTTCTGTGCCCAAGAGTCTACAGATTGTTCGAATCGAGGAACTTGATACGCAGATTCCTGAAATAATGGCAGCCTTTATTCGCCTAGGGACTGAATCTGTACAACTCAACCGCATTAATACAACGGCACACGCACCATTCATGACTTATTACGACTCCAAGACAGAGGAGATTGTATTTAACTCTTACCGCTGGATGTTTGACAAAAACTATTACAGCCGACCGGTAACGCTGACGAAATAATGCGTCAGGCGAGCACCTCTCCGCCTTATTCAAAGAGGCCCCTACCAACCCAAAACCGGATAATTTCAAACTGTACCACCACCGATGATCACCTGTAATTGACAGACTGCAACCGAGCTTTGTATCGTGGTCCGACGAGTAGCGGGCGTGCGGCTCAGTGGAGGGAGCTATGCCTTCTTTCGGGGGTTGCAGGGTGAAGCGCCACGCGCCGGCAACTGGCATTTTGTTACTTCTTGAGTTTGCGCCAGCTGCTACTTGATGGCTAACGAGCCGGTGCATTCGATCGACCCAAAGTCTAACATATCACTGCATCCGCGAAGCCATCGGGGCCTGATCTTCCAGGCTGAGATGCTTTCGATGCTAAGAACCTGCATTTCGCCTGCTTACTTTTGGTGGCCGGAATGGCTGGATGCGGAACCTGCTCGGCCGGACCGCGGTGTCGTTCTGTTCCGCGATACCAATGAGCAAGCAGCGGAACTGACGGCAATTCGCCGACGTGACGTGCAGGCAGAGGCCGCCTGTGCGGCCTAGCACATAGAGCACTACGACATGCGACGCAGTATCAGCTGGCGGATCACAAAGCCGCTTCGGTGGGTCCGGGCTCGAATGTCTCGCCCAGGACTTCGCACCAACAAGCGTGCTTGGTGGACGTCGCCTTTTCATCTTAGCCCGCGGCTGAGCAACTACCTACGCCGCCGCGAAAATCTCGAATTGATCGCCGAGTCAGGCCTGTTCGACAGCGATTGGTACCTCGACCGCAATCCGGATGTCCGCGCCGCCGGTATCAATGCGCTCTCACACTATCTGCAGCATGGGGCCGTCGAAGGGCGCGACCCGAATCCGCAGTTCGACAGCGATTGGTACCTCGACCGCAATCCGGATGTCCGCGCCGCCGGCATAAACCCGCTCGTGCACTACCTGTGCCACGGCGCGGCTGAGAGGCGCGATCCGAGCCCGTCGTTCAGCATGGAAACTTACCTTTTTCATAACCCCGATGTCGCGGCGGCTGATATCAACCCGCTGGTTCATTACCTAAAGCACGGTGCTATCGAAGGGCGCCGCGCTCAGCGTACCGGCGAGGGCCGAATAGAGAACAACTCAGCCTGGGGTGATTTGTCATTTTATAATTCGGACGAACAGTTTCAGGCGGCGCATCATCTGCTCGAACGTTATTTGTCGGAATATCGACACCGCGTCGCAGTTTCTCGTGGCAAAAGAGATGTGGCTTACGCCTCCGTTGCAGTTGACGAGATCAACAGGCGACCCGACACTTTCAAGCCAATCGCCTTCTATCTCCCTCAGATGCATCCTATTCCTGAAAACGACCGAGCCTGGGGCAGAGGCTTCACTGAATGGACAAACGTCTCGAAGGCCACCCCCCAATTCGGCGATCACTATCAACCAAAATTACCGGGCGAGTTGGGATTTTACGATCTTCGCCTGCCTGAAGTGATGTATCGGCAGATTGAGCTCGCCAAGTTATACGGCCTGTACGCATTTTGCTTTCACTATTATTGGTTCAACGGGCACCGCCTTCTGGAACGCCCGCTCGACATGTTCCTGGCGGATAAGGCGATGGACTTCAAATTTTGTCTATGTTGGGCAAATGAGAACTGGACAAAACATTGGGACGGGCTTGATCATGAAGTGCTCATCGCGCAGCAGCATTCAAAGGAGGATCACGAAGCAATATTTGCGGACTTGTTGCGATATATGCTTGACGATCGGTATGTTTGTATCGACGGACGGCCAGTCATCGTAGTGTATAGGCTGGGCATTATATCGGAATTGAAGGCATTGGTTCAAATATGGCGTCAGAAGGC
>Ga0182024_10022919_pt1 | contig 11222 bp, 7 predicted proteins | sample P32metaG_FD_120480 | JGI IMG/M metagenome (GOLD analysis project Ga0182024, IMG submission 120480) | Permafrost microbial communities from Stordalen Mire, Sweden - P3-2 metaG (Illumina Assembly) | ecosystem: Environmental > Terrestrial > Soil > Wetlands > Permafrost | place: Sweden: Stordalen... | reverse complement strand
CATCCGCCAGGCCACGCGGCCGTGGCTGGCCGGCGAGGCCGTCCGCCGCGGGCGGCAGTCCGGGGGTGAGGCAGCCCGGCGCGGGCGGCGATCCGGTGAGGCGGGCCGCCGCGGAATGGTCTGGCCGTGACCCGGACGGTTTGATTCGCGGGCAGTGGGTAACTCGCGACAGGTGGGAGCGCCGATAGTCACTGGTCATGTGGTCGCGGGCCGTTATCGCCTGATCTCGGCGCTCGGCAACGGCGGGATGGGCACCGTCTGGCTCGCCGAGGATGATCTCCTGTCCCGCCAGGTGGCGGTGAAGGAGGTGTCGCCTCCCGCCGACATGACCGAGCATGAGCGCGAACTGCTCCGGGAGCGGACGCTGCGTGAGGCGCAGACCGCGGCCCGGCTGAGTCATCCGAACGTGGTGACCATCTACGACGTCGTCGAGGATCACGGGCAGCCCTGGATCGTCATGGAACTGGTGCCGGCCCGGTCGCTGCGCGACGTGGTGCAGGCGGACGGCCCGCTGACCGCGCAGCAGGCCGCCGGGGTCGGGCTGCAGATCCTGGCGGCTTTAAACGCCGCGCACGCGCTGGGCATCATGCACCGGGACGTCAAGCCGGGGAACGTGCTGATCGACGCGGGCGGGCGGGCGATCCTCGCCGACTTCGGGATTGCCCGGACCCAGGACAGCTCCGCGCTCACCACATCCGGCGTGCTCGTGGGCTCGCCCTCGTACATCGCCCCGGAGCGGGCCCGCGGCGAGCGCGGCGGCCCGGAGGCGGATCTCTGGTCGCTCGGTGCGACCCTCTACGCCCTGGTTGAGGGGCGGCCAGCCTACGACCGGGCCGGCCCGCTCCCCACGCTGATGGCAGTGGTCAATGAAGACCCGGATCCGCCGAGCCGGGCCGGGGTGCTGTGGCCGGTCATCCGGGGCCTGCTGGACCACGTTCCCTCCCGGCGGCTCGGCCCGGACGAGGCCGAGCGGATGCTGCGCCAGGTCGCCGAGAGCGGCGGTGGGTCCGGGACGGCCATATTGCCCGCACCGGCGCAGGGGCCGGCTGCCGCCGCGGGTGCCGGGCGAACGCGCCCCGGGAGCAGCCTGGAAGACGCCGAGCACACCCGCACGCTGCGCGCCTGGGACCCGGTCCGGCCCGTCGAGCCGGCCCCCGCCGCCCTCCCCGAGCAGCATGATCCCGCCGCACTGCCGGAGGAGCCGGGCTCCGCCGCGCTGGCCGACGAGGCCGAACCCGCCTCCCTGCCCGGCGAGCCCCGCTCCGGTCGCGTGCCCGGCGAGCCCGACCCCGAAGCCCTTCTCCAGGAGCCCGAACCCCAGGCCCTGCCCGGCGTACCCGACCCGGATGCGCTACCCGACGAGCCGGATCCTGCGGCGCTGCCCCACGAGCCGGACCCCGGCGCGCTGCCCCACGAGCCGGACCCCGGCGCCCTCCCGGACGAGCCCGACCCCTACGCCCTCCCAGACCCGTCCGGCCTGGAGGGTCAGGCCGGCGCGGTCGTCGCGGCGAGTCCCCTGGGTGCGGGCGGTGTGGCCGGTTTGCATGGCGTCGCGGAGCAGCCAGGCGCGGCCGGCCACCCGGACACGCCCCCCGGGGCGGAACCGGAGCATCCCACCCCCGGGCGCACGCCGCCACGGCTCCCGCCACAGACCTGGATGCTGGCCGCAGCCGCGGCGCTGGTCCTGGTGGCGGGCGTAGTGGCCGCCATGATCATGACCAGCCATCACAAGGCTCTGACTTCCGCGAGCCCACCCCGCTCCACCGGCCGTCCGGCGTCCTCACATTCCGCCGGGCCCACACCCAGTGCCACGTCCGCGGGCCCGACGACCGCCCCGCCGTCCTCACCGGCACCGACGCCGACATCAGGATCGGGTGCTCTCGGCCCTGCTGCCATCCCGGCTGGCTACCACGAGTTCCGCAACTCGACCGGCTTCTCGATCGCGGTCCCTGACGGCTGGCGGGTGTCACACCAGGGCCACTACGTCTATCTTCTGCCGCCCTCGGGAGCGGACTTCCTGCTCATCGACCAGAGCGATCACCCCCAGCCCAACCCGCTCGGGGACTGGCAGCAGCAGGAGGCCAACCGGGAGAGCACCTATCCCGGTTATCACCGGATCCGCCTCGAATCCGTCCGCTATCCGCAGGCGGAAAAGGCTGCGGACTGGGAATTCACCTACTACCACCAGGGCGTGCTGACCCACGTCCTCAATCGGAACGTCCTGGCTAACGCCCACCACGCTTACGCCTTGTACTGGTCAACGCCCGCGGGTGAGTGGGACCAGAGCTGGCACATATTCAAGGTCCTGGCCCAGACATTCCGGCCTGCTGCACCGTAGGCGGCCCCGGCGCCGGGTCACCCTTTCATGATCATTGGTTTCCGGGTCCGGAGCAGACCGGCAAAGCCCATTTCATCATGAATCCTCCCCGGCAGGGACGCCTGGCCTGGCGTGCGAAAGCCCAGCTAGAGCCCGGCATCGGGATCGCCGCGGCAGATAGAAATCCGGGACGGCCCGGAGTACCCTCCTCGGATAGCACGTTTTAAAATTGGCGGGGGCCGGGCACGCTTCAAGCAACAGAATGTTCAAGTCGGCGAATGCAGAACCAAAAGCCACAGTAAAACATTTGATCACCACCGCTCTCCCGGCTCACGGTTTGAGCCATCGATCACGGCCGCCGGAACACCAAGAGGTCGACCTAGTGCCTGACGACGAACAAGCTGCTCACGGAGAAAATGTCCGCGCCCCAATGCGTCCCGCGCTGCGCGTGCGCGGGATCTCCGGCCGCTGGCTGGCCATCTTCGGGGTGTCGCTGGGTGCCCTTCTGATCAGGTTCCTGGTCCCGGCGCCGGTGGGCCAGGCCGACAACCGGGACGGCCCCCGGCTCATGTGCGGCCTCGGCCTGGGACCGGTCACCGGGCACCATCCCCGGTTCTTCCGGTTCTCCTATTTCGAGTACGTGTCGAAGCCGGAGTGCGCCGGCCGGGTTCCCTACCCGTCGTCGGAACTGGTCCCGCTGGTGCTCGGCCGGCTGCTGACCCCGGTCCTGGGCCTGTCCGGCACCCTGAACCTGATCGCCGTGGCCGTGGTGCTGTGCGTCCTGGCGTCGGTGGCGATCGCCAGCCTGGCCGTCGGGCTGCGGATCAGCCTGTGGGCCCAGGTGCTGGTGGCCGCCGCCTGCTGGCTGATCATTGCCGATTCGGCCTTCTTCGACGTGTTCGGCGGGCCGTTCAGCGAGCCCGCCGCCCTGGTCGGCCTCATGCTGGTCGCGGCGGGCCTGGTCTACCTGGGGCGGGGCTGGCGGCTGACCGTGTACGGCCTGATCCTGGCCGGCTCCGGCGGCTTCCTGGCCATCCTGTCCAAGGAGCAGTACCTGGTGCTCGCCGCGCCGATCTGCATCACCCTGGTGCTGGCCGGCGCGTCCCGCGGCTCCTGGCGCGGGCTGCGCCGGTTCCGGACCCAGGAGGCCGGCGCGGCGGTCGTGGTGGCCCTGGTGCTGGCCGTCCTGGCCGGCGCCTATACCGTCTGGGACTCCGTCAGCTCCTACGGTCAGCGGCTGCATCACATCCAGGCCGTGGACATGCTGTTCACGGACATTGTGACCAAACGGGCCGCCGCACCCGCCCAGCTCCGCGCGCTGGGTCTCCCGGTCAGCTGGGCCCGGTACGCGGGGCACTACTACTGGGACACGACCTCGGTCCGGCAGAGTCCGCTCTACTCCCGGTACACCGGGAAGCTCACCGACGGCAACATCACTCACTACCTGCTGACCCATCCGGGCAGCATCCTGCGCGTGGGCCAGTCGGCCGCGGTCGCCGCCCAGCAGTTCCGGATCACCACACTCGGCGACTACCCGGTGAGCGCGGGCCATCGCAAGGGCGCATACGAGTCCCGGGTGGTCGTCCTGACCTGGCTGATGCACCAGCTGCCCCCGGGCCTGGGCCTCTGGGGCCTGATTCCGCTGTGGCTGGTGATGGCGGCCGTCGCGATCGCCGCGCTGGCCTGGGGACGTGCCCGGGCGTGGCACCGGGACGGCGCGGTCGTGGTGCTCTGCATGATCGGGTGCGCCATGGTGGCGTTCATCCCGCCCGCGTTCTACGCCGGCATCTCCACCACCCGGCACATGGTGGGGATGAACCTGGCCACGTCGCTGGCGTTCGTGCTCGCGGCCGGGCTGGCGGCGTCCATGATCCAGCAGGCGCTCAGCCGCGGCCGGTCACACCCGGCATCGAGTGGAACCGTGAGCGCGACCGTGGCCGCGGTCAGTCCGGGACCGCGACGATGACGTCAGAGGCCTTGATCACCGCGATGACCTCACGGCCCGCGGCCAGCCCGAGTTCCCGGGCCGCCTCGACCGTGATGGAGGCGACCAGCCGGACGCCGTTGGCCTCCAGGACCACGTTGGCGGTGGCCTCCCCGAAGGTGATGCCCGTGACCGTCCCCCTGATCTGGTTCCGCGCGCTGAGCTGCATGCCCCTGGTCCTTTCGTGATCAAGGCCACCGGCCCGCTCAGGTATCTGCCCCCCGCCGCGTCGCCAAAGCCTTCCTCGCCGTGGCAAGCTCAGGATTATGGGACACGAGCAGGAACCTCCGGCCGAGAGCGCAGCGTGCGAGGTGGCGCACGGCCACGGGGAGGCGATCAGCGGCGACATGACCCTGATCGCGGCGTTCGCATCTCCCGTCGCTGAGTTCCTGCTGCACTTCGCCGAGGACGCCGGGTACCGCGTGGTGCTGCTGGAACCCGATCCGGCCCGCGCCGCCAGCGCCCGGACCACCGGCTACGAGGTGACCGGCGACGCTGCGAAGTACCTGGACGCCCGCGCCGACCTGGTGGTAACCGACCACCACCGGCCAGAACTCGGGGTGGTGTTGCGCGACGCGCTGGCCAGCCCGGCCCGGTGGGTGGGGATCATGGGCAACCCCCGCCATCCCGGCCCGCACATCGAGGCGCTGGCCGCGCTGGGCGTGCCCGAGGACGACATTGCCCGCGTCCACCGGCCTATCGGGCTGAACATCGGCTCGCGGACCCCGCCTGAGATCGCCATCTCCACCCTGGCCGGCCTGATCGCGGACCGCAACGGCCGCCCCGGCGGCTTCTCCTTCTCACCCAGCCCAGGCACTTCCTGAGCCGCCCGAGCCGTTCGTGATCAACCGATTGGTGACGCTGTGACGTCACTAATCGGTTGATCACGACGGGGTCATGGGTTTTGGGAGGCTGGGGGGTCAGGTGGGGCTGGTGGGGCTGGCCGCCGGGATCCAGACCTGCATGGGGCGGCCGTCCCGGTTGTCCCACTGGAAGTACGGGATGGCGGTCACCGTGACCTGCCGATCGCCGGTGTCCCCGCCGGCCTGGGCCCCGCCGGCCTGGGCCTCGCCGGCCTGAGGACCGCCGGCCTGAGGACCGCCCGCCTGGGGACCGGCCGCCTGAGGGCCGCCCGCCTGGGGATCCCCGGGCACCGGGTGATACGGCAGCCCGGCGTTCTGGGGCGCCGGCCGGTGCACCGCCCTGGCCCGGACCAGGACGGTGTCACCGACGCGCGGGAGGCTCGCCCGGGCCTCCTCCAGCTCGCCGGGGACCAGGGCCAGGTCCGCCAGGTCGATCCCGCTGGGCTGGTCGGCCTGCTCCAGGCAGTACACGAGCGGGCCACGCTCGACCGCGGCCGTCCCGCGCACCGCCTCCACCCGCCGGCCGGGGACGGTGAGCCGGGGCGTGAGGCCCAGTTCGAAGCGGAGCACGTCGCCGGGGCGCCACTGGCCGCGGACCACCAGGTACCCGTGGTCGGCCTCGGCCTCGATGAGGTCTTCGTTGCGGCGAATTTCCGGGACCGGCGACCAGGCCGGCACGCGCACGGCCAGGCCGCAGGGCTGCGGCGGGGCGCTGGTCACCCGCAACTCGACCGCGCCGGCCCACGGGTAGTCCGTGTCCATCTCGACGCTCAGCACCCCGCCGGCCAGTGCGGCGCTGAGCGTGGCGCCGGTGAACTGCTGCACGTACAGCGTGCCGCCGGAGATCGTGGCCAGGTAGTGCTGCAGTGAGGCCATCGTGCGCATGATGTTGGGCGGGCAGCAGGCGCAGTTGAACCACTCCCGGCGCCGGCCCGGATCGTCCTTCTCGAAGTGGTCCGACCGGCGCTGCAGCGGGTTCACGTAGAAGAACCGGGTCCCGTCGGTGGCGGTCGAGGAGGCGAACCCGTTGTAGAGGACCCGCTCCATCAGGTCCGCGTACGCGGCGTCCCCGGTGGCCAGGAGCAGCCGCCAGGCCCACTGGAAGCTGGCGATGGCGGCGCAGGTCTCGTTGTAGGCCCGGTCCGGCGGCAGCTCGAAGCGGTCCCCGAAGCTCTCCCCCTCGTGCCGCGACCCGTTGCCGCCGGTCAGGTACGTCTTGGCGGCGGCCATGTCGGCCCACCGGGTCAGGCTGGACTCGAGCAGGGCCGCGTCGCCGGTCTCCGCGGCGACGTCCGCGACCCCGGCGTCCAGGTACAGCGCGCGGACCACGTGCCCGACCTGGGTCACGCTGTCCCGGACCGGTTCGTGGTCCTGGAGGTACCGGCTCCCGAAGCCGGAGTCCCCGATCAGCCCGTGCCCGCGCTGCTCGATGAACTGGCTGGCCAGCCGGAGGTACGGTTCGTGGCCCGTTTCCCGGTACAGCTCCGCGAGGGCGGTCTCCACGATGGGGTGGCCGTCGATGCCCTCCTGCCGGCCCAGGAAGTGATCCACGAGGTGGTCCGCGAACCGCCGGGCCACGGCGAGCAGGGCCGGATCCCCGGCGCCGCGCTGGCACGCGATCCCGGCCTGGATCAGGTGGCCCGCGCAGTACAGCTCGTGGCTCGAGGCCAGGAAACTGTACCGGGGACGGCCGCTGACCTGGATATAGGAGTTCAGGTAGCCGTCGGGCTGCTGGGCCTTCTCCAGCAGCGCGGTCGTCTCGGCCAGGAAGCTGGCCAGCCCCTCGTCCGGGGACCGGCCCAGTTCCCAGCCGATCGCCTCCAGGACCTTGTAGATGTCGGAGTCCATGAACACCGGGCCGCGGTATCCCTCGCTCGCGCCGGCGATGGCCAGGCGGATGTTGGCCAGGTTCCCGGCCGTCTCGAGCTGGCGCAGCGCCAGGGGCAGGCTGGCCTCGGCGTTCCGCTGCTGCCAGGCGTGCAGCAGGCCGGCGGACAGCCGGGCGCCCCCGCCGTCCAGCGGCTGGTGGGCGACCGAGGCGGATGCGGAGGGAACGGCCGGCCCATGGCCGGCCAGGGCCTCACCGGAGCCGGTCATGGAACTCACCCTTCCTAGGAATACGTTTTCCTTCGTAAGCTAGGGCCACGAGGGGACAGCGTCAAGACTGGTCAAACCGCCTCGTCTCGGACGACCGCTGGCCCCGGAAGACAAGGACGACCATGGAGCAAGGGATTGCCCGCGCCGGGGCCTAACCTCAAGCGGACGACCATCCGGGACGTGGCAGCTCTCGCTGGCGTTTCGATCGGGACCGCGTCCAAGGCCCTCAACGGCCAGGGCAAACTGCGCGCCGAGACGCGTGAGAGGGTGGCGGCCGCCGCCCGCGAACTCGGCTTCGCCCCCAACGTGCTGGCCCGCGGCCTGCTCGCCGGGCGGACCTACACCGTGGGCGTGATCACCACGGACAGTTTCGGCCGGTTCAGCATCCCGGTCATGCTGGGCGCCGAGGACGCGCTCGGGGCCGGCCAGATCTCCGTGTTCATGTGCGACACCCGGGACGAGCCGGAGCGCGAGCGGCAGTACCTGGACATGCTCCTGTCCCGCCGGGTGGACGGGCTCATCGTGGCCGGGCGGCGGATCGAGCCGCGGCCCAGCATCGGCTCGACCCTGGGCGTCCCGGTGGTGTACGCGATGACCCAGTCGATGGACAGCGACGAGCCCGCGATCCTGCCCGACGACGCGGGCGGCGGGCGCCTGGCCGCCGAGCACCTGCTGGCCCTGGGGCGGACCCGGTTCGGCCACATCACCGGCCCGCCGCGTTTCCTCGCCGCCCGGATGCGCGCGCGGGGCTTCTGCGACGCGCTGGCCGGGGCGGGCCTGCCGTTCACTGCCAACGACGTGCTCTACGGGGAGTGGAGCGAGGCCTGGGGGCGGGAGGCGGCCCGGCTGGTGATGCAGACCACACCTGGGGTCGACGCGATCTTCTGCGGCAGTGACCAGATCGCCCGGGGCGTCTCCGACACCCTGCGCCTGATCGGCTGCCGGGTGCCCGAGGACATCGCCCTGGTCGGATTCGACAACTGGAGCCCGATGGTACTGGGCGCCGATCCCCCTCTGACCAGCGTGGACATGTGCCTGGAGGACATCGGGCGGGTGGCTGCGGAACACCTCCTGCTCGCCATCAACGGCGAGCCCACGCACGGCCAGCACACCGTGCCCTGCCGCCTGGTCACGCGCGGCTCGACCGGGGCCGGCGGGTCATGACCAGCCTGTCCCCGGCGGGAGACCGGGCCAGCGGCGGGACCCGGCCCCCGGCCAGCTTGACCCGGGATCTTGTGAGCGGTCACAATCCCCCCGGGCACCGAATCGGATTCCGCATACTTGTATCTAGCAAGTGGGTACACAAGGGTTATCTGTGGCTATTGAGTCAGACCATCGCCGAATACGGTAAGCGAGGGAAAAATTTCCGGCCTGCGCCAGGCAGGCCGGGACAGGCCATACCACCAGGCAGGACGCTCGCAGGGCCCGGTAGCAGGTCCCGGTAAGCAGAACAGCAGCAGGACGGCCGGCGGAATCCGGGCGGGTCGAGGCAGCGGAGCCCCGGGCGGCGGGGCGAGACGGCGGAAGGAGGCGGTACGTGTCAGTTGCCGATCGCGGGCGCGCCCGCCCGCCCGTCATGACCGACGTCGCCCAGCTGGCCGGCGTGTCCCACCAGACCGTGTCCCGGGTCCTCAACGACCATCCCAACGTCCGCCCGCAGACCAGGGAAGTGGTCCTCGCCGCGATCAGCGAACTCGGCTACCGGCCGAACGCCGCCGCCCGGACCCTGGTCACCCGCCGTACCCACACCCTGGGCGTGATCAGCTTCGACACCACCCTGTACGGGCCGGCCTCCATGCTCTACGGGATCGAGCGCGCGGCGCAGGACACCTACTTCGTGTCCATCGCCAGCACGCCGACCCTGGACCGCCGCTCCGTGCTGGACTCGGTGGAACGCTTCGTGGGCCAGGGCGTCGAGGGCATCATCGTCATCACCGCACAGGTCTCCGCGGTCGAGGCGCTGACCGACTGCCCGAGTGACATCCCGCTCGTCGCGGTGGGCTGCCGGGCCGCCCCGCCGGTGCACTCGGTCGCGGTGGACAACGCCCAGGGTGCGGCGCAGGCCACCCGCTACCTGCTCGGCCTCGGCCACCGAACCGTCCACCACCTGAGCGGGCCGCGCTCCTGGCTCGACGCCGAGGCCCGGGTCGAGGGCTGGCGGGACGCGCTGCGCCAGGCGGGGGCGGCCGAGCCCGACCTGGTCTCCGGCGACTGGTCCGCAGCGTCCGGGTATGAGATGGGGCAGCGGATCGCGCGGGACCCCAGCGTGACCGCCGTCCTGTGCGCCAACGACCCCATGGCGCTGGGACTGGTCCGCGCGCTGTCCGAGCACGGGCGGCGGGTGCCGGAGGACGTCAGCGTGGTCGGCTTCGACGACATCCCGGAGGCGGCGTACTTCCTGCCCCCGCTGACCACCGTGCGGCAGGATTTCGGGGAGCTTGGCCGGCGGGCGCTGGATTCGCTGGTCAGGCTGATCTTCGATCGTGACGCCCCGGCACCCGCCGACCCGGTCGTCCCGGAGTTCGTGGTCCGCTCCAGCACCGCGCCACCCGCGACCTGAGCGGGCCGCGCAGGGTACCCAGATCGGTTCGAGTAGGCAGAACAGGACGATGATGACTGTTAGCGCTCACGGCAGCGACGGCGGGCCGGGCGGCCACGGCGTCAGCTATGCCGTCGGGGTGGACTTCGGCACGCTGTCCGGCCGGGCCGTGGTGGTCCGGCTCAGCGACGGCGCCGAGATCGGCACCGCGGTCTGCACATACCGGCACGCGGTCATGGACGAGCAGCTCGCCGCGACCGGCGAGCTGCTGCCACCGGACTGGGCCCTGCAGGACCCGGAGGACTACCGGGACGTGCTGCGCGACGCGGTCCCGGCCGCGGTGCGGGCGGCCGGCATCGACCCGGCCCGGGTGATCGGCATCGGGACGGACTTCACCGCCTGCACCGTCCTGCCGGCCCGGCGCGACGGCACCCCGCTGTGCCAGGTGCCCGGGCTGGAAGGCCGCCCGCACGCCTACCCCAAGCTGTGGAAGCACCACGCGGCCCAGCCCCAGGCCGACCGGATCAACGCCCTGGCCCACGAACGCGGCGAGCCGTGGATCGGCCGCTACGGCGGCAAGATCTCGTCGGAGTGGCAGTTCGCGAAGGGCCTCCAGCTGCTGGAGGAGGACCCGGAGGTCTACCAGCAGGCGGACCGCTGGATCGAGGCGGCGGACTGGATCATCTGGCAGCTGTGCGGCACCGAGACCCGCAACGCCTGCACCGCCGGGTACAAGGGCATCTACCAGGACGGCCACTATCCCTCGGCGGGCTTCCTCGGCGCGCTGAATCCCGGCTTCGCCCGCTTCGCCGAGGACAAGCTGGCCCACCCGGTGTCGCCGCTGGGGACGCGGGCGGGCGGGCTGACCGCCGCGGCGGCCGCGTGGACCGGGCTCCCGGAGGGCATCGCCGTGGCCGTGGGCAACGTGGACGCGCACGTCACCCCGCCCGCCGCCAACGCCATCGCGCCCGGCCACATGGTGGCCATCATGGGCACCTCCACCTGCCACGTGATGAACTCGGCGACGCTGGCCGAGGTCCCCGGCATGTGCGGCGTGGTGGACGGCGGCATCGTCGCGGGCGAGTACGGCTACGAGGCCGGCCAGAGCGGGGTGGGCGACATCTTCGCCTGGTTCCTCGATCACGCCGTCCCGGCCGACTACCGGGACGAGGCCGAGCGGCGGGGCGAGTCCCTGTTCGGGCTGCTGTCAGCGGAGGCGGCCAGCCAGCCGGCCGGCGCGCACGGGCTGATCGCCCTGGACTGGCTCAACGGCAACCGCTCGGTGCTGGTCGACGTCCGGCTGTCCGGCGCCATCGTGGGCCTCACCCTGGCCACCAGGCCGCCGGACATCTACCGGGCCCTGGTGGAATCGACCGCGTTCGGCACCCGGGTCATCATCGACGCGTTCTCCTCGTCCGGCGT
>Ga0182024_10022918_pt1 | contig 11222 bp, 9 predicted proteins | sample P32metaG_FD_120480 | JGI IMG/M metagenome (GOLD analysis project Ga0182024, IMG submission 120480) | Permafrost microbial communities from Stordalen Mire, Sweden - P3-2 metaG (Illumina Assembly) | ecosystem: Environmental > Terrestrial > Soil > Wetlands > Permafrost | place: Sweden: Stordalen... | reverse complement strand
TTGCATACCGAGAAAGCCTTTCAAGTGTGTTCTCCCTCGCTCCGGCTATTTCCTAGCGCCACTACGCCCAGACTCATACTGGTGGGCAACCATTCCCTCAGAATGTCATGTCTGGAAATGCGCCCGTTTCAACTGCTCAAAAATGAGAAGGAATAAAAAGGCGCGCCACTCCGTCTAGCAAATAGAAGGATGCTGGAAACCGCACAAGATCTCAGTCCGGGCCAGTTGGGAGAACAGTCGTGGACAAATTCGTTCAATGCAAAGAGAACAACATGCCGTTCGTGCTTGACCGCTCTCATGGGCTCAACGAAATCGCAGGTTTCCAGTTGCAGAATCACAGGTGCCAAATGCGGAGCAGAATTCTCCAGGTGGTCAGCAGGCTCGACCGATACATCCTGCCGCTGATCGCGGCCTTGTTCCTTTCGGTAAGTGCTTTCTCCCAAACGCCGGGAGGACCAGCAGGTCCCTATCCCGCTAGTGTGCAGACCATGCAATTTCCTGCAAAGCAAGATAAGACGCCGGTGGATCCTAAGGTGAATTTGATTATGGATCGCATGTCGGCCGGTCAAGTGTTTCATCCGTCCGATTTTAATGACCCTCGTCGAGTCTACTTCCTCTTCCCGAAATTTGGCGGGTCCGCTGAATCGGTGTTTCGAGTGGAGGATCGCAAGATTCCAGATTCAGCCGGGAGCATTGCTATTAGTCTGTACACGCCCAATGGACATACCGACCTTCCGCTATGGGTGCCCTTTCATGGCGGCAATGCGGCCGATAGACTCAATACATACGACGCAACATTGCCCACCGTGACCAATCGATTTAATTGCCCGGTCGTCCCGGTAGGGTGCCAGCTGGCACTGGAGAATCGCTATCTGGCCGCTCCCAATAACGCCTATACGACTACGAAATGGGTGCCAGAGCATCCGGATGAGATCGGCCAGAGTCCAAGAACTCCGCTGTCAGCCACACCTCTTGGCACGTTCGGTTTGCCGCCGACGCCCGGGACGCCGCAGACGCCTACCAGCGAGGCCAATCGCGGCGGCAATATCGACCTGACGACGCTAGCGGCTCATTTTCGGGCAAGTCTGCGGTTTCGCCGACAAAATTGACAGCTTTCGTGATAGCGCTGACCAATCGAGGAGAATTGCCATGGACGGATTGGCTCAGATTGAAACGCTCGAGGATTCGGGACAATCCCAAAGGCGGGATTTGCCTGAGTAAGATTTTAATTCGGCGAGCCCCGAAGGGAGAGTCGGAGCCATTGTGTTTTATGCCTCCGCAATTGTTCTCAAGCCAAGCCACACATCCAGCATCGAGTCTGCAATGCCGTCACGGCGCGCTTCTCTCAGAATTTAGAATCGAGCCTGCAGGCATTTAATTCCGAATTGGGGGAGTTGATCACGCGCAAGCCGTGCCTCAGGAAACTGCACGAAAGCCGGCGGCTTGCTCGAAGCGTTCGCGTGTCGCTGTACCCCTTGCATTAAGTGGTATCGCCGAGCGTTTGAACTCATCTTCGTGCGCATTGATCCTCGTTTTCCTTATCGGCTCTTCGTCGACGTTTATTGCTAATCCTCTGTTCACCAGGGCTGTTGCCACTCACGCTTTCTTTGGGAGTGTGCAGCGGACCTTAAGTCGGCGAGTACTCCATTGTCAGAAACAATTTCTAGCAGCCTGGGAATAAAACGGCCGGGGGAGCGGTCAATCAGAGTGAGGAGAAACACATGAACACAAAAAAAGCATTTATCACCCTGGGATTGTTGCTCGCATTCGGTGTCACCCTGCCTTCTGCACGGGCAGACGAAAATGATCAGGCTACCAAACTCACATTCAATCAACCTGTCCAAATTCCTGGACACGTGTTGCCAGCTGGGACCTACTGGTTCATGCTGACCAACACCCAATTTTCCCGTAATAACGTCAGAATCTATAACTCTAACCGATCAACGGTGATTGCAACCTTCCTTACCGTCGACACTCATTCTGCGAAGATACCGGACCAAACTGCGCTCACCTTCGCTGCGCGCCAACCGATGCAACCCCAGACCCTCGTGTCCTGGTTCTATCCTGGGGAACCCACCGGTCATCAATTCATATATTCCACCAAGGAACAGCTGGAACTCGCACAGGTCAAGCACTACACCATAATGGCCAAGGTCCAGAACAATCGCCAGGGTGCAGGGTCTGGAGACTAAAGTCCGCACCACGCAATTCCTTCAATCAAGCCACTGGCAGTGGCACCGCGCCACCGCCAGCGGCTTGAAGTGTTCACGAAGACCGATAATTTCGTAGATGCATTTGACAGATTCGTGCCTCGTTGTTTTGCTGACTTTAGAGCGAGATCGACTAAAGTCAACTTATGTTCGGATTCATCTGAAAACATCCCCCGCACTGCCTCGGAATCTTGCCAGTAGGGAGAATCCTGGAAGGAAGACCGAACCGGCGAAACAATATCCGGCATCTGCTTTTGTTGCTGCATAGTTCACCCAAAGCTGACGGCCAAGGTCGTCGTCCAGTAATCAACGAGGGCCGATATGAATGTGTTTGAGTTGAAATCGGCGATCCACGCTAAGTATGCGCTGCTTGTGGCGATGGCTCCTATGGTCAACAAGGCTATCGCCATCCGATTTGTCGTTTGATAAATATATACAGACAGTAAATTCAGGCCTCATTAATATCTGAAACAGTTTTTTCGCGGTGCGGGAATAAAACGATCAAGCAGGCGGTCAATCAAAGTGAGGAGAAACTTATGAACACCAAAAAAGCGTTTTTCACCCTGGGATTGTTGCTTGCATTCGTCGTCATACTGCCTTCAGCACGGGCAAGCGAGAAGGATCAGGCTACCAAGCTCACTTTCAATCAACCTGTCCAAATTCCTGGACGCGTGTTGCCTGCGGGAACCTATTGGTTCGTGCTGGCCGATGAAACTGCTAACCGTAACATCGTCCGGATATTTAACTCTGACAAATCAACCCTCTATGCGACTATCTTTGCCATCAATACTGAGTCGCCAACGCCAACCGGCAAAACTTCGATCACCTTCGCGGAGCGCGAATCCATGCAGCCCGTAACCATCTTGACTTGGTATTATCCTGGCCATTCTTCCGGCCATCAATTCGTTTACTCCCAAAAGGAAGAACAGGAACTTGCACAAGTCAAACATCACACCGAAATGGTCAGTGGACAGAACAACCACCAGACTGCGGTGGCTGGGGACTAAAGACCGAACCACGCAATTCCTATCTCGGAGTCGCCGGCGGTGGAGGGTTTCCACCGCCGGCGAATTACTTCAAGCTGGAATAGACATCTGGCGTTATTGGCAAGTCGAAGTTCGACCCCGTACCCGCTAAGTTCTTGAATGCTTCCCTACGCCCGATGATCTAGAAGAAACTCTAGCAAACCAAGTGGCACCCAACTCTGCTGACTGCAGGACGGCATCGACTGAAGTCAAATTGTCTTTGGATCCATCGGAAAACATGGCTGCACTGCCGCGGATTGTTGCGTGTAAGGAGAATCCTGGATGGAAATCCCAACCTAACCGGGCGATACCGTTACAATTATCTAGTGGAGGGAATTCTCGAACGGCTCTGATTGCTTCACGATTCGGATCGGCCCGCGTCTCGAATTCTCATGCATGCAAGACATTCAGGTGTGGCCAGGCCAGAAAAAGTGAGGGGACGCGCGCGGCGACAAGACATTAATCCAAAGCTCACAATCCTTACCTTGGTTTCTTGTCGCCCACTCGCGTCCACTTCGTTCGGCCACCGGTGGCAGTTCCTCGCGCTCTAACTTACGATCCACGCTTTGCTTCGTCTGCCTCTTCCGCCAAATGGAGTAGCAATTGATTGAATTCTTTCGGTTGGCCGATGAAAAGCCCATCAGCGATAAAACCGTCGATGGCGCCCTTCGCATCCAGCTGCCCAGGACCGGTGGGACGAATGATTGAACATTCCGGCAGGCCTTTGATGAAATCGGTTGGCTCGGGCATGATCAAGTTGCCCTGCAACGATTCGGGTTGGCCCACCGCAAGATTCACAAACGTTAACGAGCCGCCGGGCTGATTGTCGGTTAGCGCAACCGCGTTGCCGGCCTTATCGTGCCAAACCTGGAAGTGCATGATCTCCGCTCCACCGATGCTGATCGTGATTCGCAACACTTCCGGACTAGACACCCGCTGGCTGAGAGTGGCGTAAAGACTAGTGCCAGCTTGCTCGATAAACGCAAAGTGAAATCCAGCCGTGTTGGCAATTGCCTGGATGTGGACCGGATCGTTAAGGTCGTTTTGGGAAACAGGAATTGCCGGATGCTGCCCGACAGCCAAACTAGGAACGGCTTGAGGAAATGTTGCACCAAAATCGGGGTTTTCCTTGCTGCGATACCGAGTCCACCAGGTTGTGTCCACACTGAGTTGCTTCAGGTTTGTGAGCCGCCCGGTCTGCGGGACGCCTGGAACCGTGCTCGGCGCCAAGTTTGCAAATTTACCCAGATCGATTGGCTTCTGACCCTTGGATTTCAAATACGCAGTTAGGAAAGCCACGTGGCTGATTTCATCATCGGTGTTGTCGGAAATGTATTGCGGCATGTCGCCATCAAGTTGTTGAAGGGCATTGATATAGGGTTGACTTACACTATTGGTTGCTTCCACTCCTCCGAGTTCCTTGTATTGTTGCCAAAGGTCGGTCTCGATGATCTCTGCTGCCAGCAGGAGCTGTAGAATTGCCGCGTCTCCTCTGGAGAGATCGTCGCTGTCTTCCTTTCCTTCGTTGCCGAAGGCGGACATCCCGCCAGTTAACAGCCCGGTGCTCGCAGTCACTGCCCCGACTGCGATCATTCCATTCTTCAAAAACGATCGGCGATTCGCACTACCCTTCAAAAGAACTTCCGATTGCTTCATAGATGATTCTCCTTTGTGGTTTTTGAATAGATGAGTTGGCAACGAATGGCGCAATCAAGACCCTCCGCCCTGACGAATTAGGCCTCGCGTGAGCACACAGCCGCTCACTGCTATGACTGATGCGATGTCGTTTTTATTCCCGACATGTTTATTGGGTTCTCTTCACCTGCGTTTTTACCGAAAGATGTGCGCGGGAATAAAACTAGCTGGAATCAAGTCCGAGGAGATCAAGGTGGCGTTTTCTGTTGCTGCGCCGAAGTAAATTACTTAAGCGAAAAATCCTCCATCCGGCGATCAGAATTGAATCCAGCAGCAGCGGTTTCCGTTTACCTTTTCCACAAGAAATTTCAATGAGAGTATAGAGCCCTGGAATAAAACGACGAAAAATCAGGTCTAACAAAGTGGAAGGCGGAAATAAGGTTTTGCGGAGGTGAGAAAATGATTACCGCCATATTGACTTGGTTGAACCAGAGAAGGGCTCGCAGAGATGCCACGGCGCGCAAATCATGTTCGTGCCGGCAGAAATAGATCTCGATATCAATCCGCTAGTGAATTGAACCCCAATAGCCCGAAGCCCACCCCGAAAGGCCCGGACTCCCCCCGGGCCTTCCCCCCTACGAATGCTGTGGTTCGCTCTGACACTCGGGAATAAAACTAACAGCCTGGGGGCCACCACAAGCGGAGGGCATCTCACAGCCGATCGCGACGCCGGTCTCCGGAACAGAACGATTGGATGAATGTCAGCCTCTGAAAATGGGCTTTGTCGCCATGCTACTGCTGATACAGGATTTAAGTTGGTAGGGGCGGTGGGGATCGAACCCACGACCTTCGGCTTAAAAGGCCGCTGCTCTACCACTGAGCTACGCCCCTAATGTGGCAATGCGCATATTTTTGCTTCGAGCGGCTTCCGAGTCCTGGCGGACCGGAGCGCGCAACTTCTTGCACTGCGCCGAACCTGCGAATGATTCAGGGCAGCGAATGCAGCAGCATTTGATTGGACGTGTGAAGGTTCTTCGATCTTCGTCCGCAGGATGCGCAAAATTCTGCCGCGTTATTCTACCATGGCCTGCGCCAGCCTGTACCGATTGCCCTTACGTTAATAATTTCCACAGTAAAAGATAATCCCTGGCGACATCGGAGTGTTTTCGGCAGCATCAAATTGCATTACTGGGAGCGCGACTCCAGCAGAATTCCGAAATAGAGTTTGTGCGATTTCAGCGTGGTCATTCTCGAACGCTCCATCCATTCGCGGACGGCGGAAATTCGGTGCGTTCGGCCGCCAGGCACCTCCACCAGCATCATTAGGTCAAACAAGGCTTCGACGGGATTGCCGTGCCCTTCGTCTGGGACCAGCACATCGAGGATCACAAGTTTGCCTCCGGGCCGCAACAGACGAGCGGCGCGCGCGACGATAGCCGATGCAGCCGTGGCGTCAAAATCGTGCAGAATGTGCGACAGGAACACGCAATCGAATGTTCTCCCTGCAAGGTTGCAGCCGTCTTTCAGGAAGTCGGCAGACAATAATTCCACCCTGTCCTGAATTCCCTTTCGCTCCAGGTGCCCCCTTGCAATGGCGATTATTTCTGGGAGATCGGCAAGCGTCACACGCGCATTGGGCAGCGCCCGCGCCAATTCGGCGGCGTAGCCTCCGCCCCCTCCGCCCAAGTCGAGAATCGTGGTGGCGCCGTCGAATGCTCCTGTGGCAATTACTCCTGGGGCGGCCAATTCGGCGAGATCATTTAATGCCAGCAGAAATTTTTCAACCGATGGGAAATCGTTTTTCAGACGATCGGCGAAAGATGGAAAAAGTGCATTGCCGGATGAGATGGCATCGGCGAGGCGGCTCCACGCTGTGTAGAACAAGTGCTCTTTCCAGACCAGCCGCTGCATTCCTCCCGCGCCGCCGCGAAGAAATGTTTTTGAGAAATCGTTGAGCGAGAATTTCTGGCCATCTCTTGAAATGTAATCGAGCGCGGCGAGCGCGGCCAGCAGACGGACCACAGTGTCCGCAGGCGCGGAAACTTGCTGCGCGACTTCCTTAGCGGTCGCGGGGCCTTTGGCCAGGGCCGCAAATGCGCCCAACTTCGCCGCGGCCATCAGCACTGCCGATCTTTGGTAAAGCGTCAGTTCCTGGTATGGATCCATGGTCATCCGCATCCACTCAATTCAACAGTTTGCGCAAGCGCAATGCAGTCCTGGTCATGGACAATAGCGATGGCCCGTCGCTGGCCGCTTTTTCGCCGCGCTGATCTTCGAGTACCGCAGCCGCAGCCAGCTTGCCGGGCATTCCGTGCACGCCTCCGCCGGGATGCGTGCCTGCACCGGAAAGATACAGCCCTGCAATCGGCGTTCTGTAGCGCGAAAATCCGGGGGCGGGCCGAAGGCTGAATAATTGATCGATGGTCATATCCAGATGATTGGGATTGCCCGCGAGATTGCCGAGCCTCTTTTCCCAATCCGACGGCCCAGTTATCTTTCTGCCAATAACCGTCGAAGTTATTCCCGGCGCAAACTGCTCGAGGGTTTCAAACACCGCGTCAGCCGCCTTCTCATTGGCGTCCGGCCAGGCGGAGCCCTCCGCAAAATCTGCGGGCACAAACGCCGACGCCCACAGCGTGGCCTTCCCCAGCGGGCATTGCGAAGGATCCGCAGCGGAAGGGACAACCACCATGAGCGGCAATGGCGCGGGAATGCGGCCGCCGGTCACAATTCTCATCGCCGAGAGATAAGAATCGCGAGAGTGCATCAGATATTTCAGCGAGCCCGCAAACGCGGGAATCTCACCGCGAAAAACGGGCGGACGGTCCAATGCTGCGTCCACTTTGATTTCGCCCACATTGAACAATCCGGAATGAGTGATGGCCATTGCTTTTCGCCACGGTTCGCTGAGAAGTTCCGGCGGCAAAAGCCCGGCCACGCGTTTCACATCGATGGTCGAAATAACATTGTCGGCATCAAACTTCTCGCCCGAATCGAGCTCAACTCCCGAGACTTTGCCGGAGCGCACCAATATTTCGCGCACCGGCGACCCGCACTTCACTTCGCCTCCACGAGCAGCGAGCGCCCATAAAAGTGCTTGAATCAATTCCCCAGTTCCGCCCGCGGGCCGAGCGCCCTGCCCTCCGTGCGACGATGGTAGCAGGCAGGCCAGCAGTCCGCTTCCGGGCGCCCAGGGCGGCATTTGCGGGTGGCTGGAAAACGCCGCGGCAGCCGCGCGCATCTCCGGCGAGCTTATCCATTCGTCAATAACCACAGAGGCAGGAGCAAGCACGGTTCGAAGCAAACCCTGCAAATCGTCCGCGTACTCGCCCAGCCTGTCGAGAATGTCAGAAATGCCGCCGAGCCCGGGAGTTTTCACATGTTGCAGGGATCCAACAGCCGACATGACCGTCGATGAAAACGCTGCGAATCGGGCCCATTCCTCGGCTTCTTTGGCGCCAAAATCGCGTCGAAATCCATCCAGCGTTGTGGAAAGGTCGCGATGAAAAAATGCAGTGCGGTCGCCCACGTGCGCGGCAAGAATGTGGTCGGTGTGAACCCAGCGAAGCCCATGATTTTCCAGGCCCAGATCTCGATCGACGCCGCTGTGCACGATGCCTTCCAGTTCTATCGCGCCAGTGTTAAATCGAAAGCCTGGAAAAATTTCCTCCGTGATCGTGCAGCCGCCCGGAACCGGGGCGCGCTCAATCACGGTGACGCTATGCCCGGCAGCGGCAAGATATGCAGCGCAGACCAGGCCATTATGTCCCGCGCCAATGATTAGCGTGCGAGGCATGAAAATTCCGTTAACTTGCCAGCTCTTGCCAGAACCCGCGCTTCTTCGCGCACCTTCGCCACGATGGAGCGAGGATCGAAGGACAGGAACGCGCCATCTCCCAACAGTCTGCGGCCATCGACCCAAACGTCTGCGATCGATTCCGGACCAGCCCCGTACACAATCTGCTGATACGCATCGTGCACAACTGCCGCGCCGAACGAATTGCCGTCGAAGCGCACAATGTCGGCCCGCTTGCCGATTTCGAGCGACCCAATAATGTCAGCAAGCCCAAGAACTATGGCTCCGCCGATCGTGGCCATTCTCAGAAGCTTGCGTGCATCGGCCGCTTCGGGGTTCTGCGTATGAACTTTTTGCAGGAGAGCCCCGATCTTCATCACCTCGATCATATTCTGGCTGTCGTTGCTGGCCATTCCGTCCGTGCCGATCGCTAACGCGATTCCCTTTTGCGCGAGGGCGTTGAGCGAGCACACCCCGGAGGCGAGAATCATATTGGCGGTAGGATTGTAAATAATGGCCGCCTTCTTTTCAGCGATCAAGTGCATCTCAGCAGCGGAAAGCCAAACGCCATGGCCGGCTACGCAGTTGGCGCCAAGAATTCCAATGTCACTCGCGTGCTGCACGGTGCTTTTTCCCCACCGGAGCTGAGCAGCGGTCTTCTCTTCGCGCACTTCGGCCAGATGCGTATGGATTCCTTTGCCCATCGACCGGGCCAGCCCACTCGAAGCTTCCAGGAGCGCGTCGCTCTGCCCCAGGATTGTACCAATGCCCACGCGGAATCGAATGCGCGGGGAAGCCGCGCTGCGTTCGGCAAGAGCGTGGTGCTCTTCGACGATTCGAGCGACGGGCAGCGCCGCCGTATCGCCCCAGGCAACATCTTCGGCGCCGAAGGAAACAACACCGCGAAGTCCGAGTTCCTCGAGCCCATCGACCACGCCCAGGCTCGCAAAGTCGCTGGGATTGCAGTGGCAAAACATGTCGTTAAACGTGGTGACGCCGGAGCGAATTAATTCAGACCCGCGGAACAACGTGCCCACACGAGCCATCTCCCGCGTCAAATGCGGCATGATGGGCATGAGCAGGCGAGTTCCCCACACCCAAATGGAAAGGTTTTCCGCCATGCCCGGGATCAGCGCCTCGGACATATGCGTGTGCGCATTGACCAGGCCTGGGATTACTATTCCGTAATCATCGCCCACAACCTGCGCGCCTTGATATTTGCGGCTGAGCTCTGCATATGTGCCCACATCGGCAATCCGTTCGCCGGAAACAGCCACGGCCCCGCCGGAGATGTCGCCCAGCGGCCCCATGGTCAGGACATGGCCCGCCCGCACCAGCGTGATGGCCTCGCTCACAGCGTCTCCTTTGCATACCGTGTCCATGAAATGGCCCAATTTTCCACCCATCCCACAAGGAAAAATAAAATAATTCCCATGATAGTAAGGACTGTAACCGTGGCGAAAAGCCCGGCTGTTTCCCCGCGATTTTCAAAATGCAGCATCAGGTAGCCAAGCCCGTGCGTGGAGCCAACCCATTCTCCAACCACCGCGCCAACCACGCTGAGCGCCATGGCCACGCGCAATCCGGAAAAAATTCTGGGTAGCGCCGAGGGAAGCGCCGCCATGGACATCACTTTCCAAGGCCCCGCACCAAACGTGCGAAGCAGGCGGATCAATTCGGGATTCACGGCGCTCAACCCATCTACTGTATTCACCGCAACCGGAAAAAAACACATCAGCGCAACCGTGGCGGCTTTTGGCACGATGGTGAAGCCGAACCAAAGCACAAGAATCGGCGCGACGGCCGGGATGGGAACCATCTGCGTCGCAACCAGCCACGGATAGGCGGCTTCGCGAAACCAGCGCCAGACCTGCATCAGAATTCCCAGCGACAATCCGATAATCGCGCCGCTGAAAAATCCCAAGAGAAGCTCGGACAACGTTGCGGCGCCGTTGCTGACCATGATCCGCGAATTCTGCAGCAGATACTTTGCAACCGCGCTGGGCGGCGGCAACAGCAGCGGATCGATGCCTGCCGCACGAACATAAATCTCCCATGCGGCAATGATTCCCGCTCCCAACAGCAGCGGCGGCCAGATTCCAGATTTCATCCTTCTCTCCCCAAGCTCTCCAAGAGTCTCGCTTTGAGTCCGTTAAAATGGGACGAGGTTACGACCTCTCCGTAATTCCGGGGGCGAGGAATGTCCACTTCGAGCGAAAGAATGATCCGGCCGGGCCGCGGGCTCATCAGATGGACTGCGTCGGAAAGAAACAACGCTTCGTCGATGTCGTGCGTAACAAACACAATTGTACAGCGGTTCTCCTGCCAGTAATCGAGCAGCCAGGTTTGCATCGATGCGCGCGTAATCGCGTCCAGCTTTCCGAAAGGCTCGTCCAGCAAATTAATTCTTCTGCCGCACAGAAAGGTGCGAAGCATGGCCACTCTCTGGCGCATCCCTCCGGAGAGCTGGCCCGGATACGAGAGCTCGAATCCGGCAAGTCCGAAGCGATCCATGTGCTCGCGTGCACGGCGGCGCGCTGCTTCACGATCGAAGCC
>Ga0182024_10022916_pt1 | contig 11223 bp, 9 predicted proteins | sample P32metaG_FD_120480 | JGI IMG/M metagenome (GOLD analysis project Ga0182024, IMG submission 120480) | Permafrost microbial communities from Stordalen Mire, Sweden - P3-2 metaG (Illumina Assembly) | ecosystem: Environmental > Terrestrial > Soil > Wetlands > Permafrost | place: Sweden: Stordalen... | reverse complement strand
TAAACAAGCTGCCGTGGGCAAAACTTACTCAACATCGCATACTTTCAGTGGTCCTATCTAAATTACCAATATGCAACTCCAGGTTGTTTATAGTACCTAACTTATACCACTGGCGCTAAGCAGCCCGTTGACATGAAAGCCTATTAATTGTTGGGCACTGTTAGGCTTGGTTTGAATAGCCGCTTTCACCGCCAGCGCCTATGGAGGTCACCACTGAACGGTTACTCCACGCGCCACGGCGAGCGCTCCGGCCAGTGGCGCAGTGCCTCAGTGGCCCAGGCCGTCGTTTTATCTGTGTGACACGACGTGCACGGATTGGGAATTGTGTATTTGTCCGTCATGTTAGGCGTGACGAACGCAAACGTGTGAGCGCGTACCTTGACGTCTAGCAGCGTCGTTTCAATATTGGGCATGTGACACGACACGCATTGGCTGCCGGGCGTACCTTCCTTGTGATGCGTGTGCTCTTCCAGAGTAGCCGTCCGCGGACCATTTGGCCTACCCGGGCCATGGCACGTGAGGCAGAGCTGGCTTACGGGCACGCGCAATTGGGCATTGTTAGCGGTGCCGTGAACGTCGTGACAACTGAAACACGTCACGCCGCGCCGGTACATCACGCTTTGCACGAAGTCATTTCCCTGCATACGATTTTTGTGCGCCGTGCCATCGGCAAAGTGCGTGAACGTGGTCTCGCCGAGTGTGTGTTCTTCAAGCGTCCAGAAATCCTGCAAATTCAGCCCGGCGTGGAATCCCACCGGCCAATCGTAATATCTGCCCTCGATGGGGTTCTCGAGCGGGCGCCCTTGCGAGTGACACTGGATACACGTGTCATTGGCATGGACGTAGTCCATCCGTGCCGGGTTCAGGATGTTGTCGCGTGTAGGATGGGACACGTGCTCACTGCCCGCTCCGTGGCAGCGTTCGCAACCCACATTCCACTCCGTGACACTGTGGTCGCGGATGTTGTAGTTCACGGAATGACAACCGTCGCAGGTCGGCCCAGTGGGCCGCTTCATGTTGTCAGGAGGGTACAGTGTCGCCCACCAGTCTGTTCCGTTGGCTACGAAATACGGACGCCAAACATGGCTGGTGATGTCCCATTGCACCGGTTCGGGGAAGTAATCGTTTCCAATCTTCGTGAAGTAGCGCTGCTTCCAAATACTGCCGTACACCAGCGCGATGTCATCCTTGGTGAACTTGACCAGCGGATCAGCCTTTGCGAGATCCGGCAGAATCGCTTCGGGATGCTCGCGCGGGTCCCGGACGACATTGGCCATGGGCGTTTTCTTCCAACGCTCGTAAATCTGCGCGTGACAATTCATGCAGGACTGCGAGCCCACATAGCTACGCTGCTTGGGCGCGTTCTGCGGAAGCGCGCGGGCGGTTACCGCGTCCTGTGCGAGTACACACGTGGCCAATAACCCGAAAACCGGCAGCAGCCAGAACAGCTTCACAGTTATTTTCATCCTGAATCAGACCCGACGCACAATGCATCTGCAGCAGGCAGCGTGAAACAGATACTCCGAATAATATCTGAAAAAGCGCGATGTTGGGTAGGCCCAGGTCACCCAGGCGGAATGACAGCGAATTCGATTGAGTGAACAACATGAAGCAGTTCTAAATTCAGAAAATTTTCAGGTGTACGTTCGAGGCGGATTTTCAGCCAATTGTTAGGGATCTCAACATAGGATCGAGCGGCGATGACAGGGGATAGCCGGGGGCGCCGACCGAGATGGCACGGTTACTCGGAACTATTAGCTGCTGATTTGGGCGGCGGTTGGGATGCTCTTTTTTCCGGTTTGGCGCAACATATTCGGACGGGAGGTGCAGGTCCGGACATGTTGCGACCACCGGATCTTTCTAGAAAATCAGCTTCATGCCGAACTGTATTGCGCGGGCGCCCCCGGTGCGGAACAACGGGTTCTGCCCCGCGCTGTCAGGCGTTTGGCACCCACAGCCCAAACTCCCATTACCGGTAAGACCGCCGCCGCCCGGATTCGCGAGAATCGTTTCATTCAGAATGTTGAAGAATTCGGCACGGAACTGAGCGGTAAGCCGTTCTTTTACCGTTCAGTTCTTGAACAAGGAAAAATCCCAATCGCGGAAGCCATCGTCGCGGAAAATATCCCGACCGGCTGTTCCAAACGTGCCGGTGGGGGGAGCGATTAACACCGAACTGCCCTTGGCAAAACAACCGAACTTCGCCAAATTGCCGCCCGGGGCCGCAGTTCCGATTGCCGTGGCCTCTTGCAAACACATGGCTGGCATATTGGCGCTGCCGCCGGCAAAGAACGGAATCGGGAATTTATCCGCTTTGAAGTCGCTGGGATTGCCGAAGAAGTCCCAACGGTCCGACTTCTTGTCTCCGGTTTTGCTGATGTCACGGGTGTCCACCGGATTATACGGCAACCCGCTCTGGAGCAAGACAGCAGAATTAACGCTCCATCCCTCGAGAAGTTGCCCGAACCCTTTTCTTCCGGGAAGGGCATAGCTCAGCGTGAAAGAGAAGTGGTTCCGCTGGAGTAGTTGCCAAAGAAGGGCACCATAAAGAGCGTCTCAAAGCCAAACTTAAAGCCATGCTTACCGCGCAAAAAGGAAACGTGATCCACAAGATCGTAATCTTTGGACGGACCATAGGCCTTCGGCAAATTTGGATCGCCGCCTAATTGCGAGAAGCCATTGACCGTAACCGTTGGGAAACCACCCAAGACCGGATTCGTCACGCCTGTGTTGAGGCCGTAAGTGCTCAGAGGCGTTGCGATGTCGTTTACGTGATCAAAGCGATGATGGAAATTCCAGCCGAACCGCAGGTCGTTGACCCAGGTCGAATTTGGGGTCCAAGTCCAGCTCGTGGTGACGAATTGGACGCGAAGTCCCGCGTTGTCCTCAAAACCGGGTTGCGTAATCCCCGGGTTGGTTTCGCTCTCTGCGATCGATGTACCGTTACCGAGAAAATACGATCCAGCCAAAGTATGATGATCGCTCAAGTGGTAATCGATCTTCCCTACGATGTTGTAAATACTGACTATGTTGGGGAAACCATAGGCTTGGCTATCGGTGTTGGAGGTGTTCGGCCCGAAAAGCGGCAGTAGCCTTAGGCTGAGCGCGTTGAGCGGGATTAAGTGAGCTGCCAAGCCCGCTTCGGCGGCAGGAATGCTCTGAGACGGATCGCCAGTGTTTGCCGAAGTTGGCGCAAAAACTGTATAGTTAGCCGCTACGTCATAGGTTTGCCGCTTGAATCCGACGAAATAGAACAGTTTGTCCTTTACGATGGGTCCGCCCACCGTGCCGCCCCACTGTTCGAGTTGCGCAGGCGGTTTGACTGACGGCGCAAAGGAATACTCATGCGAATCAAAGGCGTCCGAGCGCCCGAACGCGAAGGCCGTGCCGTGAACAGCGTTCGTGCCCGACTTGAGGACAACGTTTATGACTGCGCCGGCCTGCTTGCCGAATTCCGCCGGTGAATTGGTCTGGACGTTGACCTCCTGAATGGCGTCAATGGGCACAAACGTGGCAGCATCCCCGGTGGGGAGCGTCGAATTGATGATGCTCTGCCCGGTGAAAGGCTCATCGTTGTCCAAGCCCTCGACATAGTAAGTGTTGTCTTCCGGCCGAAGTCCGTTGGTCGACGTCGTGAGCGTCCCGCCGCCCGGCTTGGTCGTTACGCCCGGACGGAGTTGCAGCAAATTCTGGTAGTTGCGGCCAAGTGAGTAGTAAGCCACGCAAGCGTCTCCGATAGCAGGCACGGCCGAAACTGCATGATTACAGAGCAAGCTCAGAACTTGCCGAGGACAATTATTCTCACGCCGTGCTTGGCGCGGCTACCGTTTGACGCGGCGGGGAAATATCTCGAATCGCCACACTAGGTCACGAAAGCAAGCGTGACGTGTTCGGGAGGCGCAACGAGTTTTGCCGGCCGGATCAATTACACCACCGATCAATTACACCTGAGTTCCTTGACCTTGATCACCTGCCACAGCAGGTCCTCCCTCGCACGCTCCGGTCGATATGTCGCATCTTCGATGGTCATGTATCCCGATTCGAGACGAATCTTTATCGTTTCACCCGACGGTGCAGTGACCTGGAAACAACCGTTTTCGTCGTTTAGCGCCTGGACAGGATCAGAAACCAGTACCAGTTCATTTAAGTTGAACATTGGAGCTTACCTCCACGTTCAGTGAAGTGGGCCAACCCTCAAGCAGATTTCTCGAGCCAGTGATTGACCCGCTCACCGACGTTTTTCGATAGATTAAAAATTGCCGACAGAGGGATTACCGACGCCATCTTGTATTTGCCAATGGAAGCCAGTCCAGCAGAGGCCATGCAGCCACACTCAGTGCAAACGGGATCGCCGCCGAACTGGCAGGGCACAATACGTGTTGCGAGATCCGCAGAAACGCAGGTGGTCGTTTGCGCAAAAATGCACTCCTCGGGAGAAGTTGGAGGGTGCAGATAGCCTTCCAGAACTCCGTTGCGCATGTCTATCTTCGGAAGAAAGGCGCGCAAACGCCAAAGTTCGTTTACTGCCTGGATCCGGTTTTCAGGTGTGAGGCGCTCCTCGGTTTGCTGTGCCCGCTGCGGAGTGAACAGGCTGAACCAGATATTGCGGACTTCGTCGCGGCCGGACCAAAAGTGCGCGAACTCACTCAGATATTCTGGCCGCTGAACCTGCTGCTTGGTAATCGTGCAATGTACGGTGATGTGATGACCGGCGATGTTCTTGAGGATACGATCGTAGGTAGCCGGTGCACGTCGCTTGTCATGTTCCGGCGCCAACCCGTCGATCGAAACCAGGATATGCACGTTGGAAAGATCTCTCCAGGCCAGAGGGATAGCCCGCACCGCACTGGTGACGAGTTGAACTTCTATTCCCAAATCTCTGAGCTTGGGGAGCAGAACATCGAGCTCGCGAAATCGCACTAACGGCTCGCCCCCAACCACTGAGATGTGCAGCGGCCGCAGGCGGCGCACCAGCGCCATCACGCCCGAGATCAAATCCGGACCTTGCAAATCGGATAGTTGACGCAGCGAGCCTGCCGTTTGCAAATGCGCCGGTTCATAGGCGTAACAGCCGGGACACCGCAGCGGACATTCTCGTGTGATTTCGAGCGACAGGAATGGGCGGCGTCCGCGTAGGATGCCTCCCCAAGCGGGGAAAATATCCATCAATTTCATAAGCCACCTTAGGATTTTCTGGACGGGATGTCAGCCGATGGACGCCACCGGCAGCTGAGTCATCGAAACAATGCGAACGGTGAACTGGCTACGTTCGTCGTATGGCGAGGAAACGGAGCAGGTCTTGCCCCGTCATTGCGAAGGCCACAAACAGAGGACGCTCCTGAGAACCAAGAAAGCGATATCGCAAATTTCGCGATCCAAGATCTAGTGCTGCAAAATTCTGCAATGCGAACGGATGTACACCGCCGCTTCCCGTTTCGATCGTGCCGTCCGCGTTTGCACGCCGCCATTCAGGCGAGGGTAACGGCTCGGTAAGTCCGACTACCTGCCCATCATTAGAGGTATCGTCGGCGAGTCTCGACATTTCGGGGATTTCGCGTCCAGCGACGGTCAAAAGAAGGAAAGCAAGGAAACAGAGGTACAAAATATAAGGGATACGGACCACGGACTACCCACCGTCACTACCATAGCATCGCGTCGGTCGATTTTCACCTCCTTTTCCACTTCGTCTCGAGCCTGTTGAAAGGAAAATACTTCTTTCGATAGCAACAGACGGTCCGCTCAGGGTTGATCGCTGGGGAACAGAGCGTCACGACTGCTTGTTGAATACTCAGGCTGCCGCCGTTCGTCTTTTTCCTGCTGCGAGTTTTCGCCGGCCGTTGCGAAGTGGAGGATAGAAGCTGCGTTAACGAATCCGCAGTGCTGTCATGTGCTTCGCGTAGCGCTTCCAAAAAAACCGCGTAGAAACGAGATTTATTACGTGCTTCTCTCTATCTTTGAAGATGGCCGACTCATGCCGTCAGCCGCGCTCGCAGCCACTCCATCACCATGTGTCCGGAACCAGCATTGTCCCGGCTGCCGCGTCGCATATGCGCACCGTCCGCGATCAGACGCGCCATCTTTGGTTCACCAGTTTAAAGAAGCAGGAGAATTTCCTGTGGGCTAATCCAGGGGTCCTTCTCGCCATTCACCGCGAGCATCGGTGCGCACGGCTTATCGAGCCATCCCTGCGCTTTGAGCGACATCGCTGGCGCGCTCTTGACGAGATTATCGTAATCCTTGACGTGATTTGAATAGATCATGGACTCCAGCAGCGGCCAGAAATAGGTTTTTTCGCCCTGCAATCCTCGTAACCAAGGTTCCTGCCACGTATAGTGTATCGGGCCGCCCCACTCGACAGAGGCCCGAATACGCCTGCGCTCGACATACGCCATCTTCGCGCCCCAGTAACCCGCATAGCTGCGCCCCACAAACCCGAGCCGCTGCGCGTCCAGATCTGGGCGCATCAACAGATAGTCGATCGTGGCCGAATAGAGCCGTTCTGCGTCGGGTGTGTTCCACACGGGACATTCTCCGGCGCCCGGCATATCCATTGAGAACGCTGCGAGACCGACACCTAGCATATCGTTGGTGCTGCGATCTTCCTTGTAGACGTCCACGCCACCGGTAGCGATGACCACTGGCGGCCGGGTCACTCCCTTGGGCTTGCGGTATCCGATGATTGCCTTGCCTTCGAAGGGAATCGTCACGCGCTCCATAGGCGGATCCTGAGAGCGTGCCGCCTTCAAATAATTTTCGATGCACTTGCGATATGCGGCTTGCTTGGCAGGATGATTTATGACCGGGAATTTAGCGATACTGTAGTAGATAAATGCCTTTTCATAGGACTTGTTTGCTTCCTCAATTTTGCCGCGGGACTCGAGTTCTGCCGCCTGGCGCTCGAATGGTACTGCGAGCTTACTCCATTCAGCCACCCAAGGCTCCGCGTCGAGGCTCGTGAGCCGGCCGAAAATCGCGGCAGTCTCGTTCGGGTCGGCGCCGCGCGCGAGGAGTTCCTGGAGTCGCATTTTTGCGCCAGCAGCGTAGCTGGGGTCCGTGAAGGGATTGACGGTGTCCGCACTCGATGCGCTGCTCGTTTGCTGAGAATCTGGCTCCAGCGCATGCACTCGGGTGTCGCCGGAAGCGCCTGCGAGCAGAATCCCCGCTCCTGCAGCCCCGAACTCGAGAAGTTCTCTGCGGGTTGGCCGAGTCAATTTGCGCATTGTCCGCCCCCAATATTCCAGTCGTATCGTTCCACGTGAAAACCGTTGAACTCGCGCAATGGGCCTATTGCCGCAAAACCGCCGCAAAGAAGAGCAAAGCGCCAAATTATAGAATTAATCGGGTCGTTCCAAAGTGACCTCTTTCGCGTCTTTGTCGTCGCGCAGAACATACCCCAATCCAAAATGCACAATGCGGCGCTTGGCCACTACGCCGTGCATGCGAAATTCCTTGAACGGGAGCCCGCGGATGACGCTGATCGCCTGATCTTCCTCGTCCACCGTTAGGAAATTAGGTTGTTAGTAAGAAGCCGTCTGGATACCGGGTAATCTCGAACAGAGTGTTTTGGATCACTTTCATATCTGAACGCAATGGCGATGCCTCCGGTTCGCGGCATTGCATTTGGCGCAGGCCAAGCCCGGTCTGCACCTCCACGCCGGCTGACGTTTCGGCGCATTCAATATTTACAATTCCCGATAACTGCACTATTCTCACCGCCAAGTTCGCAGAAGCGTGAACCCAGCACGCGGAGAGCTGAAAACAAATTTCGGTTGTTCTCGTTGCCCAGCTACCTAGGAACAGAGGAACATCGTGCGACCTAAGTGGACACTTCTCTTGTCGACGCTTGTCTTTGCTCTCTGCATCACACCCGCAGTGGTCAGTTATGAGCCCTATTCCTTTACATTTGATGATTCGGACTACTTGGCAAGGTCTATAGCGGTCAGCCAAGCATTTTGGTCGGGAAACAAGCACGGACTGCGCGTCGCTATGGTAAACGATCGACCTCCGGTCATGACGTTATTGGGCATACCATGGGGACCGTTGACGTCCTGGGACGCTGCTGGGAAGTGCTTCATCACACTGGCCGTACTCATTGCATTTTTTATCGCTGCTTGTCTGTTCCTCCTGCTACGTGTCGGCTTGCGTCCACTCTATCTTGTATTCGCCAGCGTGTGTATATTCGCGGCGATTGGCCCGGAGGCAGCACGTCCACATCGCGTTTCATCGCCAACCAGTCGCCGCACCCCAAACCGCTCGCGATCCTCCAACCGGCTATACCGATTGAGCAACTATGTCTCGGCTGCCGCTGGCCGAGTAGTGACGATTTGCGGAGAATGAATATTAGGCAGCCACATGCAGCCGCTGCGTCATGATCCCGGCAGGGAACACTGTTGTCTGAAAACGGCGTGCAGGTCCAAATTCTGCAAGACGCGCAAGTTTAGAGGTGAGCAATGGAAACCACGGTCCCAGTCATGACTATGATTATCGCAGCCTTTGCGGTGGGATTTCTGGCGGGCCGCTGGGATGACCGAAGGTGTGTGGATTGTGGCCACTTGCAGTCGCAGCACTCTGACGAACAGTCGTGTAGCGAATGCGCCTGCACGGGTCGCGGGATTCAGGCCAGCAAGCCCGCTGTTCGGATTACATTCGTGAGCAGACCTGCAGAATGGCGGAAGGTGCGACAATACAGGGCAACAACATGGACTGTATCGGCGCGCATGATGTCACCTGCGACGACGATGGCCCTCAGGCGCCGCCGCAATTAGCTTGGCAAACATCAATAGGAAACGGGCGCGAATTTAGAAATCGTATCTTTGCTAGCCCGCGTGCCCGTCAAAACCGGCGCGTCGAAGCCCTTCAGCAACGTACGGGCAGCATTGCATCGACTTCCAGAGAAGACCCGTACGGTAATTCTCTATCATCAGAACGACGGGGCCTTGGTTTAAACCGTAATGATAAGGACCTACCCGCCGTTTGGGTTCTCCTTTACTGGATAAGTGGGATTAAATGAGGCTTCAAATCCGTACGGATTATCCTCGCGTAGCTGTATGCCGTCGAAGTGCCGGATGGTGGGCAGAACAATTTCCGGAGTCAGCCCGCTTTTAAATCCATTTCTTCCGCAGCAGCCACACTTTGATCATTTGCGTAAGGCCCATGTAGGCGAGCAATGTCAGCGCCAGAATTGGCCAGTACATCGAAGGTAGTTTCGTGAAGCCCAGCGATGAGGCCAATGGGGAATATGGCAGCCAAATCCCGAACGCCATGATGCATAACGTCGTAAGCGTCAGCGGGAGGCTGGCCCGGCTTTGAATGAACGGGATTTTATTTGTGCGGATGACGTGGATGATGAGGGTCTGCGTCATCAGTGACTCGACGAACCAGCCCGTCTGAAACACGGACGCGCGCGACGGATCCCAACAGTTGAAGACCCAGAGCATGACGAAGAAAGTCGTATAGTCGAAAATCGAACTAATGGGACCAATGAACAGGATGAACCGCTTGATCTCTCCGATATTCCAGGGTCTCGGCCGTGCCACTTGCTCCTCATCCACAGCATCCGTCGGGATAGGCACCTGCGAGAAGTCATAAAGTAGATTATTCGTCAGCACCTGGATGGGCGCCATCGGCAGGAAGGGAACGAAGGCGCTCGCCCCCAGCACGCTGAACATGTTCCCGAAGTTGGAGCTCGCCCCCATCCGGATGTACTTGAGAATGTTCGCGAATACTTTTCGACCCTCGGTCACGCCGCCTTCGAGCACCATCAGATCCTTCTCGAGCAGGATCAGATCTGCGGATTCCTTCGCAATATCGGTCGCCGTGTCTACCGAAATGCCCACGTCGGCGGCGCGCAATGCGGGTGCATCGTTGATCCCATCTCCCATGAACCCGACAACGTGCCCCTTACTCCTGAGCGCACGGATGACCCGCTCCTTGTGGGCGGGGGACAGCCGCGCGAACAGCGTCGTCTTCTCCGCCGCCTCAGCCAATTCGGTGTCGGACATTTTCTCTACTTCTCCGCCGAGAAGCATCGGGTCGGCCAGCAGGCCCACGTCTTTGCACACCTTGCGGCTGATGAGTTGGTTATCGCCCGTCAGGATTTTTACTGTCACGCCGTGTTTGTGAAGCGCTTCGAGTGCTCGTCCGGCGGTGTCCTTAGGCGGATCGAGGAACGCCACATACCCTCTGAGCACCAGTTCACGCTCGTCTTCTTTGGCACAAATTCGCTTGCCCGGAATCTCCTTGCTGGCCACGGCCAGCACGCGAAAGCCATCGTTGCTGAGGCTCTCGTACTGTTCTTTCAGCCCCACCATCCGTTGAGGATCCATCGGCAACAACTTGCCGTCCAGTTCAGACTGCGAGGAGTGGAGAAAAACCTCCTCCGGCGCGCCTTTCGTGAGGAGGATGGCTTTGCCTGCGGGGTCCTCCACCAAGACCGACATCATGCGCCGCGTGAAATCGAACGGGATCTCATCCAACTTTTTGTACTTCTCGATAGCCGCCATCGCCTTGAAGTCCGGGCTATCCAGAATCGCGCGATCGAGCAGGTTCTTCAGTCCTGTCTGGAAGTGACTGATCAAGTATCCGTATAGGAGTACTTCCTCGGATTCTCGGCCCGCGACATCGCAATGGCGCATCAGGACCACACGGTCCTCGGTAAGCGTACCCGTCTTGTCGGTACACAACACGTCCATGCCCCCGAAGTTCTGAATCGAGTTGAGTCGCTTGACGATCACCTTCCTGCGACTCATGGCCAGCGCGCCCTTCGATAGGCACACGGATACGACCATGGGCAGCATCTCGGGCGTCAGGCCCACTGCCACCGCCATCGCGAAAAAAAACGCCCCTCTCCAATCGTGCTTCGTGAATCCGTTGATCAGGAAAACGAGAGGCACCATGACGGCCATGAGCTCGATCATGAGCCATGTAAAACGGTTCAGGCCCAGATCGAAGCTCGTTGGCAGCCTCTCCCCGGTGATCGATTTCGCCATGCTGCCGAAATAAGTCTGACTGCCCGTCGTGATCACGACCGCCGTTGCAGTACCACTCTCTACGCTCGTTCCCATGAAGCACGTATTTGTAAGTTCAATGGGTGAGGTCACCGCCTTGGTTTCCGGATCGTGGAACTTCTCGACCGGCAGCGACTCGCCCGTGAGGCTCCCCTGGCTCACGAACAGGTCCTTCGAAGACAGCACCCGCACGTCACCCGGAATCATGTCGCCCGCG
>Ga0182024_10022915_pt1 | contig 11223 bp, 5 predicted proteins | sample P32metaG_FD_120480 | JGI IMG/M metagenome (GOLD analysis project Ga0182024, IMG submission 120480) | Permafrost microbial communities from Stordalen Mire, Sweden - P3-2 metaG (Illumina Assembly) | ecosystem: Environmental > Terrestrial > Soil > Wetlands > Permafrost | place: Sweden: Stordalen... | reverse complement strand
GTTTTCATGAGTGTATATGTGCCATAATACACATATACTTGTCAAGAGAAAAATAATGAGAAAAAGCCTACGAACGCCTGCTTTGACGTGCTATTTTGCGTTTCGCGACAGAAACTAGCTAGCTCCTTGGACTCCCAAGGAATAATCATTGAGACGCAATCTTTCGCCGTAATATTACGCCCGACGGGTGGCGTCGCGCTTAGCCCTGCTTCGAGAAGAAACTGGAACCGGGCCGGTGCGAGACACATCTTAGCTGCAAGTGGCAGGAATGTACCTGTTTGCGGGGGGCTTCCGTGGGACACCTCTTGTGTTCCAACCGGGAACGGGGAATGCTCGACAAGGAGGGATCATGCGGTCACTGAGTAAGATCGTGAGCTCTCTGAGTTCGTTGGTTTTGCTCGCCGAACGGCTCTTGAACCCTCAATCCCCTGGCTGTAGAGTTGGCCTAGCTTCGGCAACCATTCCAACACAGACTGCTCGTCGCACTGTTCCAGTTCACCCCCACTTCATCGAATTCGCCAGTTTTCGTCGTCTCTTATCGGCAACACCCGGCAGTCTTTACACCACGAAGGAGTGTGCAGTCGGATAGAAGGGGCTACTGTTCGTGCGTGAAACAAACACGGGAAGACGGTTTCTGGGCTGTCATCACGCATGCTTGAGAGGGAAGTTTTTTTCTCTTGCTGACCGTGGTCGTGCTTGGACTTGTGGGTGAAATACTGTTTTGGATTTATGGAATGGTGACGAAATAACTTTTAAGATTTCCAGCACGCTCCCGCCAATCCACACATTGTAGAAGCGGCACGCTTCCCTTACTGCCATCACAACTACTCCTGCTGCTTCTTGGGAAGGTCGGTTTGGGCACGGGTGGCGTCGGTATCCGCTCGCGGGATGCTCGACGCAATATCGGCCGTGTCCGCGAGGGCGCGGGCGGGGAGCGGGCGATATCCGCTGCGAGTTCGGATGTGGTATTTCTTCAGGCGCTCACCTACCAGCTTTATGGAAATGGCGCGCCATCCCTGGTTAGGGTTCAGCTGCGGATAATAGTTGAGGGCGTAGAGATGGGCGAGATCGTCCCGAATGGCGGCGAAAGCCTGCTGCTCGTCTTTCCAGCTCTTCGCGAAATAGGCTTCGCCACCCGTGGCGGAAGCCATGCGACCGAAAACGGCTGTCGAAATCGGCTCGAGCTTAGCGGCGCGGGTGCTGATCATGTAGACCGGAATGCCTTCGGACTGGGCGAGTTCGCCAACGTCCTCCGGGGGAACCAGGCTGTCATTGTCCGGACCGTTTGAGAAGACGACCACGACTTTCCGGCCCGTGTAATGGGCAGCATCTTTCAGCGTCAGCAGGAGAGCATTGTAGAGAGCAGCATCGTCGCCCGCGGTGGTGGCGCGCACGCCCCGGAGAACGGTGTTCCTATCAGGCGTCAGAGTTGCCGCGCGGAAAAGGTCGCGGCTGTAGGCGTAGAGGGCGATGCGGTCGGGACCATCGAGAGAGCGCACGAAATCGGCAATGGCGTCCTGCGCAAAGGCAAAACCGCGATACATGTAATTGCTTGTATCGAAAAGAACGAAGACGTTCGCCCCCACGAGTGGGTCGTTCGAGGCTGCCGAGGCGTCTTGAGAAGCATTTGATGAATTCGGGTCGACGGATTTGGGATTGCTGTCTCCCTGCGCGAAATCAAGAATTGCTTTCGGAGCCTGATTCCCTTCTCCGAAGGTGGCGATCTTCTGGCGGATGCCGTCTTCGGCAATCACGAAATCCGAGGGCTGGAGGCCGGTGACGTAATTGCCTTTGTTATCCGTCACCGCCACGTTCAACTGAACCATGTCGACGACCACGTGGAAGTTTGGTGGGTTACTATTTTGATCCTGGGCCGACATCCAAACCGCAGAACCAGCAAACAGCCCTACGAGCAGCAAAGCAACAAAGAAATATCGTCGTGCCATGGGTATCCTCTTGTCACAACCGTAGTAACCGCCCGCCATCTCCGCCATGGCGGAACGGCACAGAACTCTGAGCAACCAACAAAACAAAAACTAATCTCGAGGTACCGGGGGCGCTTCTGGTTTCGGCAGTGAAGCGTTTTCCCCTTTGCGGAACTCGTCGCCGGTTTCATGCATCGCGCGCAGAACGGCCGGCCAATCCTCGAAATCGGTTGCGAAAATCTTTTCGACCATGCGGTGCGTCAATTGAGGCACCAATGTGTTCAATGTCTCGGGCGGGAGTCCCATTTCATCGACGATACGCGCCCAGTAGAGGTTGTCGGAATCCCAGGTTTCGGCTAGAAAGCGGCTAGGGAAGCCCATGAACGCGGGAAACGGCTTGACGTTCAGAAGCTCGCGCGAGTAATTCTGCTCGAGGGCCGGGTGCGGGACTCCGAAATCCCGCGACAGACGTTCCAGGCTCACGTCGCCATTGCTGCTTGAAAGCCCACTCAACTCCTTGCCTGGAGTTCCTAGAGGCGCGGAGTTTTCCGGAAACCGGCGCCGGAATTCAGCCGCAAGAAAAAATGTCTCTGCCGGGGTGATTTGCGGGATGAGATCCTTCGCGTTCCCTGCTCGCAGAGCTTCGTTTACTCGAACGACCCTTTCAGAAAGCATGCGGTCTGAAAGAATACTCATCACAGTCTCGCGAAGCTTCGCGTCCTTTGCGGCGGTCGCCAGAATCTCTTCCCCGGCACGCTGATAGAGAGTGACGGCGTGAAGCTCATTCCGGGTAACGCCCCACCAACGAGGTAGGACCGCGCTGCTCACGAGTCCTGGGACGAGTTCGTCCCAGATGAGGGCCTGGACATTTTCGGGTACCGTGAAGTCCTGCTCCATTTGCGCGAGCACGTAGGGAAGATCGGCGAGAGAGCCGGTGAGGTGAGCGCCTCCGCTGGCCGCCCAGCCACGGCCAAATACACGAGGTACTTGCCAGGCTTGCTGCGCACCCGGCGTCATCTCCCCCGAGAAATCGTGTGAGCGCACGAGCAATGGATTGTGGTGCAGAGCTTGAGCGGAAGGTGGCTCGTAATAGGCGTAATTCAATCCCACCAGCGTATCTCTGAGCAGAGGAGCAAGCTGGCCTCGCGCCTCGCCGAGTTCAGCGGGACTGCCCGGGCCCTTGATTACCTTGGAGAGGTCCGTACGCATCTGGAGCGTGGCGTGGCTGGTGTTGTAGAGTCCGGCTGCCCATTCGCTTCGTTCCGTATTGGTGAAGAACGGGCGTGGCATCTCGAATTCGCGAAGTTCTTGCGCCTTTGCAAGCAGATTCTCCGGCGCGGGCTCACCTTGCGCCATTTGGTTCAAGCCATCGGCCAAAGTGAATAGAGTGTCGATGGACAGTAAGCGCTGGTCATCCATGACGGTGCGGATTCGCGCGGCAATTTCCTGCTTGACCTGCTGCCCGTCAGGGCCCGACTGGCTCGGCCCGGCCAGCAAGGCGATAATTTCATCCTGATAAAGGTTTGTTTTGCCGGTGGCGGCGCGCAGCATTTCTTCGAGTGACGCACGGCCCCCGTCAAAAAGCTGAACCGAAGTTTTTACAGCGGCGAACGGTTCAATCGACCGCGTCCACGAGTCATTCAGCTTGGAGCTAGGAATTTCCCCTTGCCGGGCCAGAATTTGCCAGATTCCGACGTTGGCCTGGAAAATCCCCATGGCGTTCGAGCGCACGTTATGGTCGGAGATTTTATCGACCGCCTCCGTAACCGCCGCAAAGCGCGCCAGGGACGCATTGGTCAATCCAGGAAACTCAGAGAGCATCGGGTACTGCTGACTATACTTTGCGAATTTGTCGGCAAGCAGCCGCACGGTTGCGGGAGTCAATCGCAGCTCCCCGGAGCGCTCGCGGTCAATTTCGCTGATCGTCAAAAAAATGGGCAGCGCGTTGTTTGGGGAGTTCACACGCGACAGCGCGATCATTCCTTCGATCACCTGCTCCGGGTTGGTCCAATGGACGGCGTTCTTTGACCACTCCTTGGCGATCTTTGAGTCGTCCCTGCGATGCGCATCCATGATTTCTTTCCACACTTGCACGTTGCCAGGAATGCGCGGCTGACCGTTGGGCTCCAATCGAACGCGCGTGGCCAACAGCAGCAGTCCCGGATCAGGACGGAAGACGGGGCGCGAAGGGCTCGGGGACAAATCCTTGCCTCGCAGAGCCTCGTAGAAATGAGACAGGCGATGGGGGTCGGCAAAATAGGCCTGCTGCGTTCTACTTACACGGGAAAGCACATCAAAGTAGACAGCCGCCCAGCCTTCGTCTTTCGCCAATAGCTTGGTCACAAAATCGGAGGGAGATTCCGGGCTCGCGCCCACCAGATCTTTCCAGGCTCCTTCCGACGGCGGACCTCCGGGAACGACAACTCGGCCACCGCGAACGGAAATCTCACTACCATAAAAGTCCAGGACTGCGGCAAAGGGCACCAGTTTTCGAATGCCGGGGTTTTGGCGGAGCGTATCTACCGTTTCGGGGTCAATCCTGGACATGGCCCAGTAAATCCGCGCCTGCGCGGAATCCCTCAGCAGAGAGTCGACAGGCTCATTGCGATTCTTCTCACCATTTTTGGAATCGCTTTTCCCATCGAGTCCCCAGTCGTCCTGCGCAAAGATAGCCGGCACTTGGGAGGATGGATAGGCATAGCTGAAGGGCTTGCCTGTGCGGAGCGTTTCTTCAAGTTCAGCCAGAGGAAACCCAGAGTCAATGGTTAGGAACGCTCTGTCTGGATCGGAGGTCTCGACCGATGTTTTAGGACCGCAGGTCTCCCGCATGCGGTATCCGAGAATGGCGAGCAGCGGTTTCGCCTCGTTGCAATTCGTTACTCGAATCACGCCCTCGGGACCGGCCATGACGACAAGCTCCCGTGCCTGGTTGAGATAGCGCCGTAGCAGAACGAGGAACTCCGTTGGCTTCCCGTCCTGATAGCCCTGCACCGATATGTTGCGCGCAAGCAGAGGCAATACTTCGTCGGGCGCAACTTTCTGACTGATCGCCGCCATACGAAGGAAGGAGCGTAGAGGGCCCGGTATGGTGGCGGTCGCAGACGAGGAACCGGAACCCGCGACGGAAGCTTGTGGGGAGCTCGATGCCGTACCAACCAGACAATACTGTAGAGCAGTGAAAAATCCGAGAAGATAAATGAGGCGTTTCATCGTTGCCGCTCCCTCTGGGCCTGAGGAAGAGTGAACTAAACGTTTTGTCGGTTCCACGATGGCAAGCAGACCATGTGGCCCCGCGCTATTGGTTGCGAGACGGGTGTTTATGCTTCAAATGTTATGTATATGAATATGAAATGATACCGATGTTATCGGACGCCCCTTTTCCCGAAACCTCTGCCCGCCAACATAAATCATCCATACGCTAAAGCAAAGGTATTTTCCAGCCCAAAAGAATCCATGCTCTCGTAGCCGGGAGGTCGGAGCAACTGTGCCGGAAGAGACGCGATGGGCTGGTTCCAAAGGCGCTATTTCGCCGACGCGGCCCCGGGCTGCTTCGCGAAAATTTCGCTCACACGTTCGAGAGTATCGATATCAGCGGGCGTTTTGTCTGTTCTCATTCGCACAATCCGCGGGAAACGAAGCGCATACCCGCTTTCGTGCCGCGTCGACTGCTGAATATTATTGAATGCAACCTCGATCACGAGTGTCGGCTCTACCCTGCGTCGCGAGCCGTAGTCTTCCACGGTATGTTCTAGAAAATAATCGGTATATTCCCGTATCTCGGCATCCGTCAGCCCTGAATATGCTTTCCCGATATTCAGGAGGCGGTCCTCGTGGCGGACGGCGAACGTATAGTCGGACAGCCAGCCCCGGCGCTTGCCGTGGCCGAATTCGACGGCGGTGACCACCACATCAAGAGTCGCCAACGGGCGTTTCAGCTTGAACCAATAGCGGCCTCTTTGTCCGGGCGTATAGGGCGCAGATGGATCTTTGACCATGAGGCCCTCGTGGCCATGGCTCAGGGCTGCTGCGAAGGCTTCTTCGAGGTCCTCCACGCTGCCGCAGCGTTGCGCCCCGCCGAGTTGAATCTCGGGAAACAGCCGGCCATTCAGGAGCCGATCCAGGCGTTTTCGGCGCTCGGCTAGCGGACGATCCAGCAGCAATTCTCCATCGTGATATAGCAGGTCGAAGGCGATGAATCTCGCCGGTATCTCCTGCAGGAGCCACATATTCGTTTGCTTTCGGCCGAGGCGCTTCTGTAGCTCGGTAAAGGGCAAAGGACGGTTATCCCGCCAGGCAACAATTTCGCCGTCCAAGATGAGCTCGCCGGGAAGGGCAGAGAACCCGCTGTAGAGTTCGGGAAATTCTCCGATCTGATCGAGCGTTCGCGAGAACAGCTTTACGATCCGACCGCTCTTGTGTACTTGCGCGCGGATACCGTCGTACTTGTGTTCGACGAACGCGCCAGAGGGAAAGTATTCGAGCGCTTCTGCGGGGGTATCGGCAGGAGATGCGAGCATGAAGCCAACGGGACGAAACAGGCGCAACTGGGCGGCGGGTAGCTCGTTGGCAGCGGCAAGCTTTACGGTGTCCGCGATATCTGCGATGAACATATTGGCGCGGCGCACATCCTCGATGGGCCGGTCGTAGGCCTGCGCGATCGCTTCTTCGACGAGCCTTTCCTTCAGGCCGATACGCAGATCGCCGGTAATGATTTTGATGATGTACTTTGTTTCGATGGGAGCGGCTCGGCGGAGGAGAGCTTCAAGCGCTATGAGCTTCTGGCCGTTGCTGCGGCAGAAGCGTGAGGTTTGCAAACGCCTCGGCGACGTCTCGGAGGAACAACTCGGCTGTTGCGCGATGGACTTGGAGTATTTCCTTGGCCATGTCTCCTAAATCGCCGTGTTTGAGATATACGGCGTGGGCATGTGCTTCGGCGGGACTTGTGATTCGCTCCACGGCTTGCCAGAGGAGACCGCTTGCGACGGAAAGAACCCGCTCCTCCCAGCGAGGAAATGCTCTGCCGGTGAAAAAGATTGCGGCTAAAGAGGCTTCCTCTGTTAAAAGCGAACAAAGGTATTCGGCTACGAGGCACACTTTTTCTGTTTTTTTGGTTGTGGCGGCGACGGCTTCGGATACTTCCGCGAAGCGACGCATGCTGGCGGCGCTGCCCGGGTCAGGAACTTGGCGCTCCGGATGGGGCATGGCTCAGCGGGCGGCGGTCATCAGGAGCACGCTTTCCTCCGGCTCGACGGCGACGCCATCGCGGAAAGCTATTCGCTTGCCGGAATTTGCCGAGACGCGTCCGCCGGGAACGATGATACCCACGAGGTTGAGAGGATCGGCAGCGGATACGGTAACGACTTCGCCAGAACCCTGAACGTTGCGCTGGGCGCGCAACGATTCGACAGCAACCGGCAGCGCGAATTGCTCGCCGATGAATCCACTTACGAATCGCCCGCCACGAATTTCGCCCCGATCCTCGAGACGGCGGAGCGCGATCAGCACCTCGCGCCACTTGGGCAGGATGGTTTCGCGCGCAAGAACTTCGCGGAAGACCACGCCGTAGCGGCGCAACAGCATCCAGCAAATGGATTCAAGGGCTCGAGTACGATCGACTCCTTCGCCTGGATAGAGCAATGCCCAGCGGCCGGTGCTGTGGCGCGGACGAGAGCTTCGTCCATTTCCCTGCCCCGATCGGCGGCGCGGGTCAATTAGCGCGCGCAAATTGTCGAATCCGTCCGCGGTGAGAAGGCCAGCCGCGACCAGTTCCCACAGCGCGGTTTCTACCTCCGATTTCAATTTGCCTGTGGCCCGCACGATATCCGCGAAGAAGGATGCGCCGCGTTGCAGGAGGAATTGCAAAACCGCGATTGCTGATGGACTCAAGCCGCGCGTTTCTTCGTTGCCAGAGTCCCGGCGCGGGATCATCCAGTCGGCGTCCTCGCGCACGAAAAATGTGATGGGTGCAACGCTGGTAGGGACGATGCGGCGGCGGTCGGGGGTAATGGTTTCGAGCGTAGCAGGGTGCGGAGAAAGCCTGCCCCATCCAACGGCGCCGGTTAGCGAAAGGTGATCGAGCGTTTTGGGATCGTAGTCGGCCACGCGGCGCGCGATGATTTGGCCCTCCCAGGCGTTTGCTGGCGTTTCGAAGCCCTGCATCTGCTGCAGCACCTCGAGCGTTCCACGCGCGCCGAGCAATTGGGTGCCGGAGGCAACATGCTGCCAGCGCAGCAACCAGCGCATGAACTGCGCGGGATTGACCGGCTCGACCAACTTGCGCAGGCTACCGACAGTCAGGCGGTGGATTCTGGCAAGCAGGCGGCGGTCGCACCATTCCGTTTGTCCGGTGGCACGTGTAAATTTGCCACGCAGAACCGAGCCGCTCGCTTCGAGGCGCAGAAGAGCTTTGTCAACGTCGGGCGCGGGTAACTGCAGCAAGCCGCCGAGTTCATTGGCTGTGACCGGGCCGCTGTGCGCGATCCAGCCGGTGACCATTGCGAAGATATCCTCTTCGCGAGAAGCCGCGGCTTCGCCTACGTCAGGCAAAGATTGTTCGAAAGACGCCGAGGGAAAAATGTGCGCGAAGCTTTTCGCGCGCTCGGTTGCAACCCAGTAGGTCGCGCCATTGACTGCGGCACGGCCCGCGCGCCTTTCCGCGGCGAGAGATTCGAAATAGCTTTGCCATGCGGGAAGCGAGGCATGGGCTTTGCTTGCCAAGTCGCCGCCGTCGCTTGGATTTGGCAGAGCGGTCAGGGTGAGCATCGCATCGTGCAGTTCTTCCGCATCGCGGACATCGGGCCAGGCATCGGCGCAGACTTCTTCTATTGCGGCGGGATCCAGGCGGCCGATTTCTGAGAGCACGGCTTCGGGCAGCACGCGGCGCATTTCTACGGCGCGGGCACGGCGTTCTTCGAGTGGCGCATCATCGAGATAGGCGTAGGGATTGGCGTTCAATATCTCGTGCGAGAACTGCGAAGGGACTGGGGTATCCACGGCGATGCAGCGGATGCGGCCGGCGGAAATGTCAGTCAGTAAGCGCTCGAGGCCTTCGATGTCCATTGCTTCGGTGAGCACGTCTTTCATCACTTCGCGGATCAGTGGATGATCGGGAATCTTGATTTCGCCAGTGATGTTTTCCTGGCAGGCTTGCGCCTCGGGGAAGACGGAGGCGAGCAGGTCGTCCGCACGCATGCGCTGGATTTGCGGGGGGATCTTTTTGCCGTTGCGGAAGCGAAGCAGAGCCAGGGAACGGCCCGCGTCCCAGCGCCAGCGAGAGGTGAAGAGGGGCGAATCCAGCACCGCCTGTTCTAGGACGTGCCGCACCGACGATGGGTGAAGGAAGTTGAAGACGTCGGCCAGGGGAAAACTGTGCTGTTCGGCTAGAGAAATATTCAAGCCGTTGTCGGTGGCTGCGGCTTGCAACTCGAAGTTGAACGAGCGGCAGAAGCGTTTCCGCAACGCCAGGCCCCAAGCCTTGTTGACGCGGCCACCAAAGGGCGCGTGAATCACAAGCTGCATGCCGCCGCCTTCGTCGAAGAAGCGCTCGGCAATTACGGTAGTCTGCGTGGGTACCGCGCCGAGAATGCTGCGACCCGCGACGATGTATTCGATTACCTGTTCGGCACCTGCGTCGTCTAGGCCGCACTCGCGCTTTGCCCACTCGATGGCGGCGAGTATTCCTGGCGTCTTTCGCCCGTTTACAGGGGGCGCCGCGTCGGTAGTAAGCGTGCTGATTGTCTCCCGGAGCTCGGCTAATTGAGCGGAAAGCTCCTGGGTACGGGCGGGGGCTTCGCCAAGCCAGAAAGGGACGCTTGGCGCGGCGCCGCGTGCGTCTTCTACCAAGACTGTGCCCGATTGCACGCGGCGAATGCGCCAGGAGGCATTGCCGAGGAGAATAACGTCGCCCGCGAGGCTTTCTACGGCGAAGTCTTCATCGACTGTGCCGATCACCACGCCTTCGGGCTGTGCTACCACCGTGTAGAGGGAATTTTCGGGGATTGCGCCGCCGCTGGTGATCGCGGCTAATCGGCTTCCGCGACGGCCGCGGACATACCCATTGACTTGATCGCGGTGTAAGTACGCCGCGTAGCGGCCGCGTCGGGCGGCGATGCCTTCCGAAAGCATCTCGATGATGGCGTCAAAATCTGCGCGCGAGAGATTACGGTAGGGATGCGCGCGGCGCACGATGGCAAACAGATCGTCCTCGGTAAAATCTTCCGCGGAGCACATCGCGACGACCTGCTGCGCGAGAATGTCGAGCGGAGCTTCGGGGATTGCGAGGCGGTCGAGGTCGCGCTGGCGAACGGCTCGAACAAGCGCCGCGCATTCAAGCAACTCATCTCGCGTGGTGACGAAAATGCGGCCCTTTGGCACTGCCCCGCGCCAATGACCGGCGCGACCGATGCGCTGCAGGGCCACGGAAATCGATCGCGTTGAGCCGATTTGGCAGACGAGGTCCACGGTGCCGATGTCGATGCCGAGTTCAAGCGACGCGGTCGCGACCAAGGCGCGGAGTTCGCCGGATTTGAGTTTGTTTTCGGCGGCGAGGCGCAGCCTTCTCGACAGACTGCCGTGGTGCGCAGCCACGGCGTCTTTTCCGAGGCGCTCGCCCAGGTGCATCGCTACGCGCTCGGCCAAGCGTCTCGTGTTTACGAAGATCAAAGTGGAGCGGTGCTGCTTCGCTAGCTCTGCGACACGGTCATAGATTTCCCCCCACATCTCATTCGAGGCGACCGGGCCTAGCTCGCTTCCCGGTACTTCGACCGCCAGGTCGAGCTCGCGGCGATTCTGAATGTGGACGATGGTTGGTTCGGGACGATCGGAGCCGCGCAAAAAGTCGGCGACCAGTTCGATGGGGTTTTGCGTGGCGGAAAGCCCGATTCGCGTTGGGGGCTTTAGTGCGAGGCGTTCGAGACGCTCGATGGAGAGTGCCAGGTGAGCGCCTCGCTTGTCGTCGGCGACGGCGTGAATCTCATCGACGATCACCGTTTCGACCGTCTTCAGAATTTCGCGGCTCTTCGCCGCAGTAAGTAAGATGTATAGAGACTCGGGTGTGGTGACCAGGATGTGAGGCGGATGCGAGAGCATTGCGCGGCGTTCGTGGGCTAGAGTGTCACCGGTACGGACTGCGGTGCGAATCCGCGGCATCAGGTAGCCACGTTCGCCGGCAAGTTGCAGGATTTCGCCCAGCGGCTGTTCGAGGTTTTTTTGAATGTCGTTACTCAGGGCCTTTAGGGGCGAAACGTAGAGCACTTCCGTGCGATCGGCGAGTTCCCCGCTCAGGGCTTTACGCACCAAC
>Ga0182024_10022914_pt1 | contig 11224 bp, 11 predicted proteins | sample P32metaG_FD_120480 | JGI IMG/M metagenome (GOLD analysis project Ga0182024, IMG submission 120480) | Permafrost microbial communities from Stordalen Mire, Sweden - P3-2 metaG (Illumina Assembly) | ecosystem: Environmental > Terrestrial > Soil > Wetlands > Permafrost | place: Sweden: Stordalen... | reverse complement strand
GACGTTTCCGATGCTCAAGCCCGCGATCATGATCGCCTTGATCTTCCGGACGCTGCAGGCGTTCTTGGTCTTCGACGTCATCTACATCATGACCGGAGGTGGCCCCGGCACCTCGACCGAGACCCTCTCGTTCCTCAACTACCAGACCTTCATCGTCAACACCGATTTCGGTTATGGGGGTGCCATGTCGATGATGCTGGTCGTGATCACGCTGATCATTGCGGCCGTGTACGTCCGAGCGCTGAGGCCCTCGACGTGAAACGGCGGATGCGCTTCTCCAAGGTCGTACCGCAGGTCATCTTCTACATCGGCGTTGCCATCGCCATCATCGTCTCGCTCTTCCCGTTCTTCTGGATCCTGAGGACCTCGCTCGAGTCCGACAGCCAGGTGTCGGCCGGAGTCGGAGGACAGAACGGCGTCATACCCGGGCACCTGCACTTCAGCGCCTATGTCGATGACTTCACCCAGCAGCACTTCCTCCAGCCTCTCGTCAACAGCATCATCGTGGCCCTCGTGGCAACGGTGGTCACGGTCGTCGTGGCCTCGCTCGCCGGCTATGCGCTCGCCCGGCTGGAGGTGCGGGGAGCAGGCGCCGTCCTTGCATTCGTGCTCCTTGCCGGCTTCTTCCCGGTGCTGGCGATCGTGGGGCCGTTGTTCCTGTTGCTGAAGAACCTCGGACTCCTCGACAACATCTACCCGCTGATCCTCGTCTACCTCGTGTACACGCTCCCGATAGCGACGTGGCTGCTGCGGAATTTCTTCGCCCAGCTGCCGAAGGAGCTCGAAGAGGCGGCGCTCGTCGACGGGGCAACGCGCCTCCAGGCACTCCGCAAAGTGGTCATACCTGTCGCTGTGCCTGCTGTCTTCACCGCAGCCATCCTCTCGTTCATCCTCGCCTGGAACGACTTCACCTTCGCGGTCTCGTTCCTCGTGACACCGAGCCACTTCACGGCGCCCCTCGCCATCGTCACGTTCGGCCAGAGCCAGTACCAGGTCTTCTACAATCGGATCGACGCAGCTGTCGTCATCATCTCGATCCCGATCGCCCTGCTCGTGCTCTTCCTCCAGCGGCGGATCGTGTCCGGCCTCACCGCCGGGTCCTTCCGATGAGCAGGGGGCCGTTGCGTAGGCGCAACGCGGTGTCGTGCTGCCACGAGGCCATGATGGATGAGTCGCGAGCGACGCCGGCAGGGGATCGCTCTGCTACCGGGACGGAGGTTGAGCCTTGGCGAGCGTGAGCCTGGAACATGTCTCGAAGACCTACCCGAACGGGGCAAACGCCGTCTCGGACCTCAATCTCGAGATCGCCGACGGCGAGTTCATGGTGCTCGTGGGTCCGTCGGGATGTGGCAAGACCACTGCCCTGCGCATGGTGGCCGGGCTCGAGGAGATCACGGATGGAACGATCCGCTTCGACGACAAAGTCGTCAACGATCTCTCGCCCCGCGAACGGGACATCGCCATGGTCTTCCAGAACTACGCCCTCTACCCGCACATGACGGTGGCGGAGAACATCGGTTTCTCCTTGAGTCTCGCCAAAGTACCGAAGGCCGAGATCCGCACCAAGGTGGAGCAAGCGGCCGAGATCCTCGGTCTCACGGAGCATCTCGGCCGCAAGCCCGGTCAGCTGTCCGGTGGGCAGCGACAGCGCGTGGCGATGGGCAGGGCGATCGTCCGTGAGCCGGCTGTGTTCTTGATGGACGAGCCACTGTCGAACCTCGACGCCAAGTTACGCGTTCAGATGCGCACCGAGGTCGCCCGCATCCAGCACCGCCTCGACGTCGCCACGATCTATGTCACCCACGATCAGACCGAAGCCATGACGATGGGCGACCGCGTGGCGGTCCTTCGGACCGGTGCCCTGCAGCAGTGCGACTCTCCTCAGGCGCTCTACGACTCGCCGAACAACCTGTTCGTTGCGGCCTTCATCGGGTCGCCGGCCATGAACCTCTACGAGGGGACGGTCTCACCCGAGGGAGCCGAGGTCCGCCTCGGCGAGCAGCGCATCGAGCTGCCGTCCGGCGCCAACATCGACCGGGCCGCGTTGGAGGCCTACCGGGGCAAGGAGGTTGTCTTCGGGATCCGGCCGGAGGACCTGCACGATGCTGCGGCGAGCGGCGAGGTCCCGAGCGGACGGCGCCTCGAGGGCGACGTCGACGTCGTCGAGGCGCTCGGCGCAGAGCGACTCGTACACTTCCATCTGGACGCCGGTCGCGTGCAAGCCCCCGGTGCACACGACGTCGCCAGCAGCGACACCGACGGCGACGACCTCGCCGCCGGTGAGCTCGGCGCTGCCGCCATGAACTCGGGCGTCGCCCGAGTCGAACCGACGAGCCTCATCAAGCCGGGTGACCGGGCGGTGTTCGTCGTCGATACCGATCGCGTGCACCTCTTCGACCCGGCGACAGGGCACGCGATCGGTCGCTGAGAGACTGCGGCGGCGGCAATCGGGGGGGGTTTTCGGTCGCTGATCCTCGGCAGATCGGGCAGGCGGGCGTCAGCCGCCCCGGTCCGGAGCGTCTTGCCGACGCGGATGGCGTCGTGCGGTCCCGGCGGTGAGGTCGTCGGGAACCGCAGGCAGCACCTCGGAGACGTAGGAGTCCGTTGCAGCCTGGTGGCCGACATCGTGATGCGCCTCCTCGGAGAGGAACCATCGATGCTCCAGCACTTCGTGGAAGACCTCCACCGGATCGAGTCGATCCGCCAGTTCCGGCGGGATCTTCTCGACCACCGGGTCCCAGATGTCGGTGAGCCAGCGGGCTGCGGCCACGCTGTCGGGCAGCGGCTTGCCGGCGCTTCGCTCGAGCGAGGCTCGGTAGCCGGCGATGTCGTTGAGCAGGCGCCGGGCCTGGTTCTCCTGAGCGACCAAGCCAGTGCGCTGGTACAGGAGCTGGCGGTGGTGACCCGGTTCGCTCACTCGAGTGGAGACCCGCAGCCGGGAGTGCTCGCTGTCGACGGTCGTCAACTCGACTTCTTCGACGTCGAAACCCAGGTCGTTGAGCCTCGCCAACCGTGCGATGACGTGCTCATGCTCCTGGCCGGTCGGCACCAGCCATGCGGCTGTGAGCTCGTCCCACAGTTGGCGGTACCGCATCTCGATGACGTCGGCGACGGCGAAGGGATCGACGTCCGGCGGGAGCAGGCCCCCGCTCTCGAGATCGATCAGCTCCCCGGCGACCAGCTCGCAGGCGAAGAGAACGTCGGTGCGGCGCTGGCCGTCGGAAAGGCTCGGATGCAGCTCGCCCGTCTCGGAGTCGACCAGGTACGCGCACAACGCACCGGCATCCAGACGGAACAGCGTGTTGGAAAGTGAGCAGTCCCCCCAGTAGAACCCGGCCAGATGCAGTCGCACGAGCAGCTCGACGAGCGCGTCGAGCAGGCTCCGGTCGGAATGAAACCGTCGCCGCTCGCTGAACAGGGCGCGGTAGGTGGACGAGTACTCGAGGTAGCGGGTGACGAGGGCCGCTTCGACTCCAGGGCCGCGGTCGATGACGACACCTTGCACGGTCACGCTGGGTATCCCAGCCGAGGCGAGATGACGCAGGAGGCGGTATTCACGGCGCGCCAGCTCGACGGGCAGCTCCGGGATCACCCAGACGATGCCAGCGTCTTCGACGAATACCACCGGATGACGGTGAAGCCCGGTATGCCGAGGGCTCACCAGCCGGTCGTCGAGCCAGTCGTCGAGTGCCACCGACCACGGCAAGTCGAGCAACCCCGCTGACTCGGAGGCTGGTGGAGCGAAGACGAACCGCATATTGAGCTACCGGGTCACCGTGCGCGCCGGAAGTCGCCGACGGGCCCCTGGACCAGCAATGGCGTCGGCGAGTTGCCGGAGGGCTGCGACGCTGTGCCCACTCACCAGCTCGTCGCAATGGGGAAGGGCCGCAGCCATACCGCCCGTCAACGGTTGGAAGCGCGGGTCAGATGTGCGGGGGTTCACCCAGACGATCCGGTGAGCGAGCCGGCGCAACCGGGCCATCTGCTCGCCCACCAGCCGCGGGTCGTCACGCTCCCAGCCGTCCGACATGACGACGACGACGGCTCCCCGTGCCAGGCCGCGGCGACCGTGGGAGTCCAGAAATGCCTTCAGCGCCTCGCCGATGCGCGTCCCGCCGTGCCAGTCGGGGGCGGCAGAGGCGGCCTGCGCGAGCGCAGCTCGTACGTCGCGCTCGGAGAGGGCTCGGGTGAGCCGGGTCAGGCGGGTCGCGAACGTGAAGACCTCCGCTCTCGACGACCCGGCTGTGGACGCAGCCGCGTGGAGGAAGTGCACGTAGGCGAGCGCATAGGGCTCCATCGAGCCGGAGACGTCGCAGATGACGACGAGTTTCCGGGGAACCCAGCGAGGACTTCGCCTGACGAGTACACGCGGGTCACCGGCGCTGCGACGGCTCCCCTGTAGCGTCGCCCGCAGGTCGAGCTCGTCGCCCCGGCGATGACGGCGCGACCGCCGCCCCATACGCATCGGCAGGGCCATGCGGATCGAGCGGAACACGCGCTGCAATTCCACGAGATCATCCGGGTCCAGCTCGGAGAAGTTCTTGTGCGACAAACGCTCTTCTCTGCTGGCAAACCCGATTTGCACCTCACGGCTCTCGGACCGCTCCGCGTCTGCGAGAGCGGAATGGGGTGAACCGCCGCCGACGGCGGACACGGGCCGCCTGCGGCCGGGAGCCGTGGGAGGCCGTTCGGGCGCACGGGTCGACGGAACGCGGGGTGCGGCCAGGTCGCCCCGGTGGTCGGCGACATCTGCAAGGCCGCCGAATATCTGGCCGAACACAGCCTCGAAGGTGGGGAGGTCCTCATGGCGCGTGACGAGCGTGACGCGGGCAGTCCAGTACAGCTCGCCGACGATCGCGGGTCGTGCCAGGGTGATGGCACGGGCGAAGCGCCCGGCTTGCTCCGGGCTCATCGTCAGCCCGGCACGCCGAAGCGCTTCCGAGAAACCCACTGCCAGCTCCCCAAGATCTCCCATGCCATCCCCGCTGTCCGGTGTGCTCGGCGGTGTAGTCGCGTCCGGTGAGATCGGCGCGTGTGAAGAGTACGTCGATCCTGAAGAAGCGGACGCCTTCGAGTCTCAAGCGCGCGGCACCCGGGCGCCTGCGGGCACGCCGATCGGCGCGCCGTCGGTGGTGAGATAGCGGATGCCGGCAGGACCAAGGCGACGCTGCATCACCGCCACGGCCTCCGGGTTGTTGTCGACGAGCACGCAGCGGCGCCCCAGCTGGCGGCCGACCGCTCCTGTGGTACCGCTGCCAGCGAAGAAGTCCAGTATCCACGAGCCCGGTGCCGAGGACGCCTGCACGACACGACGCAGGATGCCTTCGGGCTTCTGGTTCGGGTAACCGGTCTTCTCCTTGCCGTTGGTCGGCACGATCGTGTGCCACCACACGTCGGTCGGAGCTTTGCCGCGCTGCGCCTTTTCCGGCGTGACAAGGCCGGGAGCCATGTATGGGATGCGCTCGACGGCGTCCTGGTCGAAGAAGTAGGCGTCCCGATCGCGCACGTAGACGAGGATCGTGTCGTGCTTGGCCGGCCACCGGTTCTTCGGGCGTCCGCCGTAGTCGTACGCCCAGATCACCTCATTGAGGAAGCAGTCCCTGCCGAAGATCTCATCCAGCAGGATCTTGCAGTAGTGGGATTCGCGATAGTCGATGTGGAAGTACAACGTGCCGTCATCGGTGAGGAGGCGACGCGCCTGTTCGAGGCGAGCGCCGATGAAACCGAGATAATCCTCGAACTCATCGCCGTACGACGCTCGTCCCGTCTCGACCGTCACGTAGCTCCTCCCCTGGAACCCGCGGCGGTCACCGTTCTCTGATCTGCGAGTCACAAGGGTGCGCCGTTGTTGGGTCCTTCCGGTGTTGAAGGGTGGATCAACGTAAATGAGCTGGAAGAAGTGATCCGGCAGCTTCGGGAGGACGTCCGCGTTGTCACCGAGAATGACGTAGTCAAAGCCTCGGTCAATGTCGAACATCGATACCCTCCCGGTCATGTCGTCGTCCGGGCGCGCCTGAACGCCTCGTAGTACACGGCATAACACTCGAGCGCCGCGTCGACGCCGGTGCGGTCGCCGGTCGCCAACAGGTCGAGCAACAGCCCGCGAGTGATAGCCAGCTCAAGGCGGCTGTGGGCTCGCGCCGTGTCGGGCGGCGTTCCCTGGGCGGCGGCGTGTTCGGCGAGAGGACCCAACCAATCCTCGACGACCCGTTCGAGGAATTGCTCCGTGCCCGGTCTGCCTTGGAGCGCTTGTCCGTACAGCTCGAAGAACAGCCGCTCGGCCGGCCACAAGGCGGGGTCGGCGAGCCGAAGCCACATCGACCGGGCCGCTTCGTCGGGCGACATCGCGGTCTGGGCGACCATCTGCGAGAGGAAGCTGCGCTGGGTTGCCTCGATGCGCCCGACAACAGCTACGAGGAGCCCGGACTTGGAGCCGAAGTGATAGATGAGCATTCTGTGGCTGCTGCCGATCGCCTTGGCCAGCTCTCGCAGGCTCAAGGCACCGAGCCCGTGCTCGAGCACGTAGTCAACGGTTCGGTCGAGGAGCGCTTCTCGGCGGTCTGACAGAACCATCGACTGCTAACGTACCAAATGGTACACAGGACGGCACGCATTGTTCGCGGGACCTAGCCCTCAGGGCTGCCGCCGGCTCTGGCAGTATTCCCCGATGCTGTTCGATGCCCGAGAACTGGCGTGGGCGGCCGGAGTCGTCGGAAGGTGCGTGCCGCCTACTCCGCAGTACGCGTGGCCGTTGCTCGGGCGCGAAGCCGGCGCCGAGGTGTGGGTGAAGCACGAGAATCACACGCCCACAGGGGCGTTCAAGGTTCGTGGTGGTCTCGTCTACGGCGAGCGGATGCGTACCGAGCGGCCGGGGGTGGAGGGGATCGTCTCGGCCACACGCGGCAACCACGGCCAGAGCTTGGCTTTCGCCGGACGAGCCGCTGGTATCGGCGTCACCATTGTCGTCCCACACGGCAACAGCCCGGACAAGAACGCGGCCATGCGGGGCTTCGGCGCCGAGCTGATCGAGCACGGCCACGACTTCCAAGCCGCCCGCGAGCACGCCAGCACGATCGGGGCGCAGCGAGGTCTGGAAACTGTTCCCTCATACCACCCGGATCTCGTCCTCGGTGTGGCCACGTACGCGCACGAGCTGTTCAACGCCGCCGGAGAGCTGGACGCCGTGTACGTGCCGGTCGGGATGGGTTCAGGCATCGCCGGCATCATCGGAGTCCGGGATCTTCTCGGCCTGCGAACGGAGGTGATCGGCGTCGTGGCGGCCCAAGCGCCCGCCACGGCTCTCTCAGTGGCGGCAGGAAAGGTCGTCACGACGGAAACAGCGAACACGTTCGCCGACGGCGTGGCGTGCCGGGTCCCGGACGCGGATGCGATCGCCGTCATCTCGCGCGGCGCCGCCCGCGTGCTCACCGTCAGCGAAGACGCCGTAGCCGAGGCCATGCGTGTTCTCTTCGTCACCACCCACAACCTCGCCGAGCCCGCAGGCGCGATGGCGTTGGCCGGATTGCTCGCCGAGCGTTCCTGGGTGGCGGGCAGGCGCGTGGCCGTGATCCAGACCGGGGGCAACGTCGACGCCGACTTGCTCCTCGAGGTTCTTTCCGGCCGTACCCCGACGTCCTGAAGCATGCGGCAACCGCCGGCGGTCACGGCGACATCGCGCGGGACAAGCTCCGGCAAGTCTCTCTACGATCTGAGCCGTAGAGAGATCTGACCGATTCCGGAGAGGCTGGTCCGATGGCCGAGCACCTGAGTTCACCCAGGATCCCACCTGTTGCTCCCGAGGAACGGACCGGACAGATCCGCGAGCTACTCGATGCCGCCACCGTCGGCGCGGCCGCCGATGCGAACATCTTCGCCACACTGGTGCAGGCACCTGGGTTGTTCCGCCGCTGGCTGCCGTTCGGGGGCAAGCTGCTGAACGGAAAGCTGCCGGGGCGCGACCGGGAGCTGTTGATCCTGCGAACGGGCTGGAACTGTGGCGCCGAGTACGAGTGGGCCCAGCATGCTCGACTCGCGCTCAGCTGCGACCTCTCGGCCGCCGAGATCGACCGGGTCGTGCTCGGACCGGGCGCTGACGGCTGGGAGCGCTTCGAAGCCACCCTCCTGCGAGCCGCTGATGAGCTGCACTCGGACTGGGTCATCTCCGATGCCACGTGGGCAGTATTGGCGGAGCGGTACGACACACAACAACTCATCGAGGTGCCGATGCTGGTAGGGCACTACCACCTCGTCGCCATGACGTTGAACACTCTCGGGGTGCAGCTGGACGAGGGCCTGACGGGGTTTCCTCTGTGATCGAGGCTCCGGGTCGTGGTCGCCCCGGCGGCGGGATGCTCCAGGGGCGGCGAATCCTCGTAGTGGGCGCGGGCACCCGGCCGAGCCCCGAACCCGATTCGCCCGTTGGCAACGGGCGGGCGATCAGCCTCATATGCGCCCGCAACGGCGCCGATGTTGCGTGTCTCGATCGTGAGGCTTCGGCTGCACAGGCAACCGCCCGGCTCGTCGAAGCCGAGGGCACCCGATCGGTCGTGGTCGTGGCCGACGTGAGCGACGCCCAGCAGTGCTCGGCCGCCGTCGCGACCGCTGCCACCGAGCTCGGCAGTCTTGACGGCCTCGTCCTCAACGTCGGGATCGCCCGCGGATCTCGCCTCGCCGAGACGTCGGCCGAAGACTGGGACATGACCTTCGCCGTAAACGTGCGTGCTCACTTCCTGGCGTGTCAGGCGGCACTCCCACTGCTGGCCGAAGCCGCTGAGTCCGGGACAGCGGCGGCAATCGTCTTCATTTCGTCGGTCGCCGGCCTCAAACCCGGTAGTCGCATCCCCGCGTACGATGCGTCCAAGGCGGCCCTCGCCGGGCTGTGCCGGCACGTGGCCGCTGAAGGCGCCCGCAAGGGGGTGCGGGCCAGCGTCATCGCCCCAGGCCTGATCGATACCCCGCTCGGCCGGGTTGCGTCATCCGGTCGCCCCTCGCGTGACCGCACGCCCGTACCACTCGGACGCATGGGAACAGCCTGGGAGGTGGCCGACGCAGCCGTGTGGCTGCTGTCGGCGCACGCCTCCTACGTGACAGGCCAGGTGCTCGCCGTCGACGGGGGTCTGAGCACGCTGTTGTGAGGCGGTGAGGCGGTAAGGCGCTCAAGGCAGTGGGTCGGTGAGGCGGTCAGGGCAGTGGGTCTCCTGGCCGCCCGGCTAGCGACTCGGCATGGAGAGGTGCTCAGTCACCGCCGTCCGCCACTCCTCCGGATGAGTCAGCTGCGGCGAGTGGTAGGCGTTGGCGATGACGACGAGACTGCCGTGAGCGACTTCGGCGGCGAGCGCCGGGGCTTGGTCGACGAACGGGTGGTCGTTCTCCCCTACGAGCACGGCAACCGGGCAGGAGATCTCCGGCAGCCGGTCACGCACGGAGAGCTCCGTGGAGGTGAAGAGCTCCCAGCCGATGGCCTTGAAGGCATACGGATCGACGGCCTGGTAGAGCTCCAGCTTGTGGTCGCGCCAGGACTCTGGCGTCATCGCCTCCACGAGCGCGTCCTCTGGCTGCCGGAGCAAGTTCGGGTTTCCCACGCCAAATCGACGCCGTTCACGGCGAATTTCCTGGTCGGGTCACCAGTCACTCACGAAGCTCCTTTGTCGGACCAGGGTCGAGCTTGCCAGGTCTCGGCTCCTCGGGCGAGGAAGTCGCCGAGCAATGTCGCATGTTTCCCACTGGCACAGCTTGGGCGAGAGCGCAGTGCGACAGCGGCGATGCCGGCACGCCTGCGAGACTTGCCCCATGAGTCGCCCGCGAGCGAAGTTGCGCTCGGAGTATCTCGGTCATTACCGCGGCGCCCTCGGGCGCGCAGTACCCGATCCGCCCGACTGACGGTTCCGGAAAGCCAGTACCGGTCAGGCTATGGCACTCGACCTCGACCTCGACACCGTCGCCGATGAGCTCTATGGATTGCTGCCGGGGGCGTTCACGTCCACCCGAGATGCGCGTGCAAAAGAAATTCGCCAGTCGGGCGACGCGGCGCTGGCGGCAGCGATCAAAGGATTGAAGCGCCCGACGAGCAGCGCATGGCTCGTCAACCTGCTGGTGCGCAGGCGAGCTGAGCAGGTCGAGGAACTGCTGGATCTCGGGTCGGCAATGCGCGAAGCGCAGGCGCAGTTCGCCGGCGACGAGATCAGGCGACTGTCGCAGCAGCGACGGCAGATCGTCAGGGCACTTAGCCGCGCGGCCGGAGCGCTCGCGCGGGACATCGGGCAGCCGATAAGTGATCAAGCAGAGCGTGAGCTGGAGACAACCCTCGACGCCGCCATCGCCGATCCCGCCGCCGCCGAGGCGGTGGGCTCTGGGCGCCTCACCGCGGCGCTCAGTCCCTCCGCCATCGGGTCACTGGATCTTGCCGGTGCGATGGAGTCGCTGCCGGAGAAGCCGGAGAAGAGGGCCGCCCGCCCGAAGGAAAGCGACGTTCCGGCCCCTCGCGCGGTAGAGAAGGACGACCCGCACAGCGGCCGGCGGCGGGAGACCGCGGAGCTGGCACTCTTGCAGGCCGAGGCCGTGGCCACCGCCGCTCGGAGCGAGGTGGCAGAGCTCACGGCCCGGGTGACCAGAGCCCGGGACGAGCATCGGCGCCTCCGACAGTCGGTGAGCGACTTGGCGGCACAGCTCGAGCGCGGTCGCGCCGGAGAGACCGCAGCTGCCAAGCACCTCGGCGATGCGGAGCGAGCACGCGAGGCGGCCGTCCGCTCAGCCAAGGCAGCCGAGCAAAGCGCCCATCAGGCGCGGCGGAGCTTGGACCGGTTGCGTAAATGATCGTGCCGACGTCGCCCGCCTCGGACCGACAGTCGAGTCGTGCCGCAACCCAGATGTGCCCGGGCGGTCATTGTTGCCGCGCGTCTGGCAGGGGCGCGGTGGCAGGATGAGGAGATGGCAAGTGACCGGTTAGAAGTTCAGCGGACGATTGCCGCGGATCCCGCGACGATCTTTCGGCTGCTGTGCGACCCGCAGGGACATGTAGCGATCGATAGTTCCGGGATGCTCATGGACGCGTCTGGCGAGCCCGTTTCCGCCGCCGGCGACAGGTTCGTCGTTCACATGGATCGCGAGGCGCTGAACGACTACCCCTTGGGCCGCTATGACGTGACGGTCACCATCACAAAGCTGGTTCCCGACCACGAGATCGCGTGGACGATCCTCGGCCAGATCCGCCCGCAGATCGGCCACG